>Ga0222718_10000312_pt1 | contig 53276 bp, 53 predicted proteins | sample C33_27DmetaG_FD_165045 | JGI IMG/M metagenome (GOLD analysis project Ga0222718, IMG submission 165045) | Estuarine water microbial communities from San Francisco Bay, California, United States - C33_27D | ecosystem: Environmental > Aquatic > Marine > Unclassified | place: USA: California... | reverse complement strand
AATCATTAGATAATTAATTAAAAATTAAAAAAATTAATTCTGTTTAATCTTATTTGCTAATTGAATTCCATTACACATCACAACATCATCTTGTGAGGATAAAAATTCTAAAATTTTTGGATACATTCTACCTCCTTTCATTTTTAATACATTATCGTGCCATAAAATTGTCATAACATTAAATTTTGAATCTAATTGTCTACATGAATTCAATGTTTTTTCTATTACTGAAATAATTTTTTCTTCAGAAATTTTCATGTGAGTAAATAGATAAGCATCCATTAAAGTAACTGGAAATTCTATTACATCGTCAATTTTCTGATAACCCATTTCTTCATTAGTTATTTCATCTTTAGATTTTCTATTTGATGAATCATAAACAAAATCTAATTCAGCTAATTTTTTTAATAGATGTTCATCATTTGAAAGATAATGAACTCTGTTTCCTAAAATCTTTGTATTTGTTAATTTTTCAAGATTTTCTTTTTCATTTTTTATTTTTTTTATATCTTCTACTGATGTAGGATCAGTATGTAATCCTATTTCCCAGCCACCATCAACTAATTCTTTTATGTTATCATGATAATCTTTGTAGTCTCCATTTTCGTATTGGGTTCGAAAAAAGAACGTAGATTTTACATCATACTTTTCTTCAATTTCCATAAATTCTGAGAAATTTCGATAAAGGTCATTTGTTGGAGTATTTGCAAATAACTCATCATCAAATCTATCTTTACGCTGTAAAATATGACTTCTAGATGGGCCATTGTAACTCCAATCTACATCATGACTCAAAAAAATATGTTGTTTTTTCATTAAGACAATTGATTTAATATTACATAATATAAGATTGTAATTAGATTTACAATGAAAAGAATTCTGGTTACTGGTTCAGGTGGTATTGGTGGTGTAAATTTTATACGAGCATTGAAACAATTTCCAGATAAATTCTTCATTGTAGGTACTGATTTTAATAAATATTATTTACAATTTGGAGACCTTGATGAAAGAGTAATTTCTCCAAAACATAAAGATCCTAATTTTATTCCTTTATTGAATAAATTAACAAAACAATATAACATAGAATTTTTACATCCACAACCATCTTCTGAATCGCTAATCGTATCTCAAAACTTGGATAAAATTTCTACTAAAACATTATTACCAAAACCTGATATTATTTCTAACGATAAATTGGAAACACAAAAAAAATTATCAGCTTCAGGAATTTTAGTTGCACAAACTAAAACCATTAATCATTTTGATCAAATTACAAATGCTTTTGAAGATTTAGGGGGAGGACCACTTTGGGTTAGAGCAAAAAGTGGCGCAGGTGGAAATTTAAGTTTACTATGCGAAAATTCTTCTGAAGCAGAGTATTGGATGAAATTATGGATATTGCGGAAAAAAGCTAATTTTGCTGATTTCATGATACAACAATACCTGCCAAAAAGAAATATTGCTTGGGATAGTTTTTGGTATAATGGAAAATTAATTTCTTCATTTACTAGAGAAAGATTAGAATACCCTTTGAAACATATTTCACCATCTGGAATTACTGGAACGCCAACAGTTTCAAAAATCATTACTGATGAATCTGTAAATACAATTGGTGAAAAAGCTGTAAAATGTATCGATACAAATCCTCATGGTAATTATGCTGTAGATCTGAAGGAAGGTAATGATGGAAATTGGTATGTAACAGAAATTGATTCTGGAAAATTTCATACTACTACACCTCTATGGGGTTACATTTCTACAAAATTTTTAAAACAAGATCCACTGTATAATTTACCATATCTTTACACAATGCTTGGTTTAGAAGAAATTTCTGATCCTGGATTTTTAGGTAATGATATTTATCCAGATGGCCTTCATATATTACGTCATATTGATTGCGGCACTTGGATTTACAATGATGATGGGTTAAAGGAAAAAGTTCTATGATTAAAGGGATTATTTTTGATCTTGATGGTACTCTTGTACGATTACCAATTCGATATGATGAAATTTATAAAAAATTGCAAAATCTCTTTGATACTAATGATGAATTTAAACCATTGATTCCAACAATTATTGATAAATCTAAAAATGATCCAAAAATCTTACAGAATGCTTTTAATCTAATTTGTGAAGAAGAAACATTTGCAACTAATAATTTTGAAATAATTGATGATGCAATTAACACTCTAAATTATTTCAAAAAAAATAATTATTCAGTTTGTTTAGTAACTATGCAATGTTTTAATGCAGCAAAAATAATTCTTGATAAAATGCAAGTTTCAGAACTATTTTCTAGTATTGTTACGAGAGATTTATTTTATGAGAGACACATACAAATTAAAAAATCTATAGAATCTTTATCATTTTCAACAAATGAAATTTTGATGGTAGGTGATAGAATCAATGATGTAAGATCTGCACAACAAGTGGGTTGTCCTGTAATTCTTTTTAATAAAGATAAAAAAAATTCCTTTACTGATTGTCCTGTTATATCTGAGTTATCTGAACTTGAAAAATTTATTTCAGATTTCTAGGAAGACCTTAAAAGGACAATAATTAATTTTTATTTGTGAAAATCTTACAAATTTCTCCTACATATTCTGGAATTGGAGGAATTGCACAACATGTTAGGGGATTAGAAAAATACTTGACAAACACTGGTAATCATGTAGATATCTTATCTTCTGATAATTCTTTTACATTGCCAATCAAAGGTTTGAAAAATCCTAGCTTTATGCTGTCATCTTCTTTGAAGACACGATTTATGAAAAAACATGATATTATTCATGCTCATAATATTCCTTCAGCAAAAGCAATGAAAAATGCTAAAGGAAAAAAAATTTTAACAATTCATGGAATTTTTTCTGAACAAATTGATATACTTCATGGAAAAACTACTGCAAACATTTCAAAAAAATATGAAATTGATGCACTTGAATCAGCTGATGCAATAACTGTTGTTTCAAAAGAGGCACAAGAACATTATTCTAAATTAGGTTTTAATGTACATCATATTCCCAATGCAATTGACATTGACTCATTACCAAAAAATGAAAATAAAATGTTTGAAAATCAAATAATCTATGTGGGGAGATTATCTAAAGAAAAAGGAATTTTAAAATTACTTTCAATATCTAAAGAATTACCTAAAGAAATTCATTTGATAATTATTGGAATCGGTCCCGAAGAAAACAATGTCAAAATTGCATCTAAACAAAAAAATATTCATTATTTAGGATATTTGCCTCCAGAAAAAACTATTCCATTAATTCGTGGTTCTAAGATTTTAGTTCAACCATCATTAGTTGAAGGAATTAGTAGTTCAATTTTAGAATCTATGGCATGTCGGACTTCTATTATTGCATCAAACGTTGGTGGAAATGTTGAATTAATTAAAAATAACCAAAATGGAATATTAGTTGATTTACAAAGTTCTGATTCATTTCTTAGACAAATTATTTCTTTAATTGATAATGAAGAATTAAGAAAATCTTTTGAAAATAAATCCCTAAAACTAGTTGAAAAATATAATTGGAATAAAATAGGTGAAAATTATTTAAATATCTATAAATCTCTTCTTGATTAATATGCTAAATATTGTTAATTCCATTAAAAAATTCTAATTTAAAATAATTATTTTCATTCTTTTAATATTATATTTGGACGTCTGTTGTGAGATATTATTTAATAATTCATATTTTCAGTTGTGGAATTATTTCCTCCAACCATTCTTTTAATCCTTTTTTTGGCATCCACTTTAATTCATTTTTTATACTTTGAATATCTGCTTGACTTTGGAGAATATCTCCTTCTAGAGGATCTAGGTATATTGGTTTCATGTCATTATTAGTAATTTTTAACATATGTTCTGCAATCTCTTTTATAGAAATTGTTGTTCCTGTTCCTACGTTGAAAAATCCATTCTTGATATCATTTTTCATTCCATCAATATTTGCTTGAGCAACATCTTCAACAAAAATGAAATCTCTTATTTGATTTCCAATACCAAATATTTGAGGTGGTTTATTTTTTAAAACTCGTTCTAAAAATTTTGTAATTACCCCCGCATATGAAATATTTTGATCTTTTCCAAATACATTAAAGTATCTTAAGCCTATAATGTCTACTCCCATACTCCAATATTTTTCTGCCAAATACTCATCTTCTAGTTTTGTTTGACCATATGGATTTATTGGGTTTCTATCAAAATTTTCTTTGATTGGAATGCTGTTTGTATTTCCATAAATACTAGATGAACTTGCAAAAACTACTTTAAAATTATATTTTTTTGCTAGAGTAAAAATATTTTCAGTACCTTTGACATTTACTTTGTAATATTCTTCTTTTTTGGAATATGATTCTTGAACAACTGTTAATGCAGCTTGATGAAAAACACCATCAACATCTTTACAAACTTCCTCCATTTTTTTAAAATCTAGTATGTCACACTCATGAAATTTGATTTGATCTTTAATTTCTTCTAAATTTGATAGTTTTCCACTATGTAAATTATCAATAACTTCTACTTCGTGCTTATGTCTAATCAATAATTTTACAATGTTTTTCCCTATGAATCCTGCTCCGCCAGTTACAACATATTTCATTAATTTTAATATTTTTAGCCTCACTTTAAGTAATCCTTTTTTTACATTACTAAGAGATATGATTTTTCCTTATTTCGTATCTATAGATTATTGATAATTTTTACAGAATGATCTTTTTTAACAAATAATCACAATATTACTCTCAGTAATGTCGTTCCACCAATAATTACCAATTTCATAAAAAAATTATATTGATATTCATTTGTTCAATTTTTAGTTAATTAATATACGAAAACTAAATAACCTACAATTTTTACTTTTATTATAAAATAACAGGTCTATTACATGAATTTAAATAAAATTTTAACTATGAATTTAGATGAAACATATGCTGCCATAGAATCAAATCAAATTTCAATTTGTGTGATTGGCATAGGGCGAATTGGACTTCCAACTGCATTATCATTTGCATATTCTGGTCTAAAAACAATTGGTGTTGATGTAAATGTTGATTTAGTAAATATGATTAATTCTGCTGATTTTCCATTAAAAGATGAACCTGAATATGATAAGATTTTTGATTCAGTAATAAAAAATGGAACATTTCATGCAACTTCAAATGCATCTGAAGTTATTCCCAAATCAGATGTTGTCATTTTATCATTACCCACACCAGCTGTTTCAACAAGTGCGCCTGATTATTCTGCATTACGAATTGTTGGAAAACAATTGAATGAATGTCTCTCTGCTAATTCTATAGTAGTTGTAGAAAGTACTATTGAACCTGGTTTTATTGAAAATGAATTGATTGGAATTATTGAAGGAGATAAATCAAGATTAGAAGCTGGAAAAAATTTCAGTATTGGTGTATGTCCTGAAACAGCAAATCCCGGAGAAATATTATCTGATTTTAAAAAATTGCCAAGATTAGTTGGCTCAATTGATGAAAAAACTACTAGTATCATAACAAAAATCTATCAACATGTTTTTCCAATAGAAATAATTCATATGCCTGATTGTAAAACTGCAAATGCAGTAAAACTTACAACAAATGTTTTTCGTGATGTCAATATTGCTTTTATCAATGAATTATCAATAATGTTTGAAAAACTTGGAATTGATACAAAAAAAGTTTTACTTGCTGCTAAATCAAAATATAATTTTCAAGTACATTATCCTGGTGCCGGAGTTGGTGGACCATGTCTTCCTGCAAATTCCTATCAATTTCTAAATACTGCAAAAACTGTTGGGTGTGAATTAAAAATTGTGCAATCAGGAAGGACAATTAATGAAAAAATGCCTTTTCATACAATTGAATTGTTATCAAAATTATTTGAATCCATTAATTCAACTATTGAAAACAAAACTATCTTGATTCTTGGAGTATCTTACAAACCTAATGTAAAAGATATTCAAATTACTCCTGCCGAAACAATTATTGAAAAATTGAAAATTATGAATGTCAACGTGAAAATATTTGATCCATTTTACAAGTCTACAACAGTTTTTGGAATTAAAACTGAATCTGATTTAAATTCATCATTAGAAAATACTGATGGTATGATAATTGTTACAGCTCATGATGAATTCAAAAATATAGATCTTAATCTTCTCAAATCTAAATTAAGGATGCCAATGGTAGTTGATACCCGAGGCATTATTGATCCTGAGGATGCTAAAAAAGTTGGACTCACCTTTAAAGGACTTGGACGAGGATAATAACACTGTGTCAAATGATCCAATTATAGGAAATTCAATTCTATCTTTACGTTATAACCCCCATCAGCATATTGAATTATCTAAACTAAATTGGAAAGATTTTGTTCCTTCTACAAACACTGTTTCTACTAATTCATTAGAAAAATTGCTTCAAAATTCTATTGAAAAAAAAATTACTAATTCAAATGATAATTTAGTTATGGCACTAAGTGGTGGTATTGATTCAACCTTGGTTCTATCTTTAATCAAAAAAACTCTCCCAGATCAAAATATCAAAGCATTATCCATTCAATTTGCTGATAGTGTTGATGAAACGAAAACTGCTAAAAAAATTGCGGATGAATTAGACGTATCTCATAAAACTATCTTTTTAGAAAATTTTTTTAAAGAATTACCTAAAGCAATTAGTATCATTAAACAACCTTTTTGGGATATTCATTGGTATTATCTAGCAAAAAATGCAAATTCTGATTGGATAGTTACTGGTGATGGAGGTGACGAATTATTTGGCGGTTACACTTTTAGATATTCAAAATTTCTTTCTCTTATTAATTCAAAATTTACTCCTAGAGAAAAAGTCAAAGCCTATTTACAATGCCATGAGCGAGATCATGTTTTAGATCAAGAATCTATTTTTGGTCAAAAATCAACTTTTTCATGGGATTTAATTTACAAAATCATAGAACCATATTTTTCAAATTCATTATCTCCTTTGGAACAAGTTTTTCTAGCAGATTATAACGGTAAATTATTATATAATTTTTCACCAATTGCAAACAATATTAATAATTACTTTAATCTCAAATCTTTACGTCCAATTTTAGATTCTAATCTTATCAAAATTGCTACACACATTCCTTCTGAACAAAAATATGATTTTGAAAATAATATAGGAAAAATTCCTTTACGAAAAATTTTACTAAATTTAAAAAAGGATCATTTAATTCAAAAAGAAAAATTAGGCTTTTCAGTCAATCCAATTAATTTGTGGATTTCTTATGGCTTTGAATTATGTGAAAATTATCTTAATGATTCTAGATTAGTTTCTGATAAATGGATAAATCCTCTTTGGATTAAAAAACATCTTAAAAAACAATTATCTGATGTACGTTATATTAACAAATTTTTTGGACTATTAGCTTTTGAAATTTGGTATAGAATATTTATTTCTAAAGAAATGAATGAAAATACGCAACTTTGATAATTTTCACATAATTTTATTTTTATTCAAAAAATCCATAAATCGACTTGCTATTATTTCCCAACTAAAATTTTCTTCAACAAATTTTCTTCCTTCTGCACCCATTGTTGCTGCTTGACTATTGTCATTAATTAATAAGGATAATTTTTCAATCCAGCCATCTACATCACCTTTATTCACTAAAAATCCACTTTCATTATCTTTCATCAATTCTGGAATTCCTCCTACGTTTGTTGCAACTACTGGTTTTTTCATTAATTGTGCTTCAAGTAGTGTTAACGGTGACATATCAATTCCACTTACTAGTGCATAAACATCAATTTCTGTTAAATATTGACGTACTTTATCGGGATATTCTAAAGAACCCAACCACTCAAAATTATCATACTTGTTTAATGCCGCAAGAATTTTTTCACTATACACCCCGTCTCCTACCCAGTAAAATGTAACATTGGGCATTTCTTTTAGAACTTTTTCTAAAATCAACATCTCTTGTGCTTTTCCCCAAATTGTTGCACTTTGTAATAATCCCACACACGGATGTTTGAGTTTCATTCCTTTTTCAGGATACCATTTTAATGGATCAATTCCTTGATACATCACTTCAACTTTTTTATCTGGATAACGTTGTTTCACAATTTCTCCCAGATATTTACAAATTGGTAAGATTAGTGAAGAACCTTTCAAATTTTTTTCCCAAATTATTTTTCTTTTATGCAGTTCACCTATTTTCTGTTTTAATGAAAGATTTTCTTTTGCCCATTTTGCTTCACTCCAAATATCTCCTCGTAAATGAACAAATAATGGAATATTTGCTTTGATGGTGCATACTCCAAAATTTGTTCTTCGATCAACAAAGACTGCATCTGGTTTTACTTTTTCTATTAACTTCTCAACTCTTTTTTTTTGATTGAAAATTTCACTAATATTTTTTTTTGAAAAACTCGAAGTAAAATCTGTATCTCTTACTAATTCATATTCTATTCTATGTTTCTTTAATTGCTCTCCTAGCTCTTTTAAATGAAAATATTTATCTGGTCCACCTGCAATTAAAAATTTCATTTTATCTTCTCCGTTTAATCTTTGCATCTATTATTGATAATCCTTTGTCATATTGAAATGTATGAACTCCTGTGATATTTTTATCCCAATTAGGTAAAATTGATGTAATTAATTTTTCTTCATACTCTTTTTCATTAATTTTCTCAATTTGATTTAACGAAATCCCATATCCGTAATAGTTTGAACCATTCTGTGATGGTCTGTATATTTTATTATTAATACTAAAAATTTTCCCAGCAGATCTTGCTTGACGAACATCTGAAACTATGGGATTTCCCCCATGATGTATCCATTTGTCACTCAAAGGATTATCTGAATAATATAAAAATAATTCATCTGAATTTGATGCACCATTATTTTCTTTTATTCCAGTAAACATCCACCATTTATTATTATGATTAAAAATTGTTGTATCTACAGCACTAATATCATCCATAATCTTTCCATAATATTCCCATTTCATTGGGAAATCTGTGCATTTATACAATTCAATACTTTTGTTTGCCTCTGTTTCTGGTATCATATAATAATTATTTTCAAATTCAAAAACAAATGGATATGATAAATGATATTTTTTTTCAAGAATTTTTCCTAAATATTTGTAATTTCCTTTTTTGTCTATTTTGATTAATGAAATATGTCCTTTTGATTTTTTGTAGATATATTCTTCAATAAATACAAAATAATTATCATCTTTTGTTATTATGTGTGGATCAGCCCAAAATCTGTCTTTTGGGGGCAGGATTTTTTTATATCTCCACATTGATTTTGATACGTCATTTTTTATATCAAACAGTAAACCCCATTGTTCAAAACTATATGTATTTTGTACATTTCTTTTAATGAATTTTCCAAAATTTGAATACCACAATCTCAAAAATTCTATGTTTGTGGGTTTTGTGTATAATCTGTTTGAATAAAATATCAAATTTTCATTTTCTTTTTCAACATTTTCTAAAAATTTTTCCTGACCTAACTCATGCAATTCTTTTAACTTTCTAGGAAGAAAAGATAGTGTTTTCATATAGTAATTATCACAATTTCTTTTTACTGATGTTGGATCTGTAGTTGAATATGATTTTGTTAATGTTTTTCCTTCATCTAACTCTTCAGTTATAATTTGTAATATTGAGCCTGTAACTGGATGTTTTTCAAATACTTCCCAAAATCCTGCTGGCCCTCCTCTATTAACATCATTATCTCCGTGATGAAATGACCACACTCCACATTTTGCTGCTTTTAAAATATCTCCTCTTAAAATTCTAAAACCTAATCTAACTATTACATCCAAATTAAATTCTTTAATCTTTTTTACATCTTCTTCTTTTATTAAATCTGAATATTTTGTTTGTTTAGGAATTACTGTAATTTTATTTGTATCTGATAAAATACTTTCTAAATCATACATTTCAAAGGTATTTGATTCTTGTTTGTATATTTTATTTTCAAATTTTGTATATATTTTATATAAAAAATAATTTTTATTATTTTTTATTTTTGTAATGTTGTTATTTTTAATTTGTTTTATATCATTTATTATCAATAAATTTATTTGTGCATAATTTGATTTATTGATTTTTTCTATCATTGAATATGCCCAATAAGGTATTTTGGTAGAATCAATTAACAATCCAATTTTTAATTTATCATTCATTTCAATCTTCACATTATTTTATTTTTATTCAAAAAATCCATAAATCGACTTGCTATTATTTCCCAACTAAAATTTTCTTCAACAAATTTTCTTCCTTCTGCACCCATTGTTGCTGCTTGACTATTGTCATTAATTAATAAGGATAATTTTTCAATCCAGCCATCTACATCACCTTTATTCACTAAAAATCCACTTTCATTATCTTTCATCAATTCTGGAATTCCTCCTACGTTTGTTGCAACTACTGGTTTTTTCATTAATTGTGCTTCAAGTAGTGTTAACGGTGACATATCAATTCCACTTACTAGTGCATAAACATCAATTTCTGTTAAATATTGACGTACTTTATCGGGATATTCTAAAGAACCCAACCACTCAAAATTATCATACTTGTTTAATGCCGCAAGAATTTTTTCACTATACACCCCGTCTCCTACCCAGTAAAATGTAACATTGGGCATTTCTTTTAGAACTTTTTCTAAAATCAACATCTCTTGTGCTTTTCCCCAAATTGTTGCACTTTGTAATAATCCCACACACGGATGTTTGAGTTTCATTCCTTTTTCAGGATACCATTTTAATGGATCAATTCCTTGATACATCACTTCAACTTTTTTATCTGGATAACGTTGTTTCACAATTTCTCCCAGATATTTACAAATTGGTAAGATTAGTGAAGATTTTTCAAATGTTTCTTCAGCTATATTTATCCACTTTTTTAATATAATTTTTTTTGGAAATGAATTGTATATTGTTTCTTTTGCCCATTTAATTTCTGACCAATAATCCCCTCGTAAATGAATAATTAATGGAATTTTATATTTAAGAGCAACTTTTGCAAACTGCCTTTGTCTATCCACTAAAATCATATCTGGTTCAAAATTTGAAATTAATTCATCCAATTTTTTTGTACTTTGAAACCAATTGATAATTTTGCGACTTGGAAAACCATTACAAACATCTGTATCAATTACTAGTTTATACTCTGAACCATATTTGATTAATTCCTCACCAAATTCTTTTAAATGAAATATCTTCGAAGGTGATCCTGCAATTAATATTTTCATTATGATATTTTCCTTTAACCGTATTCTTCATATACTTTGTTTTTGCCCAGATAAATATGTCACATAGAAATAAAGGTTTTAGAGGATGGTTTTATTTCAGACAAGGCTGGTCAATGTATTTTGCATTTATTTTTGCAGCCATAAACACACTTACAGTTACTTATTATTTAGCTATTGAAAATTACCCATTTCTAAAAGTAATATTCCCTAGTTTTCTTGACTATGTACTAATCGTTGTTTGTATAGGTGTTCCACTGCTGATTGGAATAGGATATGTACATTATAAAAAAACAAAAGCATTCAGATCAGAAACTGCTATTATGGCAGAAGCAAATCCATTTGCACGTAGAAACATTGTTAATACTGAAATGGCATTAAAATTAAATCTTGAAATTATTAATATGTTGATTAAATTATCCAATAATGAAAAACTAACATCCGATGAATCTGAGAAAATCAAAAAATTACGATCAGAATTAACGGAGTTTGTGCAGACACGAACATTTGAAAATAACGAAGATCTTAATTTCTTAAATAAAATGACAAAAAATTAATTTTTTTATTACGATAATACCTTTCGTATTTTTTTGATATATAGTCTGTTAATTAATAAAAAGTGATATAGATTAATTTTCAATCTAAATTTTGATTTGCGTTTACGTTTCATACCTACTACTTTGGAAAATAATTTTTCCCATTCATTAGCTATGACGTTTGGGTCACCAATTTTTTTAACAAAATTATATTCCTGTTCTGCTAGATCCTCTCTAAATTCCTTTGATGTTACAATTTTATCTATCAATTCAGCTATTATCTTTGGTTCATTTGAATGCGGAAGAAAAGCGGAAACTTCATCTCTATCATCTATTTTGTATTTTATGTTTGGATCCGCATACTGAACAACAGGTTTTTTGCACATTGCAGCTTCTCTTTCCACGTTTGCAGTAAGACCAGTTCTCATCTGGCCTATTACACCATCTGAAAAAGAGTAAAAAGATGGAACATCTTCTCTCTTTATTACTGGAATTAACTTAACTTTTTTTGGTTTATCTCTGACCAAATTTTTGTTAATGTTTCTTTCTTCATCAGTTCTTTGTCCCAAAAACCATTCAACCTGAAGAACTTCGAAATCTGTTTTTGTTAACTCAATAGCTTTCCAGATAATATCAATACCTTTTGCAAGTCCAATTCTCTGTGGAGAAATAAATGTGAATTTTGTCTTTTTCCAATTTATTGGCTGTAAATTTTCCTTAAATCTCCTAGTATCAACTATATTTCTTATTAAAAAAATATCATTTTTTCGATATTTTTGTAGAATTCTATACAAATCAATCTCAATAGCCCCACATTGAATAGCACTATCAAGAATATTCCTGTAAAACTTTCTCTCAAAAATATTTAACGTTGGCAGCGGTTTATCTAGATAATTTAATGTTGGATTTTTAATGAATGGTGGTATTCTTAAAGCACTTCCTACAAAAAGTAGAATATAATCAAGTCCTGTCAAATACGCTAATCTTGCTCCAGCCCATGTATTTACAATCGCTAAATCATAATTATCTTTGATTGAATTGATCTTATCAACTTGATCTGCAATATTTAATGAATCAAAAAATTCAACATCGCTTGATTCAGTTAATTTACTTGCTGTTTCCCACGGGAAATTTATGATGTGTATTTTGCTATTTTTTACATATTCTCTTAAATCTACAAAACCATTGGCTAAATCTCCTATAGCTAGAACTCTTATTGTCATATTTACTAATGATTTTGAATGAATCTAACTCTTATGAATATTTTATATCACTAATTAGTATCATTTTTTAACTAATATTACGGGTTATATATGGAAATGACCACTTTAATCTCAAATATTTCAGAAATTATTTCTTTCTTAGATACCGACACAAAAATTATTAACGAAAAAGATCACCATTATATTCATCGATTTCAATCATTGAAAAATTCACAGGAAGGGGATCTTACATTTTGTGTTTATGCCAATCAGAATGGAATTGATCTAATCAATCAATCAAAGGCTTCAATAATAATATGTTCTATTGAGTTACCTATTAACCAACTAAATTCAAATGCTACATTAATTCTTGTAAAAAATCCACGACTATGTTTTATAAAATGTGTTAAAAAATTTGCATTAAAAGATGTACTCCCCATGATTCATCAAAATGCAATTATTAAAACAAATAATATTGGAAAGAATGTTTCCATTGGGCCTTTTTGTTATATTGAAGAGAACGTCACTATTGGTGATAATTGTATTATTTTCGGTGGTGTCCAAATTTTCAATGGAACAAAAATTGGTAATAATACAAAAATATCTCCTTCAGTAATCATTGGAGATGCAAATTTTGGACCACAAAGAAGTAAATCAATGGCTTTGGAAACATGCAATCATTTAGGTGGTGTAATGATTGGTAATAATGTAGAAATTGGTTCAAACACATCAATTCTACCAGGTATGTTAGACGATACAATTATTGGAGACGGAACAAAAATCAGTAGTCAAGTTTACATCGGTTCAGGAATGAAAATAGGCAATAATTGTAATATAACGGGACAAACATTCTTTGGCGGCATGAGTATATTAGAAGATAACGTTTACGTTGCGCCAGGTGCCATAATTCGAAATAAAATTAAAATTTCAAAAAATGCATTTGTAGGAATGGGATCTGTGATAATCAAGGACGTTTCAGAAAATGCAACGGTAATTGGGATTCCTGGAAAAACTATTGAGCATAATTCTGATAATAACGCCATAAATAATATTCAATAAAACTAATGGTCTTATATCTTAAGAATTTTGTTTATTTCAAAAGCTTCAAATTTTTTATCTGGGAAACCCATATTTAGCGCACGAAAAGAGCTCATATCACTTAAGGCATTGTGCTTCACATAATATTTTGTTGCTTGAGAAATATGACAGTTAACACACGCCATCTTTTTTTTAAACACTTTTGTAATATCTACAAACATTTTAGGCATAAAACTATTTGGTGTTAAGGGAGTTTCATACGAATAACATTCTTTAACATACCTCATTGCAATTTGAGAGGCTACAGCAACTTTCCTATGATCTTGATGCCTATCATTTCTTGAATGTGTATACAAAACATCAATTTTGTTTGATTTAATATTCTTCTCTATACTTTTTATTAGAAAAACATCTTCCTTAATTTCTCCATCAGGGAAATCCAAAATTATTATTTCCGCCCCAATCATTTTAGCAGATTTTTTTGCTTCTTTTATTCTATGTTTTGGATTTCCGCCCTTCTCCCCGTTTGTTATAATTAGAAGAAAAATTTTGTCACCAATTTTTTTATGCATAAATAATGTACCTGCACATCCCAATTCAATATCATCTGGGTGGGAACCAATAGCGAGTATATTCATAAAACAAACTTTAAGATCGAACTTAATAATCCTATCTTGTGTTTTAGACTATTGGTAGAATCTACTCAAAAATTCATTTTCATCTAAAAATCGATAAAAACTAGAATAAGTCATTATCTTTATTTTATTTTCTTTATCAAAAAAATAACTATATTTATCATCAACAATCATTGGTACTTGGAATACGCGTTTATACCATTTTCTTCGTGTATCCTGATCTAAGAATCGTGCTTCCATCAAAAAACTATAATCATAATCATTTTTTTTATCCAAAAAATTTGAAATATCAATATCATTCTTTTTTGCAATAAAATTAATCTCATAATCATTTTTTTTCACATGTTCTGTAAATTCTAACAATGATAATGGGTTTCCATTCTTTGTAAAAAATACATCATTATCCACATCATATAATACCCATTTTTCTAATTCCTCTCGAAATACTTCTATCAAAATATGACCATTGTCATAACTATTCCACTTATCAAGAGTTAATACTGCTACAATCCTTGCCTTTACTCCATAATCTTTTAAAAATTTGATTGACCAATTTGAAATAGTTCCACATGTTGCAAAAATCTTTTGCTTTTTTGCTTTTATTAAAACATCATCAAAATTTTTTTCATCATCTAAATTTCCATGTGAAAAAATCCATGCTATAGAAGACAAAAGTGCATCAATATTTTTTTCAAATACAATCCTTTGTTTATTTTCTACTCCAGGAAGTACAAATCTATAGATGCCTTCTTTATTTACATCATACGTTTTTCCATTAAAGGTATACATTCCCTTAGGAATAATTAATTCTTCTGGAATCTTCTCATTGCATTTCTCTGATTTTTCACTTAGCACTTCAATTTTTTCTAAAAATGCATAAAAAACAATTGGTTCATTTGTTGAAATTCCTGGTGCATCAATAATTTTCTCTTTTAAACCTATTTCGCCTAGAAATTTACCGCCTAATTTTTTGATCTTAGAATTCACGCTTATTCGCCTTCATTATTATGTTGTTTCATTATTGAATTAAATAATTCATAATTAATTTTAAACATTTTCACATCATAGTTAAATTCCAAATCTTTTGAATCAAATTCTTTTTCTAAATATAAGTAATCCTTTTCATTCAAAATGATATTTCTTAAGAATTCTTGTCTATCATTCTTATCATCAATTACTATGTGTGTTAATCCACTTTGTTCATTTTCAATAATGAATTTTTCTAATGTTTCATAATTTGAAGTTTTAAAAATTTTTGTTCTATCAATTTCAATATTTGAAAGTGCTGGAAATTTTTTTTCATGTACTTTTGATGACAACAAATAATTTGATTCTGGATAATACTCATTTACACCTGTTGCATTTTCTGTTATTTTTTCAGCTATAACAAACGCTTCTTTTTCATGTTCAGTATCTAATTTTATTTCTAGAAATACTACTGATGTAATTGTAATTATAATTATGATTATTGTAGATAATTGTAATTTTTTATTTTTAAATTTATTAAAAATTGGATTAATTGTGTAAAGTGAAATTACACATAATAGTGGATATAATACGTATAGATATCTAGTTTCTTGAATATCTCGTGAATATGCATAAAAAGCTGTGGCTGATAATGATATTCCCGTGACAATTAACATCCAACTTTTTACATCTCTGTTTCTTATGATCTTAAAAAATCCATAGGGGGCTATGAGGAAAAATATGGGTATTGTTATCCATCCAAAATACATCACATAATTGTAAAATCCTTTTAAAATCATATTGAAAATTATATTTTTATCATCATTTCCTTCTGATACATCTTTGTAAAATAATGGGCCTGCTACTACATGATTTACTAATCCGTCATTTCCTATTGTTTCACTTCTAATGTATGACATAGGAAGAAGTGTTAAAACAAAAATTAGGATTACAAAAGAGATTTTAAGATAAATTTTTTTTTCTTTTCTAAATCTAACTGTAAAAATAATAATTAATGGAATAATTAATAGTAATCCTTCATATCGAACTAATGCAAATAAACCAGCAATTACAAATGATATGTAGATCATTTTTTTATTATTACTCAAAAATAATGCTAATGATATTGCACCTAGAAAAATAAATAATGATTCTGTAAGACCTAAAATTGAATTTTGTATAATTCTTGGTTCTAATACAAAAATGGCACCACCAATTATTGCAATTTTTTCATCAAAAAATTTCTTACATAAATAATATACAGGAATAATAGTTAATACTGAAAAACAAATCGAAACAATTCGTTGAGTATTCATATAATCAAAATAATTTTCAGAATTGAATAAATTAAAAAAAACATATAGTAATGTAGGCCATCCATTATTTGGCCAAGTGTAACCCTTAGGGAATTCATCTAATATCATCATATCAATAGCATAATTGAAGTAACCAACTCCATCTAAAATTAATGGAATTTCAAATGGGACATAATAAAATCTAATAATTCCACCTATAGTCCCAATAATGATTAGTGAAATTACAATATAGTATTTACAAATAAATTGATTAACTCCATTATTATTTTGAATTAATTTTTTCTCTTTCACACTATTCATTATTTCTCTCTCTAAATTTATTTACTAATACCAAATAGAAAGCATCTGCAGAAGTAGAAATTACTAAAGTAATTGCTAAACCAATTATGCCAAAAATTGGACCTAATGTGATAAAACCTATTATCATAATTACGATTGTCAATATTTTACTCATTAAAACATACTTGCTTTTTTCTAAAGCCAAGAATTTTGATGTATATAACATTGAAATTGTGCCTGGAATCACACTAAAACTGATAATTTGGATTGCTTCAACTGTTTCTATGTACTGTGGAAATAGATAAGGAATAACAATTGGTAAAAATATTGATGATAAAATGGCAATTAATATTGAAATTAATATTGTTGCTTTTTTGAGATTCTTATTTTTAATTCCAGATGAATCTTGTGGAAGAATATATTTGAAAACTATGCTTGAAAATACCATCAACACAACATAGAATTGTAATGCCAAAGCATAGTTACCTAATAATTCAAATCCTAATAATGGAGCAATTATTATTTTATCTATTTGTCCTGAAAAACTACCTGATAAATTTGTGAGATAATTATTTATGATAAAATCTTTTTTTTGTTTTAATTGCGAAAAAATTATTTTTTCTTTTTTTAATTCTTTTCCTACTATGATTATGTAAGGTAAATAAGATAATATCAATGCAAAAATAATTCCCTGTTCTCCAAAAATAAAATAAAATCCTATGCCTATTACTAATGTAAGTGATTTTTGTAACAAAATAAATATTAAATATTTTTTAAATAATTTTCTTCCAAGTAAAACTCCTGTGGATAAATCCATAATTATATACCCAAAAATTAATAATGCTGCATCAATTCTAGCAAGTAAAATTATTACAACTAGTGAAGAAATAAAACCTGCAATTAATGAAATAGAAAATATTGTTGAAATTATTTTTACATTTTTTGCAGCATATACAGTTACAACATTAGAATTTCCTATCAGTGATATTATTTGTGCTAATCCTGCAATTCCTAAATAATAGTGAATTTCACCATATGAACTAGTGCTTAATTGTGATGCTATAAAAAACCAAAATATAGCAGTTATACCACTGCCTACGCTATCTGCAAATCCTATACTTGCTAATCCCTTTAAATCTGAAAATTTAGTTAAATAATTTTTTATTTTTTTTTTCATTCTTTTACCTTTAAAAAATAATTTATGCTACAGTATCTACTTATCCTTTATGAGAGTAATAATTGAATGTAGTAAAATTGCATTCATCAATAAAATCATTCCAACTATTGTAGAACCTACTGCAATTAATGCTAAAATTGGTGGAAAGCTTCCAAATTGAGTAAAGTATTGAATCGTCCACACTACAAAAAATAGGCCTATTGCTGATAAAATTCCTCCTGGTATTCCATAAAATTTCAAAGGATGCTCCATCGATGTAAATCTCAAAGTACTTAAAATGACACTGGCTCCATGTGATATTGGATCATGTGTTGATGTATCTCCTTCATATGAAACTTTGATTGGTACTTCTACAATGAGAAATTTTTTCTGACTTGATTTTATTAAAATCTCCGTAGAAATTCCCATTCCTTGATCGATTGGATTAATTTTATTTATTACCTCATTATTGTATGCTCTAAATCCACTTTGTGAATCTGTTAAATTTTCCTTAATAGACATATTGGTTAGTTTTGTGATTGTTTTAATTCCTAATTTCCTGTAACCCGGTACCATATTTTTCACATTTTCTTCAAGAAATCTTGAACCAATTACTATGTCTGCCTCTTTTTTCAGTATTGGTTCTACAACATTTTGAATATCCTCAATTTGATGTTGACCATCAGCATCAAATGTTACTAAAACATCTGAATTCATTTCTTTTGCTTTAAGAAATATGCTTCTAATTGCTGCTCCATACCCTAAATTTTTAGAATGATTGATAACAATTACTCCCAATTCCTCTGCAATTTTGTTTGTTAAATCAGATGATCCATCATTACATACAATTATCTTATTAGTTATTTTTTTTAATTTTAAAATTATTGATGCAATATTTTTTTCTTCATTAAATGCTGGTATGCCTACAACTATTTCCAAATCTATTTTGACCTATATTTTCAGGTTTATAATGTTGATGTTCAATTTACTACTAATTATTTTCATTTCTTTATAGAATTTTTAATAGTCTGAATTACAACATCTTGTTCTTTTTTTGTAATATTTGGATACATTGGTAATGAAATAATTTCTGAATATGCATTCTCACTATTAATTATGTCATCATGGATTTTTCCTTTTTTACTAAACATTGTAAATTTATGTAATGGTTTGTAATGTACTGATGTCCTAATACCTTCAGATAGTAATTTTTTAAATAAATTATCTCTTGATATTCCAAAATTTTTCTTAATTTTTATTATATAAAGATGGTATACGTGATTATTATTATTTAAAATTTCAGGACTTTCAATCTCTTTCACTTCTTTTAATTTTGAGTAATAATATTTTGCAGCATTTTTCCGTTTTTCATTTAATTTTTTTATTCTTTTTAATTGATTTATCCCTAACGCTGAACGAATTTCATCTAATCTATAATTATAACCTGGTTCAATAACATCATAATCCCAAGGTTTTCCTGATGAAAATCTATTAGATAATGATCTTGTCAATCCATGATTCCTTGCTGCTAAAACATATTTTGCAATATCTTTTGAATTTGTGATTATCATGCCGCCTTCAATTGTTGTAAAATTTTTTGTGGGATAGAAACTGAAACAGCCTACATCACCAAATATTCCTACATGCTTACCTTTTTTCCTAGTTCCAATTGCATGAGCACAATCCTCAATTATTTTTAAATTATTCTCTTTTGCAATTTTTTTAATTTTATCTATATTGCAGATTTTACCAGCAAAATGAACAGGAAGTATTACTTTTGTTTTTTTTGTAATACTTTTTTCTATTGATTCTATTGATATATTGAGATCATTATCTATATCTGCGACTATTGGTGTGGCACCTGTAAATAATACTGAACTAGCAGTTGCTACAAATGTCATATCGGGAATAATTACTTCGTCACCCTTGGTTATGCCTAAAGCCTTCAATGATAGATGTAATGCAGATGTTGCATTGGATACACCAATTGCAAATTTTGCTCCTGTAAATCTTGCAAAATCCTTTTCAAATTTTTTTAATAATGGTCCATCTGTTAATAATGGTGAATTTAAGGCATTTCTAACGGCTAATTGATCATCTTTGGAAATTGAGGGATAAAAGAATGGAACTTTAATTTTTGAATTTTTAAAAGCATCAATTTTTTCATTTTTCATTATAATATCACTTATCTTGATCACTATTAAATTCATTTAGAATTTTTTTATACAATTTAAAAACTTCTTCTGACATTATTTCTGAATTACATTCAGTTTGAATTTGCTCAAATCCTTTTTCACCTAATTTTTTTATTTTATTTTTATCTTTAAACAATTCTATTATTGCATCTCCTAATTGTTTATAATTTTCTGATTCAACTAGTATACAATTTTCTTCATGTTTTATCGTATGTGGAATTCCATGTGCATTTGTACTAATCACTGGTTTTTTGAAAACAAATCCTTCTAATGGTGTTAATGGTGATAGTTCCCATCTTGATGGTAGTACTAAAAATTCACATTCAGCATATGCTTCAATTACTTCTTTTCTTGTAGGATTTTTTATTACTTTGATGAAATTTTCAATTTCATATTTTTTTATTGTTTTCATCATTTCTTCTTGATAACCAAAATCTACCCCCATAATGATTATTCTAAAATTATTCTCAAAAATTTTTTCTTTAATGTAGTTTACTGCTAGTAATAACAAATCTATTCCTTTAACTTCATTAAATCTTCCTAAAAACAAAGTAAATGGGTAATTAATTTCAAATTTTTTTCTTAGACTGTTTTCTTCTATTTTGAATTGATCTAAATTTATCCCATTTTTGATAATATTTATTTTTGATTCATTAGCAAATTCTAAAAAAATTCTTTTTTCATATTCATTTGCAACTATAATTTTTGATGACTGATTAATGATGAATTTAATCACTGGTTTTTGTAAAATATATAGAATTCTTGCTAATATTCCTGATGTTTTTAAATTTGGGTGAGTTGTTAGCCCTCCTTGATCTGCAATAACTAATGGAATTTTCTTTTTTCTAGCAATTAAAGCTGCAATGAATGATTGAAAACTTCTAACACCTATAGTGTGTATAATATCCATCTCTTCTTTTAACATTTGATTATACATTCCAAAATTTAGAAAGTACAAAGCAAAAGAAAACCATACATGTGTTCTTTTAATTAAAAAATTATCAAATTTTTCTTGTTTTGGTAAATTTTTATTGAATGTTTTTGGATTATTAGCAAAATCCATATCTGTAGTAAAAATAGTTACTTGATTATCCTTTTTTGAAAACTCTTTTGCAAGATCCACACACAAAAATAAGATTCCTCCAAATTGTGTTGCAGGCAATGATGCAGGACAACATAATGCAATTTTCATTTAAACACTATGAAATTTCTGTTTTTAGTTTTAAGCTTTCTGGAGAAAAGATTAGTCTATTTTGTTTGGAATAAGCACATTATCTTAACTATTTTTTCTTTTTTTGGCTAAAATTAAACCTAGTTTATCTGAAGTTTTTGTTTCTATTAATTCATAATTTAACCCATCAAGTCTTTTTTTCAATTTTTTTAATTGGCTTTCACCATCATTTATTATGTGATATTCTAAACAAATTTTTGATATTTTTTCAAAATATTTATCTGGCGTATTATTGATTATTTGATATTCTGCACCTTCACAATCTAATTTTAAACAAATTTTTTCATTCATATTTTCATCAAGAATTTTGGATAATGATAAAGTAGTAATTTCTTCATAATTTTCTCCATCACCATAAATGCTGTTCGCTGCAGAGTCATTATTGAGATAAACCTTAACTTTGCCATTTTTGTCAGTTATTGCATTATTGTAAAGTGTGATGTTTGATAAATTGTTTATATTTACATTTTCTTTTAAAAGTTCAAAATTTTCTTTAATTGGTTCACAACTTATGATTTTCTTATTCTTGCAAAATTGTGAAGCATATACCGTAAATAATCCAACATGTGCACCAATATCGATCACTGATTCATCAGATTCAATAAAAAATCCAATTTCTTCATATTCTTTGTTTAACCAAACATTTGCAAAAGCTTGTAAATCTGTAGATTTGATCCTTATTTTACATTTTAAATTATTTCTTAAATTTATAATAAAATATTTTTCTTTAATTATTTTATAATATACAAATGGAATATTGTACCAATTTTTTATTAGTTTACATGATTCCATAAAAAATCCAATTTTATTCATATTTTTCCTCTTTTACTTATAATTCACATTAGATATCTCTTATTATTTTATTTGATAAAATTTCAATTTACTGAAAGTTAATAGAATAGTCCAATTATGAAATGTTATGAAAATTATGATAACTGGTGGTTTGGGTTTTGTTGGTAGCCATTTAGCAGAAGAGTTATCTAAAAATGGTCATAAAATTATTGTTATTACTAGAAGTTTAAATAAAAAATCCAACATTCAAACTCAAAATAAAATTAAAATTGAAAAAATTAATGTAACAAATTTTAAACAACTAAGTAATTCTATTGATAAAAATAAACCTGATTTGATAATACATTTAGCAGGTGAAACTTCTCATTCAAAATCATTTGAAAATCCTATTGATGATGTAGATTCAAATTCTAAATCAACTTTATTTATTTTAGAAAAAATTAAAAAAATGAAAAAAAAATGTGCATTTGTTTTGGGAAGTACATTTATTGTTGTTGGTAAACCAAATAAACTTCCTGTAACTGAAGACACTCCTTGTAACCCTACTACCCTTTATGGAACAAATCGTCTTGCTAGTGAATTTTATTGTAAAATTTATCATAATGTTTATGGAATTAATACAAAAATTTTTAGAATAACAAATTCCTTTGGACCTCGGGAACAAACTATTCCTACAAAAAATGCTGTTAATTATTTAATTCATGAGGCATTTAATGGAAATAATATTACTATATTTAATCAAGGAAAAATTTTTAGAGATTTGATATACATAACTGACGTAATTTCAGGCATTAAAACAATTATTACCAAAGGTAAACCTGGAGAACTCTATTGGATTTCATCATCTAAAAAAACTTGGTTTTATCAATTAGGAAATTTATTGGAAAAAATCACTAATTCTAAAATTAGTTATATTAAAACTCCAACTTATACAAAAAAAGTTGATGTAGGAAATTTTGTTGTTAGTAATAAAAAATTAAGAAAACTGGGTTGGACTCCTAAAATTGATCTTAAAACTGGAATTCAAAATACTATTGAATATTTTGAATCTTCTAAAAATGATTAAAATATTTTTCAAATGATGTAAAAGAAAATTCATTTAATAGTTTGTCCATTTTTGACAATGTTTTTTCAAGATTATGATATGTGATAAAATTATCTTTTGCTGATAACTTTATTCTAGGCATATATTCTGGTGTTAATTCCCATGAATGAATATAAAAAACTCCTGGAATATTGTTTTTTTCATTATTTTTTATAGCATTTTTAATAATTTTTTGTGGTAATGTTCTAACATAAAATCCTCCTCCTACAGGAATTTCTTTACCTAAAAATTTAGTTGTAAGTATGGGAAATTCAATAATTTTTCCTTTGGGATCTTCTGATTCTAGAGATTTACTACTTATTTTATATGGTTTTTTCTCGGCATTTGGTAATCCATACATACTTGTTTTTGCTGGAACTATGCTACTATCATATCTATATCCATTTTTTTCCAATACATCAATTAACCATTTACTTGACTCATTTAATGAAAAAGTAGGTGCTCTAAAACCTTTAGATTTACTTGAAGTAATTTTATCAAATATTTTTATTTCCTCTTCAAATTTTTCTTTAAAATCTAAAGTATCTAGTCTTGTATGATGCATAGTATGAAATCCAATCTCATGGCCATTTTCAATAATTTTATCTAAAATTTCTGGGTCATATTCTAATAATTCACCAACAACAAAAAAGGTTGCAAAAGTCTCATGATGATTTAACCAATCAATAATTTTATCAATTCCTTCAATTACTTTTGGTTTTTTTTCTTCATTTGTTAACACTTTTTGAATTAATTCTGGATGAAACCAGTCTTCAAAATCTATTCCTAATAAATTCAATTCAATTCCGTACCTTTAACAAAATCATCTTTTTTAATTTATTTTTTTTCAAAATCAAGTTTTTTTATCACCCGTGCAGGATTTCCTAAAACAACACAATTATCTGGTATATCTTCAAAAACTGCACTACCTATTGAAACAATTGAATTTTTACCAATTGTTACACCTGCTGTAATAATTGCACCAGGATTAATTACAGCTCCAGATTTTATTGTAACTTTAGCAACTTTTCGTGGATAATGTGTTTTTTTTAAAAGTAAATTTGCAGTTGGATTAATGTGTGAAAAAATCATAGCATTTGAACCTATTGTAACATTATCTCCAATTTCTATCAATCCTGGGTAAACTAAATCTATTAACACGTATGGTGAAAAATGACAATTTTTACCAATTTTTACACCCCTTGATTTTTGGAAGTTGATGACAAAATTTGATAGCGGTGATGAATATGCCCATTTATGTAAGATCCATGATTGTAACATTTTGATTTTTAGTTTAATTTTTCCAAATTCTCCTTGAAATCCATAATATTCCATTACTTCGTGCTCATTAATTGAGAAAATGTCTTCAGATTTTTCCATTTAACCACTATGAAATTTCTGTTTTTGGTTTTAAGCTTTCTGAAGAAAAGATTAGTCTATTTTGTTGGGAATAAGCACACCAAGTAAATATTTAAGGTAAAATTGAAATATTTGAATTGATGGACAACGAAGAACCACTATCAAAATATATTTTAGATTCAGAAAAATTAGAAATAAATAATTTTAATAAAAAAATTAAAGTTGCTTTTTTATCAAGTTTTACAATAAATGGATTATCTGAATCATTAAAAGTTAAATGTTCAAAAAAACAAATTTCATGTAATACGTATGTTGGTGGTTATAATCAATACAATCAAGAAATTTTAGATAATAAAAGTAAATTATATTCTTTTTCACCTGATATAACATTCTTAATTTTAGATACAAGAAGTATTTTTGGTAATTTATTTCATTTCCCTTATTCTGTGACAAAATCAGAAAGAGAAAATTTTGTAAATGAAAAAATTATTGAAATAACTAATTTAATTAATACATTTAGCGAAACTAGTAAATCTAAATTAGTAATAACAAATTTATCGTTACCTAATTATTCGCCACATGGAATTGCAGAAACAAAAACTAACTATAGCTTTCATGATGCAATTATTGACTTCAATAAAAAATTAAAAGAAAAATTACTTAATGTTAATTCTGTATATGTATTTGATTTTTTTAAATTTGTTATTAAACATGGAGAAAATAATGTATTTAATTTCCAAAATTATCTTTTTGGTGATATTAAAATTTCACTTGATCATATTCCATATTTGGCAAATGAATTTATTCCTTATGTCATATCATTTCTAGGTTTAACAAAAAAATGTATTGTTTTAGATTTAGATAATACTCTCTGGGGTGGTATCATAGGTGAAGATGGATATGATGGTATACGTTTGGGTCCTCAACCTCCTGGAAATGCATTCATAGAGTTTCAAAAATATCTAAAAGCCTTATCACAAAGAGGGATATTACTTGCAATTAATAGTAAAAATAATTTTGATGATGCAATTCAAGTGATTCGTGAACACCCATCTATGATTTTAAAAGAAAATGATTTTTCTTGTATGAAAATAAATTGGAATAATAAAGCATCAAATATGCTTGAAATTTCTGAGGAACTAAATATTGGATTAGATAGTTTTGTCTTTTTTGATGATGATCCTGTAAATAGGGAATTAATTAAAGAAAACATGCCTGAAATTACTACTCCTGATCTTCCGCATGATCCATCACTTTATTCTGAAGTCATACAATCTTTGCATGATTTTAGTACATTTCAAATAACATCTGAGGATACTAAACGTGGACAAATGTATTTAGAACAAAAACAAAGAAGTGTATCTCAAAAATCTTCATCTAATATTTCTGAATTTTTAAAAACATTAGATTTAGAAATAGAAATTAAAAAAACAAATAGTTTTACAATTCCTAGAATATCTCAACTTATTTTAAAAACAAATCAATTCAATTTAACTACAAAAAGATATCAAGAGGATCAAATTCAAAAATTTTCTCAAGATAATAATATTTTAATTAATTGTGCACAAATTAAAGATAAATTTGGTGATAATGGAATTACAGGTGTATTTATTGTCGAAAAAACTAATTCAGATGAATGGTTTTTGGATACTTTTCTATTAAGCTGTAGAGTTATGGGACGTGAAGCTGAAAAAGCAATGTTATATTTTATAATTAAACAAGCAAAGAAAAATAATGTTAAAAGATTAAAAGCAAAATTTATCCCTACATTAAAAAATAAACCTATTGAAGATTTTCTTTCTAATTCTCAATTTTATGAAGAAAATGGTTTTTGGATTTATAATTTAGAAAAACCTTTCAATATGCCTGAATTTTTAACATTACGAGAGGAATAATGTCTGAAAAATTATTTAAAATAATTTCAAAAGTAATGAATGTAGATATTAAACATCTAACTGATGAATCCAGTCCATCTACAATTTCAAATTGGACTTCCTTTAATGGATATGTACTTTTATATGAATTGGAAACTAATTTTAGCGTAAAATTTTCAATAGATGAAGCTATGGATGTGAAAAATGTTGCAGACATAAAACGTCATTTAAAAAATCATGGTGTAATTTTAAATGATTAATACAATTAATGAACTAAAATATGATGATATATTCATTGGGCAGCAAGAAAGTTTTTCGATAAATATTACTGAATCTATGGTTGAGAAATTTAGTAATCTTTCAGGAGATCTGAATCCATTACATATGGATAAGAAATTTGGAGAATTAAGTTCATTTAACAAACGAATTGTTCATGGAATGCTTCTAGCATCTTTTTTTTCACAACTAATTGGAATGAAATTACCTGGGAAAAATGCACTATATTTCTCTCAAACATTAAATTTTCGTTCTCCATGTTATATTGATGATCAAATTGAAGTAGTTGGTGAAGTAATCGAAAAAAGTGATTCTACACAAATAATCACTGTATCTACAACTATTTTTAATAAATCTAAAACATGTTTAATTGACGGTATTGCTAAAATTATTGTTAGATAGTGAAAAATTATGATTGAAAATTTGGGAGTAGGAATTGATATTTCTAGTATATCTGATTTCAAAAAAATTCCTTTTGATACAAAATCTGGATTTTATAAAGAAATTTTTCAACAATCTGAGATTGATTACTGTTTAAAATTTAAAGATTCTTCTTCACATTTTGCCGGAAAATTTGCTTTAAAAGAGGCTGTAAAAAAATCTATTAATGATGATATCTATATTTCTAAAATAGAAACTTTTCATATAAAATCTAAACCTATGATAAAATTATTAAATTTTAAAAAAAAATATTCTTTTCATGCATCAGTTAGTCATGAAAAAGATTATGCCATCGCTATTGTGATTTCTGAATTAATTAACTAATTTTTTAAAATTTTCTTCTTAACTTTTATGCTTAATTTTTCTAAAATTGAATTAAAAGAATTATTTACATTTCCTTTAGCTACATTAATTGGAACAAAAATTTTATCAGGAAATTCTTTTATTAAATTTTCATCGGGAATAATTTTTTTATTTTCTAATTCTAGATATTTTTTTTCAATATGTTTTTTATTTTTTCTGATATCTAACTCTGCTTTAATTTTTGCAAATAAAAACCCCTTTGAAATATAGAATATCCATACAAAAAAATCAACTAATACTAAATTTAGCCTCATTTTTTTATATGTGTTTTTAGAAAAATGTGTTAAAAGACAATATTTTCTATTTCTTTCTAACCAATAGAATTTTTTTGAACTCCATTTTAAAATATAACTTTCAGCATGAAGTATTTTTACATTTGGAACAAAATATGAATTAATTCCTAACTGTGCTGCTCTCCAACCTAAATCTAAATCATCATGATAAAGAAATAGAAATGGATCAAGTAATCCAATTTTATCTAAAACTTTAGATGATGTAAAAAGGCATGTACCTGATGCATATCCAATTTTTTCTATTTTTTTAAATTGATTTTTATCCTTAACTCCTTTATCCCTTGCAAATCCAAATCCAAAAAGATGAATCATATTACCTGTGCTTTGTAGTACTTCTTTCTCATAAAGTGAAAGAATTTTTGGTTGATAGAGTCCCTCTCCATATTCTGTATAAGCAATTAAAAATTCATCTAGCCAATTAGGCTCTACAATTGTATCTGGATTTAATATTACTATTAATTCTCCATTAGCTTTTCTTATGCCAATATTATTCCCTTCACAATATCCATAATTTTTTGAATTTTCAATTAATTGTATCTGTTCAAATTTTTCTTTACATTTTTTATGACTATTATCTGTTGAAACATTATCAACTAATATTATTTCATAATTTTCATATTTTGTTTGTACAACTGAATTAATACAATTTAAAATCAAGTCCCCAGCATTATAATTTAAAATAATTATACTAATCAGAGGTTTTTTATTTTCCATATCTTGTTAAATCTAATCCTTATTCATATTAAAAATTCATTAATCATAAATTCACTAAAATGATATCTTTGTACCTTCACCTAATAGAAGAATCTGTTCATTCTCAATCTTATTTTGTTTAATATTGGAATTTGATGAAATAATACTATTTCTTAAATTTACATTTTTTCTAATTTCACAATTATTCATTATGATTGAATCTTTGATAATTCCTCCTGAAATTATACATTTATTTCCAATACTTGTATTTGGTCCAATTTCTACATCTCCTGAAATTATACATTTATTTCCAATTATTACCGGACCTATAATTTTTACATGATTACCAATACATGTTTCATTACCTACTGAAACATTGCCTTCAATTAAGACTGTTGAATCTTTCTCCCCTTTAAACTCCGGAATCATATTTTTTAAAATAGCTTTATTTGCATTAATAATATCTTCTGGAGTACCTGTATCTTTCCAATAATCAGTAATCATTTTGTAGCTAATGGGATGTTTTTCATTCAATAGCATATCTAATGCATCCGTAATTTCTAATTCATTTCTCCATGATGGTTTTAATTTTTTAATAATATCAAAAATAATTGGGGTTAAAAAATAAATTCCTGTCACTGCTAAATTTGTTGGAGGATTTTTTGGTTTTTCAATAATTTTTTTAATTTGTCCATTTTGTATGTCAGCAATTCCAAATCTACTTGGATTGTCAACTTCACATAAAAGAATTGTTGCTGCATCATCTGATTTTTCAAACTCACTTCCAAATTCATTAATTGATTTTTGAATAATATTATCTCCTAAAAATACTAAAAATTTTTCATTACCTATAAAATCTTCACATAGACTAATTGCATGTGCTATACCACGTGGAAAATCTTGTAAAATATAATTAATTTTTATCCCAAATTGTTTTCCATCACCATAATACTCTTTAACTTTTTGTGATCCTATTCCTCCTATAATAATTGCAATTTCTGTCACTCCTGCACTTTTCATAGATTCTATACAATATTCAGACATTGGTTTGTTTGCAATTGGAAGTAATTGTTTTGGTCCTGTATGAGTTAAGGGTCTTAATCTAGTTCCATGTCCTGCATGAAGCAAAATTCCTTTCAAGATTTTAGAATCACTCCTTGTTTCATATTTTACCCGTGCTTTTTCCAAGGTGTTGCGTTAAAAGTATTTTTTTCAATATTCTGCCACCATTCTTGGTTTTTTAAATACCACTCAATCGTTTTTTGAATACCCTCATCAAAATTTACGTTTGAAGACCAATCAAGGACTGTTCTAATTTTTGAAGAATTCAAACTATATCTAAAATCATGTCCTGGTCTATCTTCAACAAATTCAATCAAGTCTTCAGATCTATCCATTATTGAAAGTATTTTTCTAACAATTGTAAGATTATCAATTTCATTATTTGCTGAAATATTATATGATTCCCCAGATTTTCCATTATGTAAGACATCTATTATCGCATTACAATGATCCTCCACATGAATCCAATCACGAATATTTTTTCCATTCCCATAAATAGGAATTTTTTGATTATCTTTTGCAAGCAGTAAAGTTTTAGGTATTAATTTTTCAGGAAATTGTGATGGACCGTAATTATTTGTACATCGAGTAATTATACAATCACATTCATATGTTTTAATATATGAATTTACAATTAATTCTGCAGAAGCTTTTGATGAAGCATAAGGACTAGAAGAATTTAATTTAAAATTCTCATCAGCAGTTTCATTTTTTAAACTTCCAAATACTTCATCAGTTGAAATTTGTATAAATCGTTTTTTATGTAATTTTATTTGTTCTAAAATATTAAAAACACCCATTACATTAGACTCCATGAATGGTTTAGCATTTAAAATACTTCTATCTACATGTGATTCAGCTGCAAAATTAATTACAACATCAGATTTTTCAATTAATTTTTTACAAAGGTCAAAATTACAAATATCGCCTTTTACAAATTTATAATTCTCAAAATTTTTTATTGACTCTAAATTAAGATGGTTTGAACCATAACGTTCATCATCTAAATTGATTATGTCATAATCGGGATATTTTTTTAAAACATTTTTGATAAAATTACTTCCAATAAATCCTAAACCGCCAGTAACCAATAATTTCATAAAATTGATTCAAAATATGATGAAATAATGTTTTCTATCAATTAAAATCTAATTGATAAAAAGTATAATTTTTCAGTAAGTAATAAAAGATTTAAAACTTAATTGATAGTATTAACGAAGCAAAATTATGGTCAACTCAGAATTTAAGATTGAATTAGAGAAACATGAAACAAAAGATATTCATGATAAGCACACAAATGGAGAATTAACTGTAATCTGGAGGGATTGGGACAATATAATTAAAAATCATCCAAAAATGGTATATGTCAGTTCAGTCAATTCTGGAGAAGTAAAAGGACCACATATTCATACGAAAAGAGAAAGTTACTTTACATGTATAGAGGGTAAAGTTGTTTTTATTTTAAAAATTAAAAATGGAGAATATCAGGAAATTGTTTCTAGTGACAATAATCCAGTAATGGTGCATGTTCCAAAAAATATTCCATCAGCACACATTAATTTATCTAAAAATACCTCAAAAATTTTAGCATTAGCAGATATTTCTTGGAAACCTAATGATAATGAAATGGAAAATTGTCAATTTGATGATTATGATTGGAAAAAGTGGAAAAGAAAATAAATTATGAAATTATTTTTTTTTGATGAATCAAATTCTCTAATAGATATTGAAAAATTAGAAAACATAAAAATAATTACTTTTGATCATAAATCCCATATTTTATTAAAAAATAAACAAATAGAACATCAAATATCAGATGAATTTTTAGATAAACAAATATCCAAAGAAATAACAGAAAGAAATTATGAGTTAATACATTGGTATAATTTAGAAATAATTAAAGAAAAATTAACTTTTCTTAACGTAAACATTCCTAAATTATTCACTGATGAATTTACCAGTAGTCTATTAAAAATATTAAAAAAAATAATAGAGATAAAAACTATTTCTAAAAAATATAGCAATATGGAAATTATTGCATCTAATGAATTATATGATATATCAAAAATTTTTACTACTTCAATAATTAAAATTGAAAAAAATACTAACGAAAAATTTTATTTTGATGAAATAAATTCATCATTTAGAATTGGAAATAAAGAAATTGATTTCAAAATTTCAAATAAAAACTATCAAAAACTCAAGCAAATTTTAGAGAATATTTTTACAGTAATTAATAGAAATGGGATTGATCAAACAAAAAATTTTACATTACTTTTAGAACTAAATATAGAACAATTTCAAAATTTTTTAATTCAATCAAGAAATAAGGGAATGCCAATTTCATACTATGGAACAAGAAGACCACCAATTTGGAATAGAAACACATTTGATATAATTAGAAAATCTGATTGTAATATTATTTCAAAATCTAAAATAATAGAAAAAAATCATAATGTTGAGATTGAAAAGAATACTAAAAACTATTTAAAAATATTTAATGAAATATTAGATGAAAAAATATTCGAAAATTATTTTACTATATTTGATATCTGTATATGGCCATTTGTTAAAAAAAAGATAAAAGAGTTAATCGAACCTCGTTTAAAATTAGTAATAGAGGAAATAATATTAGGAGAAAATTTACTAAAAAAATATCCCCCTAAATCAATTATTATGATTTCTGAAGCTGGAAAGTCTGAACAAATAATTTCGACACTGGCAAAAAAATATGATGATATTGATATTTTGCATTTACAGGAAGGTGCTCATTATGATACACAGGAAGCTTTTGAAAATACTTTTGCACAAGGAGTTTTTCCAATTCTTGCCGACAAGTATATTGTTTGGGGCGATATATACAAGAAAAATGCAATAGAAGTAGGGAAAGTTGAAAAATCCAAAATTGAGGTATTGGGTAGTCCAAGATTTGAAAATCTGAAATTTGAAAAAAATCTAAATCATGAAGAATTTGTCCTCTTAGCTACAATGCCTCCGCAGATTGAAGAAATGGCTGGTTTAAATGTCAAAAATCTTGAAAATTATAAAAAATCCATTATTAGAATTTGTGAAATTGTAACAAATATGAAGAAAAAAATGAAAATTAAACTTCATCCAGCTGTAGAAATTTTAGATTTGTCAAATTTGATTAAAAATAAATTTCCAGAAATTGAAGTGATATACCAAGGTGATATTAATCCACTAATTCGTAATTGTAGTGAACTCATTGTTACAGGTATGTCAACAGTAATTATTCAAGGTCAAATTTTAAAAAAACCCGTTATTTCTGTACCTTTAATTCAATATGATTGGGGGGAACCATCCGTGTATACAAGTAAATCATGTATAATTTCAAAAATTGAAGAATTGGATTCATTTTTAAAAAAACTTTCAAATGATTTAGAATTTAAAAAAAATTTAATTGAAAATGCTGATAAATATCTTAAATCCTGTTTTATAAATAAGGAATTAAGTTCGGAAAAGATTTGGGACTATATTAAAAGTAGAGAAAAATAGGTAATTAATTAATAATTTTTTTAATTATTTCTAAATTTTTATTTTATATCTGTTTTTTTGATTGTGTTATTAAATTTTGAATTTCATCTATAGACATTTTTTCTACATTTTCAGATGAATATTCATTATTATATGATATTTTTTTTATTTTATTATTATATGATTTTGACACTTCATCATCTTTTATCCAATTTGGATTTGAAATCATAAATTTATCACCTAAATCCCATGCATCTCTAGATTCTTCTTCACTAATTAGAACTTCATGAAATTTTTCACCTGGTCTAATTCCAATTGTTTCCAATTCAGAATTTGGAAACAAATTCTCAAATGCTTTTACTATATCTGAAATTGTATATGCTTTCATTTTAGGAATATAAATTTCAGATGGTCTACCCTTTTCAGTACAATCCAAAATGAAATTAAGAGCCTGATTCATAGTTAAAGAAAATCTTGTCATATCTTTATCTGTAACAGTAATTTTTCTCTCATTTTTAATCTGTTCAAGAAATTTAGGAATAATTGAACCACTACTTCCAAATACATTTCCATATCTGACTGCAATAAATTCTGTACTATGTTTTTCTTTACTTACAAAATTATTTGCTGTTACAAATAATTTTTCCATTAATAATTTTGTAGCTCCATATGTGTTAAGTGGGGAAACTGATTTATCAGTACCAATACATATTACTTTTTTAACATCTTGTGCTACTGCAGCATCAATTATGTTTTGAGAACCAATCACATTTGTTTTAATTGCTTCAAATGGATTATATTCTATAACTGGAACATGCTTTAATGCAGCAGCATGAAATACAATATCTATACCTTCAAATGATTTTATTAATCTCTCTTTATCCCGAATGTCACCAATTAAAAATCTTAAACGATCATCACTAAACTCTACATCCATATCAACTTGTTTACTTTCATTTCTACTCAAAATTCTAATTGTAGCCACATCTAATTCCAACAATTTTTTTGTTAAAGCTTGGCCTAGTGAACCTGTACCACCAGTAATCAAAATTCGTTTATCTTTAAACAATATTCGTTGCTAATTAGTTAATATAAAAAATGTTTCCCTCAAATTCTACTTTTAGAAAAATTAAAAATATTTTCTAAAATCAATTAATCAATATTTTTATTGTATGGATGAAATTTTTTATCAATGGAAACTATGCCAAATTTATCAAACAAAAAAATTATTTTTTGGGAAGATCAAGGTTTTCTTCAATATTCCATAGCTTATTGGTTACAAAAAAAACTTGATTGTAAAATGTATGCAATTATTGATACAACTGATAGAACAAAAACTTTTTTTCAAAATCAAAAACTAGTTAATTTTGAAAAAATATGGTTTTTCCATGATCATATTTTGAAAAATAAAAAACCTGATCTAGAATATCTTAATTTGATAGAAAAAAAATATGATTTATTACTATGGTTGATTGCAGCAAATGAAAGAATTTTTTATGGCTATTATGATTATCATAAATTTACTGAAGATGAAGTATTATCTATATTAGAACAAGAATGTAGATTATATGAAAAAATTCTTGATGATATCAAACCTGATTTTCTAATAACTAATACTAACATGCAACAAAATCATATATTCTTTAAAATTTGTAAAGCACGTAACATCAAAATTTTATTCTTTACAGCTTCTAGATTGGGACGTAGATGTATGTTGAGTCATGATATGGATACATTACCTGTACAAACAACAACTTCTTCCATAAAAAAATTTAAAACATTTAATGAATTACAAAATCGGCAAAAACAATTTAGCTTATTTAATGAAACTAAAAAGTTTGTTGAGGGTTTTTCAAATTCAAAAATTGATCTTTTGAAAGCTGCTATCCAATTTCTTTTATTTTCTAATAATTCTAATATTAAAACTCATTATACATATTATGGCAGAACTAAGTTTCGTGTTTTTTATAATTCTCTAGTTGAATTATTAAAAACTAGATCTCGAACTAAATTCATTAATAATAACTTCCTTTCAGAAATTCTCCATGAAAATTTTATTTTCTTTCCGCTACAATTAGATCCTGAACGCACTATATTGATAGATGCGCCATTTTTTACTAATCAGTTAGAATTAGTTCGTAATACTGCCAAATCATTGCCTATTGGATACAAATTGTATGTTAAAGAACACTCTGCTATGATTACTAGAAGTTGGAGGAGTTTAGAATATTATAAGGAATTACAAAAAATACCTAATGTTATTTTGATTCATCCTTCAGTAAAACCTGAAGAAATATTAAAAAAATGTTCACTAGTAATAACAATTAACAGTACTGCTGCATTTGATGGAGCATTTTATCAGAAACCATCAATTGTTTTTGGTGATCCAATGTATTCCAGTCTTCCTTTCGTGCATAAAGTTGACAACATAAAAAATTTACCGCATTTAATTAGAACATCTCTTGAATCTAAAGTTGATTTAGATAAATTAACTGATTTTGTAAATTTACTAGAAGAAAATTCTTTTGAATTCGAATGGATGGAATTTACTTCAAGTGTACAAAGAAGTTTTTTTATGAATGGTAATTTGATAGATACTCAAATTTCAGATAAAACTATGGAAAAATTCCAAAAAGCAAATGAAGAAATTCTTTTACCATTAATTGATGAACACATTAAACGAATTTACCAATATATTCAATTTGAAAATAATGTTGATGGATAGAAATTCCAAAGAACATAAAACTTACATAATAAATAAAATCTTAAGATGAATAAATTACCAAAAATCCTTTTTCGAACGTCTGGTGGAACAGCTTTTGGAAAAGAATTAGGCATGGGTCATATTTATAGATCTATTAATCTTGCAACTCATCTAAAGAAATCTAAATTATTTTTTCTTATTGAAGATTATGGTTCTTCTAAGGAAGTAGTTTCACAAAGAAATTTTAAACAAATATTCACATTAAAAAAAAATATTTCTCTACATGATGATATTAATCAAACAATTCAATTTATTAAAAAATATGATATTGAAATTTTAATTATTGATAAATATGATCTTAAGTTAAAATTTGTTAAAGAACTAACCAAGATCGTTACAACTATTGTAATCTCAGATTTAAAACGAATTGATTTTCCTGCAAATTTGGTTTTTAATGGTTTCATTGGTTTTAAAAATAAATCAATTTTAAATAAATACGGAAAAAAATGTTTCTTAGGTCCCAATTATCAGATTTTAGACTCAAGATTTTCTAAAAAATTGAAATTAAAGAAAAAATATGATTTATTGACAACTTTCGGAGGATTTGATGAAAAGAATCTTTCAAATATGATAATAAAAAAATTATCGGATTCTGATTATAATTTTAAAGTAAAACTAATTTTAGGTCCTGCATACGATCCTAAAAAATTAAAACAGATCAAAAAAATTAAACATCTTTCATTAGATGTGATTAATCAAACAAATAATTTACAAAAAGAAATAGCTCAATCTAAATTCGTGATTTGTAGTGGAGGAATTACTACTTATGAATTATGTAATATGGAAACACCTTTTGCAATTATTTGTCAAGTTAAACATCAAACTTTAACTGCAAAAGAATGGGAAAAAAAAGGTATTGCAATAAATTTAGGAATGCCTAATACCCAGTTAAATAAAAAACTCAAACTATGTCTTGCATCTCTCATTACAAAATCAATTAAATTAAAATCTAATTCTAAAATTGTGGATGGATTTGGTGGAAAAAGGGTATCTGACGAAATTCTAAAATTCTATCATTTGTCTAAAGTTTAAATCTAATTTTTTTACATATGTATTTTAACTATTTTTAATTTGTTCTATAACGTAATTTGTTTGATTCAAACTCATATTTGGATATATTGGAAGACACAAAACTTTATCTTTAACATCATCTGCATTTGGAAATGAACCCATTTTTTTATATTTTTTCTTATAATATTCCATATGATGTAACGGAATATACTGAACACTCGTGCCTATTCCTTTTTTAAATAATTTTTGAAAAAGTAAATCTCGTGTTAAATGAAAATCATCTTCAATTTTTATTGTATAAAGATGATAAATGTGATTACGATCTTCTTTTACTTTTGGAATTTTAATTCCTTTCAAATTTTTTAATTTTTTATTATACTGTTTTGCTATCCTTAGTCTCTTGTTGTTGATTGTAGAAATTCTACTTAGTTGAGATAATCCTAATGATGCATGAATTTCATCTAATCTATAATTATATCCTAAATCCACAACATCATATTTCCAGGCACCTAGTTTTTCTCTTTCAGATGGTAATCTATTCAATGCATGAGATCTTAATAGACTAACTTTATGAGATAATTCTGAATTATTTGTTGAGATCATTCCACCTTCCCCTGTGGTAATTACTTTTGTAGGATAGAAACTAAAACAACTTGCAACACCAAAACTTCCACATTTTTTATTTTTATACTCTGAACCAAGTGAATGAGCACAATCCTCTATTATTGGTATATTATGTAATTTTGAAATTTTTTTAATTTCTTTCATATCGCATGCTTGTCCTCCGTAATGAACAATAATTATTGCCTTTGTTTTTTTTGTAATCTTTTTTTCAATTTCTTCTGGTTTGATATTGAATGTCTCAGGATCTATATCACAAAAAATTGGTTTTGCGCCACAAAAATCTGCAACATTTGCTGTTGCAACAAATGTAAATGTAGGTACAATTACTTCATCATTTTGATTTATTCCTAAAACTCTTAAAGATAAGTGAAGTGCACTAGTAGCACTATTTACTCCTGATGAAAATTTTGTACCAATAAATGAAGAAAAATTCTTTTCAAATTTTTCTAAATATGGTCCATTTGTTAACCATCTCTGTTGCATAGATTTTATCACAGCTTTTTCATCATTTTTATTAATCCATGGCAAAAAATATGGAATTTTTATCATAATAGGTGTTTTCTTTATTTCCTTATTAATAATTCTTAAAATTTTATTTTTTTTAGTACAATGAGTTTTTAAAATATACATTTTTTGTTATGATGTCTGTGAACCTTACTCTTTTTCACATTATATCTTTATTAATTCATTTTTTAAATTAATTTTGAGAAATTTATGACAAGTTTACTGTTAAATTTTTTTCCAAAATTAATCTTTTGTTAAATCTGCATTAAAGAAAAAATCTTTTGATAATCTTTTTCTTTTTTTAATACAATCTACTTTTCTTTCATTTTAATTGATACATACGCACCAAAAACTTCACTTTCATCAAATTTCAAGATAAAACTAATTTATATCCTGAAAAATAATTGTTCCTAGAGATTACTAATGGTGAAATCATTTGATACTCAATGGGATCAAGTCTACAATGATGGAAAACAACTAAATGAATTTCCATTTTTAGATTTTGTATCATTTTATTTTAATAAGTTTAAGGATAATCAATCAAAATTAAATATTCTTGAAGTTGGTTGTGGGGCAGGTAATAATTTAGAATTTTTGGCACAAAAAGGTCATAATGTATATGGTATTGATATTAGTGAAAAAGTAATAGAATATACGAAACAAAAATTTTCCAAAAAAAATCTTTCAGGGCATTTTACAGTTGACACGTTTATCGATTTATCTTATGAGGATAATTTCTTTGATTTAATTATTAACAGAGCAGCTATTTGTCATGCTGATATACTTAATGCCAATATTGCTATGAAGGAGTGTAATAGAGTTCTTAATTCTAATGGTGTTTTTTATTCTACATTTTATTCAAATTTTAACACTTTCAAAGCTACTAAGATTGATTTTGGTCTTTATGATTCTTTTGAGAAAGAATTTCAGAATGTAGGTGCATTGAAATTTTATAATATATTTGAAATCACAAAATTATTTGAAAAAAATAATTTTAATATTAAAAATCTCTATTTGTCTGACAAAAAAGATATGACAGAAATTCCTGTACAAATTCATTCAGAATGGATAATCCATGCTAACAAAAATAAATAAAATTAGAAATTATTGATGTAATTTAAAATGATCAAAAAAAAAATACTTGTTGTAGGTGGAGGATTTAGAGGTATTGTAATAGCTGATAAGCTAAAAAAATCTAACAATGTGGATCTCGTTGAAAAACTTCCATATCTTGGTGGAATACTTTATTCAGAAAAATGGAATGAATTCTATTTAGATAAAGGGATACATCTTTTTGACAATACTAATGATCATGATACTAAACTCATCCAAAAAATTTTGGAAAATAAGTATTTAAAAATTTCATTAAAAGGTGGCTCAAGAATCACAAATCAAACTTCCGATGTTGTTGCTATTCCAGATTTCACTACACTTAGTAGTAATCTCCAATTAAAAATAGCTCGTGAATTGTTTGAATGTGCATTCAAAAAGAAAGATTCAAAAAATCTTCATGAATATTTAATTAATAATTTTGGTAAAACTGCAGGGAAATATTTGATAACTGCAGCAAAAAAATATTTTGCAATTGATCCAAAGCAATTAAGTCCTGACGCTCATAGAAACCATCCTGTAAGTAGAGGTCGATTTTTTAATGATGAAATAAGTACTTTTTTAAAAAATTTTGAAGAATTTGAAAACAAAATTGCTTTACCTGTTTACAATAATCCTATGAAATGGCACAAAGATGTTTCAGATAAAAGTTATAGATATTTTTATCCTATTAAGAAAGGTTTACGTGGATTTAGCGATGATGCAATTGAATACTTAAGAAAAATGAATGTTAATGTTTCAACAAATATTTTCCTAAATACACTTAAACAAAAAAATGGAAAATTATATTGTGGTTTTTCTAATGGATATGAAAAAATTTATGATCATGTTGTATGGACTACAAATCCAACTCATTTATTAAAAATAATTTCTAAAAATAAACCTATTATTGATTCAGGAATTCATTTTGTTCCAATGATAATTTTCTATTTTATTGTTAATGTGAAAAACATCAATGACTTTTCATATATCCAGGATTTTACTAATGATACAATTGCTTTACGAGGAGCAGCAACTGGATTATTAGGAAAACAAATTATTAATAATAAAACATACATTGATGTAGAAGTTCCAACCCAAATTAACTCAAAAATCTGGTTACACCCAGAACTCTTCTATGAAAGAATATGGAATGATGTTGTAAAAATGGGATTAGTGAAAGGAAAAATGCCTAAAACTAAAAAATTTGTAAAAACACCATTTTCGTTTAGAGCAGCAAAGAAAAATTTCTCTAAAAGTAACCAAAACTTGGAAAATAAAATAAAAAAATTCTCGAATAAAATTATACTTGTGGACCAAGAAAATGCACAATTATCCAAAATATTACAATCTTTAAACAAAACAAAAATCTAAAGAAATTAAAAATTTAGATATAATTATTAGATTTTTTCAAAATATCTATTGATTTTTCTCCTTCATTGAATAATAAATCAATTATTGACATGTTTGGTATGAATTTTGAATATTTTTGAGAATATTGTGGATGTTCAAATGTTTCAAATACCACGTCAATATTTTCATTTTTAAAAATATTTGTATCCAAATAATCGATTCCTAATTCTCCTGAAATGTACGTATCCGAATTTAGCGATTTACAAATATCTAAGAGTTTTTTAGAACCTGTGGAATTTATATGTAAATCTGAAGAACAAATTGTTTTAGTCGATATTTGTAAAATTGAAATAAAATAATTGATTAAAGACATGTTTAATTCAAATAATTTTTTATATTTTCTATCAAGTATATCCTCAATTTCTTTCCAATATTTGTCAAAATAAGGACAATTTTCATAATTATATTTTATTGCAGATTTATGCTTGTAAATCCAGTCTTTTGAATAGTCTATTTCAACTTCATTAAGTAATTTTTCAGATTTATTTAAAATAGGAACTGTTAACCACATTGATTTTTCATTAGTTCTTATTTTATTTCGATTATCCCAATCACCTCTTGAATAATTTACATCATCTAAAAATACAAAAAGGTCAACAGATTCAATTTTTTTAAAGAATCCTAGAAATGGTAAATATCCTGGTTGTCTTATACAAATTTTTTTCATATTTAGAAAAATTTCTTGTAATAAAATAATGTAACTAATCTCAATTAAAGGGAATTATTTTTTTTGAAACTAATTTGTAAATCTGATGGAAACGTTGGAGGTTTTTCTGGATATATTGTTACAATGAATTTCTCTTTTTTATAGTAAAAAAATGCTGGATGATGTTTTTCACATGCACGTAAGTGATTAATTACTTTTTTACCCTTTAACTCATTATCCTCAGGTGTTCTTCTTTTGTAAAATGTACTCTTTCCTTTTTGTTTTTTCCCTTCAATATTTTTATTTTTGAATTTTTTCAAGATTTTTCTAATCATCATTATACTAATTTCGTCATCTAATTTTCTTACAAACTCTGCAGTATAGTTGGGTCTAATTCTAAATTTAGCTTGAATAATAATGTCCCCTGAATCTACTTTATCTGCTGCAAAAATTCCTGAAATTGTATAATATTTATTTTCATTATATATTGCATTATAAATTGGAGCCCAACCTTTACCTTTTGGCAAATCTGAGCTATGAAATAAAATAATATTATTTCTATTTTCTATGTTTTTAACAATTTTTCTATAATTCCATAAAATTACTAAACGATATTTTGTAGGATCCTTTGGAAAATTTGTTTTTACTATATAATCAACACTTCTTAGATATTTTTTGATATATGTTTTACATTGAAATTCTTTAAGATTATTTACAACAAAAATTATTTTTTCTGTCAAATCCATTTTTCTAAGTTTTTGAAATTAATTTACTTTACTAAATTTTGTAATATGATAAACGCTTCCGCATTTTCTATACCTGTACAACTTCCCCAAAATTTTGCTCTTACTGATATTCCTTCTATGGAGCGTGGATGTGGAAACTCTTTAATTTCATTTTTGTATTGTTTTATTGCTTTTAATTTAGTTTTTAATGTTGAAGAAATATTTACAAAGTGATTTGGGTTAAAAGCTTGTACATTTTTACCCCATTCTGTTGATGATGGTGTCTCATAACATAAAACACATTCTATTGATGAATTTGGAATTGGTCTTGTAGCTATTTTTGTAGCTTCAAATAGTCTTCTATGATCTTGATTCATATCTCCCCAGTAGTGTGTGTAAATTATTGATGGGGACCACTTTTTGATCACATCTTCAATTTTATTTGTAAGTTCTACTAATGAGATTGATTCTAAATTTTGATCTGGATATTGTAAAAATTTTACTTTTTTTACTCCCAAAATTTTACATGCTTTTTTAGATTGTGTTTCTCTTTTTGTTATTTGATTCTGTTTTCCACCTCTTGATGATTCTCCATCTGTAAAAATTAGAACAGTAACTTCGTCACCATTTTTAGCATGTAATGCTAATGTTCCACCTAATCCTAATGATTCATCATCTGGATGTGCACTAATTACTAGAATCTTTTTCATAACTTTCTAACTCAAAATTGTTTATTAATAATTTTATTCATTTGAACATAATTATAAGATATATTCTATTATAATTCATAATTATCATGGATTTTTCTATAATTATTCAAGCACGAATGGGTTCAACAAGACTTCCTTCAAAAACAATGATGAAAATTAAAAATAAATCATTATTAGATTATGTATACAATCAAGTTTCTCATAGTAAAAATATTTCCAAAATTATAATTGCTACAACCACTCTTTCTGAAGATGATATAATAGTTAATTATGCTAATTCAAAAAATATTTTGGTTTTTAGAGGTGATTCTGAAAATGTTTTAGATCGATTTTATCAATGTGCAAAAAAATTTCATTTAAAAAATATTGTTAGAATAACTGCAGATAATCCATTGATTGATCCTATTATTATTGATTCATGTATTGCAGAATTTGATAAAAATGATTTTGATTATGTCAGTAATACTATTTCTAAAAAGAATAATGCTTGGCAATATGATCTTAATGGATTTCCTTATGGTATGGCTGTGGAATCTTTTTCTTTTAGTTCATTGGAAACAGCATGGAAAAATGCTACACTTAAATCTGAAAAAGAACATGTTACTCCTTACATAATTAAAAACCATGATTATTTTCATTTAGGATTTATTAAAAATAATGAGGATTGTTCCAATATCAGATTAACTGTAGATCATAAAGAAGATCTTGAATTAATCAAACATCTGATAGAAAATATTGCTTTTAACAAATTTTTTAAAATATCTGACATTATCAAATACCTAAAAAATAACCATGATGGCCTAATTGAGTTAAATTCTAAATTTATTTTTAATGAAGGTTATCTAAAATCAGTACAAAATGACTAGCAATTCAATTTATCTACAAAAAAATATTTTTAAAGCAATTTTATAGTTTTAGAGATAATGAGTATAAAAATATCTGAACACCTGATTGGAAAAGATTCCAAACCATTTGTTATGGCTGAAGCTGGTTTAAACCATAATGGAGATTTAGAACGAGCCTTTGAAATGATAAAAATTGCAAAAAATTCTGGTACTACTGCAATAAAATTCCAAACATTTTCTGCCAATGAAATAGTTTTAGATAAAAATTTACTTTATACTTATCAAAATCATGGTAATGATGTTACTGAATCTTTATATGATATTTTACATAGATGTGAATTTTCTAAAAATGAATGGCAAAAAATAAAAAATAAATGTGAAGAACATAAAATTCTATTTTTATCAACCGTTCAAAATATTTCTGATTTAGATCTTTTACTTGATATTGGTATTTCTGCAATAAAAGTTGGTTCTGATGATTTCACAACTTTGCCATTATTGAAAGAATATTCTAAAACAAATTTACCCTTAATTTTGTCATGCGGTATGGCCAATATAGAAGAAATTTTTACTACACTAGAAACTATAGGTGCATTAGATGGTTATCCAACAGTTTTGATGTTAACCACTACTCAATATCCTACTCCAGCTCAAAATGTAAATATTAAAAAACTTCAATCTCTATCAAAACATTTTCCTAAAATTGAATTAGGTTTTTCTGATCATACAATTGGTACTACAGCTGCAACTTTAGCGTCTGCATTAGGTGCATGTGTTTTTGAAAAACATTTTACTCTTGATCATAATTTATCTGGACCAGATCATTGGTTTGCTGCCAATCCAAAAGAATTAACTGAATGGGTTGATGTAATTCATACATCTCATTTGATGTTAGGAAATTCAGAAATAAAACCTACCCCAGATGAAGAAAAAATGAAAATATTATGTCGTCGTAGTATAGTTGCTTTAAAAGATATTTCTAAAGGTGAATTACTGAATCAAGAAAATATAGGTTTACGAAGACCTGGAAATGGAATATCTCCACAATTTTTTGAAGACGTATTAAATAAACATGCTTTAACAAATATCCAACGTGGAACTCTGTTAACGTTTAATGATTTTTAATTTTAAAATATTTCAATTACAATCTTTTTTTGATAATTCTATTTTTAATTATGATACGTTATCATAATTAATTTTTTGAATATTATGAAATTTATCTTTTATTAATTTATTTTCTGAATTAATTTTAAAAAGTTTTTTATCAGTAAATCTATCACAAATTTCATAAAATTGTTCTTCTGTCAAATCTGCATCAGATAAAAAGTCTTTTAAATATTTTGTTGGAATTTTTCCTTCATACTTTTTAACTAATTCTAATCCTTTTTCTCTTGTTATTCGTCCTTCTCTAATTTCTATGGATGCATGATCAGTTGCTCTGCCAAATCCATATTTTAGAAATTTAAAGTAATCATGAAATACTGTATATTTTACATCCAAGTTTTCCCAACTATCATATGTTCCTTCTTTAATCTCATCATCTTCCTGAAATCCTAATTTTTTTACTAGTTCTAATTGTTTGAAAATATCCCATTTTAGATAATGGCCTAGAAAAATACCTGTTACTCCCACATTTTGTACTTCTTCATCACTTGGATAGATATATGCCTTCAAATCTTTTTTATCTATTCCATATTTTACCATGTCTTCCGGTTTAATTTTATCTAGAAAATAACCTCCATGTTTTTCATTCCATTCTCTATCTAAATATGGACTAGTTCTTACTTGTTCAGGACCTCCATATTCCATTTGAGGATTTTCTCCCCATACAATTAATGGAATTTTATATGCAATTGCAATTCTTACTGGTACAGAAAATATTCCAATATGTTCTGGCCATTGAAAATCTCCCAATTCTTTTAACCCAAATTGTGCCATTTTTAGATAGACGTTTGGATTTGGTGTAAATTCAATACAATCAAAACCCATATTTTTCATATTGTCTAAATTTTTCCTTCCAATTTCCGTGATATCTTTAGGATGAAAACTAACAAGTAATGGATTCATTCCAAATTCTTCTTTCATAATATAAGCTTGATAATGAGAATCTTTTCCACCACTTACTGGAATGATACAATCATATTTTTCTTCATTTGTGCTTCTAAATTTTTCTAGTAATTTTGATAATTCAGTTCTTTTTTTGGACCAATCTATCTTTTCTTTCATTTTACTTGAATTACATGCATCACAGACACCTCTTTCATCAAATCCTAAACCTGGTTTTGTATTTGGATAAAGACATTCAATACAATATTTGATCATACACTATTTTTTTAAAATGAAAGTATAAGAGTATCGATTTATTTTGTACTAATTTTAAATATTGATATATTTTCATAGTAGTTCATACAATTATTGTTAAGTGTAAAAACTATGAATATTGATAATCCTAAACATACTTTTGTAATTGCTGAAGCAGGTTCAAATTGGAAAATAGGTAATTTAGATGACAATATTGATCAAGCCAAGCAACTTATTTTAACTGCTGCAAATGCTGGTGCTGATGCAGTAAAATTTCAAACTTTTAAGTCCAATACCGTTTATGCTCAAGATGCAGGTCAAATAGATTATTTATCAAAAAAAAATTCAAACACTTCAATTAATGAATTATTTGATAATTTATCTATGCCATATGAAATGATTCCTGAATTATCATCTTTTTGTAATGAAAATGATATACTCTTTATGTCCAGCGCATTTTCTGTTGAGGATGCAAAACATATTGATCCTTATGTAAAAATACACAAAGTAGCTTCCTACGAAATTAATCATGTAAGATTACTTGAATTTTTAGCAAAAACCAAAAAACCTATTCTTGTCTCAACAGGAGCTTCTTCTTATGATAAAATTGAATTTGCAATTAAAACAATTAAAGAAAATGGAAATGATAAAATTGCATTATTACAGTGTACTGCAAAATATCCTGCACCAATTAATTCATTAAATCTGAATGTCATTTCAACACTAAAATCAAAATATGGTCTTCCAGTAGGTTTTTCAGATCATAGTTTGGATCCTGTTATTGGGCCATTATTGTCAGTTGGACTTGGTGCTACTATTGTTGAAAAACATTTTACAATGGATAAATCATTACCTGGTCCTGATCATATGTTTGCATTAGATCCTGATGAATTAAAATTAATGATTGATTCAATTCGAAATGCAGATGCTGCAAAAGGTGATTCAATCAAACAAGTTTTGAATATTGAATTAGAATTACAAAAATTTGCAACTAGATCTCTTCAAGCCACAAAAAATATTTCTAAAGGTGATATTTTGTCTGAAGGTAAAAATTTTGATATTTTGAGACCTGGAAATAGGTTGAGAGGTTTAGATGCTAAATTTTTAAACATTGTAAATGGTAAAAAAGCAACTAACGATATTTCAATTGGAGATGGAATTACAGATTATGAATAATTCAAGAATTATTATTTCTTATTCAAATTATTAGTATTTTTAATAATTTTATCAACGTCATAATCTGATAAATTAGGATGTATTGGTATTGATACAATTTTTTTAGCAATTTCATCTGTTACTGGTAGATGATGTTTTCCTTTGTAAATTGACATCTTGTGCACAGGTAAGTAATGTATACCTGTTTCAATTCCTTTTATCGCCATTTTTTTAATAAAATTATCTCTATTTTTTACTTGTAACCAAAAAATATGATATGAACATTCTTTGTTAAACGGCATTTTTGAATCTATTTGAATTTCATTTGAATATATTTTAGCAATTTTTTTCCTTCGTTCATTTAGTTTTCCCAATTTTTTTAATTGTTCCAGGCCCATTACTGCAGAAAATTCATTCATATAATAATTCCATCCTACTTTATCTACATCGTATTTGACTCCTTTTCTATTTGTTATTCCACACCAACGAAGTGATTTTAATTTTGATTCATATTTTTTATAGTTTTTATCATTTAATGTAATTGCTCCTCCTGTTGGCATTGCCAAGTTTTTTACAGGATGAAAACTAAAACATACTGCCATTCCATTTGATCCTATTTTTTTATTTTTAAATGAAGTACCTACCGCATGTGCTGCATCCTCAATTATCTCTATTTTTTTATTTACACAAATTTTTTGAATTTCATCTAAATTACAAGGCATTCCTCCAAAATGTACTGGTAAAATAACTTTAGTTTTTTTAGAAATAGCTTTTTTAATTTCATTTGGATCTATGCATAATGTTTTTGGATCCACATCAACAAATTTTGGTATTCCACCATTGTATAATATTGCATGTGCAGTTGAAACAAATGTTAATGATGGCAAAATCACTTCTTTATTTTTAATATCTAAAAGTGACAATGCTAGATGTAAAGCTGCTGTTCCACTATTTACTGCAATACATTTTTTTGCATTCACATATTTTGCAAATTTTTTTTCAAACTTTAAAACATTATTTGTGCTTGCACCTGAAGCCCAAAATTTACTTTGTAAAACTTTAGTAATGGCTTTCTCTTCTTTTTCATCAATTGCTGGATCAAATAATTTTATCATCATTTATCTGCAATTATTTATTTTATTAGCTCATAAGTGTGTTGAATTAATTTAAAATCATTTTTTTCAAAAAATCTTTTAGATTTGTTATTATTAATAGCAACATTTGCTAAATATCTTTGACGTGGATTTTTATTAATTATTAGTTGTAATGCTATTTTACCTACTCCAACTTTTTGAAATTCTTTTTTAATTACTATTCCTATTTCATCTTGTTTTGTTAAATAAATTGAACCAATTCTTTGTTCATTATTCCAAATTATATACCATTTTGAGTATGGTTTAGATTTTAAAAATTTTAGATGTTGTTCGTATGATGGCATTTTTTTATGTGATATGTTAGCTATAGGGTCTCTTTCTAGTAACAATTCATATAAAAATTCACTATCATTTTTTTTTACAGATTTTATTTCAATTTCATATTTCACAAATCATTGTTTATTAAGAACTTTTAAAACGTTATCTAATTTAATTATAAATGATTGACATCAAATGATCTAACTGCTATAATACAAGTTAGAATGTGTTCGACTAGACTTCCAGAAAAAATTTTTAAAAAAATTAATGGTTTAACAGTTTTGGAATGTTTACTAGAGCAATTATCATATTCCAAATTATTGAGTAATAAAATAATTGCAACTAGTAGTAAAACTGAAGATGATTTAATTATTAATTTTGCAAAATCAAATAAAATTGATTTTTTTCGAGGTCAAGAGCTTGACGTTCTTGATCGATATTATCAATGTGCAAAAAAATTTAATCTGAAAAATATAGTACGAATTACTTCTGACTGTCCTTTCATTGACCCTACAATTGTAGATGAAGTTCTATCCATTTACAAATCTGGAAATTATGATTATGTCAGTAATTTCTATAAAAATAGATGCCCATCAGGATTTGAGGTTGAAGTTTTTTCTTTTTCATGTCTTGAATCATCATGGACAAAAGCAAATGGTGATGAGAGAGAACATGTTACAAAATTTATTTACAATAATCCAAAATATTTCAAAATTGGTTCATTTGATAACGATGAATCCTATAACAATTTGCATTTATCTGTGGATACAGAATATGATTTAAAATTAATTTCATCTTTATATAATAAAATTAATTCTAAACCAATTTTACTTTCAAGTGTTCTCAAAATATTAAAAGAAAACCCGAATCTTCTAAAAATAAATAATTCTAAATTCTAATACTTTTATAATTTTTTTTTAACATAATCAATTGATTTTACTGGGGTAGGATCTACTCCATTAATCACAGAATAATAAATTGATGTATAATCTAAAAGATAAATTAGATTAATTACTTTAGTAATTATGCTGCCTTTTTCTGAGAAAATTTCTTTATACTCTATTCCATTTGAATCAAAATATTCTTTTAAAATTTTCCATCTTTCTTTTGTTTTTTTATAATCATCTGTTCCTTGTATCAACATTGGATTAACATTTGATGATTTTTCCCAAGAAACTATTCCATTATGACATGCTTCTACTACATCTTCAGCAATAACATGAGTTTTACTATTTTCTTGTAATGAATTCTTAAAACGAATTGCAGATGCCTGTAATCCCCATGGATAATAAATTAATGGAATTCCATGTATCCATTCTGCTAATTCTAATGATGGGTTTTCTTTAGTAAGATTAGAAGAAGAGATCTTTTCTCTTAATTCAAATAATTTTTCTATTGATTCTTGAATATCCTTTTCATTAATTGGCAAAATTGGTTTGAGAATTTTTAACATTCCATATAGATAAGCTGTAAAAGAAGCCCTGGGAGAGTGAAATTCAGGAATTACTTTGTGTGAAATATTGTTTGATTTACAATATTTTTCCATTTTTCCATTTGAAGAAAAAGCAACAATATTCGTATCTGTTTTTTTTGCTTCTTCTAAAACTCTAAGAGTTTCAGATGTGTTTCCTGAAACACTTGTTGCAACCACCAAAGTATTTGCATCTACTGTTTTTGGTAGATGATATCCTTTTACAATTGAAACATGTTTATCTGTCTTTGATAATATTGAAGAAAAAATATCTCCTATGGCTCCAGAACCTCCCATTCCTGCAAAAACAATATTATCAATATTTTCTAACTCTATACTACTTTCATCTATCTCATATGCCTCTTTAGCAATTTCTGGCCACTTATCATAAATTTTGTACATTCCTAAATTATCAATATTTTCCATATTCTTCTTAGAAATCATGCATTTACAGAAATCCTTTTTAAAATATATGTTTGATGAATTAAATCTTGAAGATTGATTTAAAATACACATTTTTAACATCAAAATATTGAATAATTCAAAAATAACTATAGATTCTTCATTACGAACAGTTGAATGGAAAAATAATAAAGTAATAATGATTGAACAAACAAAATTACCAAATGAACTAATTTTTGTAGAATATGATGATTTTAATCAAGTTGCAAATGCTATCAAAACTTTGATAGTCCGAGGTGCACCTGCAATTGGAGTATCTGGTGCATTTGGATTAGGGTTAGCTGCTTTACAAAGTAAAGCAACTACAAAAGATGAATTATTATCAGATTTAGAAGATGCAAGAAAAATTCTTTTTGCAACTCGACCAACTGCAGTCAATTTAGGTTGGGGATTGGAAAAAATTATGAATGTTGCAAAAACTGGAGAAACTGCAGAGCAAATTCGTGAATTAGTTATTTCTACTGCTAAAAAGATGGCTGATGAAGATATTGAAATTAACAAATCCATGGGAAAAAATGGTTCAGTCCTTTTTGATGATAATGATACTATAATGACTCATTGTAATGCTGGTGCATTAGCTACTGTTGCATATGGAACTGCATTAGGTGTTATTAGAGCAACAAGAGAGAGTGGGAAAAATGTTAAAGTAATTGCTACTGAAACTAGACCTATTCAACAAGGTTCAAGATTAACTGCATTTGAATTAAAACATGATGGATTTGATGTAAGTTTAGTTCCTGACACTGCAGTTGGATATTCCATGGCAAATGGATTAGTTAACAAAGTTGTTGTAGGTGCTGATAGAATTGTTAAAACTGGTCATGTTTTTAATAAAATTGGAACTTATCAGGTAGCAACAATGGCAAAACAACATGGAATTCCATTTTATGTTGCAGCTCCATTATCTACAATTGATATGGAAACAAAAGCTGAAGATGTGATTATTGAAATGAGAAAAGGAAGTGAAGTTACTGGAATTGGTGAGAAAAAAACTGCTCCTGATGATATTGGTGTAATCAATCCTGCATTTGATATGACTCCACCTGAATTAATTGCTGGAATTATTACAGAAAAAGGCGTGGCTACAGCACCATTTGAAGAATCTCTTAAAAAATTATTCCAAGCTAATTAATACAAAGTTTTTATTGTTTTTCAAATTTCAGTATAAGATATGAGTACAGTTTCTCCACAAGCAATTGAAGACTCTCTGAAACAATGTATGGATCCTGAAGTTCCTTTGAATATTGTTGAAATGGGATTAATTTATGGAATTGATGTTAAAGAAAATAATGATGTTGATATCAAAATGACAATGACCACACAAGGTTGTCCTTTACATGAGACTTTAGTTGCAGATGCAACAAGATTTGCTAAAAAAGTTCCTGGAGTTAATAATGTCAATATTGAAATCGTATGGGAACCAGCTTGGTCAATGGATAAAATGACTGAAGAGGGTAAACTCAAAATTAAAGAAATGGGCGCTAATGGATTAAACACTCCTGCACCAATTAACTATGAAACTGCCTTACCTCAAGGAGTTGGAAAATTAGTGCAACAAGAAGATGGTTCTATGGTGTTAGCCAATGAACATGAACAAGGATTTATGGTAAATCAAGCAATTGTCGATTTTTGGAAATCATGTAATGGTCAACGTAAAGTGACAGATCTAGTAGAAGTTTTTGCAAATCAAACAGGTTTACAAAGAAATCAAGTTGAAAAAGAAGTCATGCAATTATTACAACAATTACGTGATGGTGGATTAATTGCAATTGCAGGTCAACCGGATCAGCCAAATGTTGAATTTAAAAAATAATTTTTAGAAAATAGTATTAGAGTTTGCACCATCAAAATTTATTGTTACACCTGAAAGATATTTGACATTATTTTCAACTATTCCCTTTACAAAATCTCCAATCTCTTCAGGTTTTCCAAGTCTTTTCATTGGTAATGTTTTTTCAAATTCCTCTACATTTTCAATAAGTTCTTGAGTTCTATCTGTGTTAATTGGTCCTGGTGCAATATTGACACAACTAATATTATTTTGAGCATATTCTTTACTCAAAACTTTGAAAACTTCTGAAAATGCTGCTCTATAGGCTGATGAAATAATTAATTTTGGATTTGGTTCTTTTATTACATTTGAGCTTATCAAAAATATGTATCCTCCATCATTTATTTTGATATTTTGTAATATGGTAACGAATCCTAGAAATAATTGATTGTGATATAGATTCCAATCTTCTTCAGTAACGGTTGAAAATGGTTTTGGCTTTGGACCTCCTGTATTAAGAATTAAAATATCTGTTTCATTATTCATTTTTAAGAATTCTTTCACACTATTCAAATTTGATGTATCAATATCTTTTTGAGAAGTAGCAAAGACATCAATATCTATTGTTTTTAAAGAATCAGAAATTGCTTTTCCAATACCACGAGAACCCCCCAAAACTATTGCTTTAGTCATAATATAGCAAAAACTTCAGTTATAATTAAATTTCATTATTGCACAAAATTAGAATTTTGAGGCCTTAGAAAAAGTTGGAACATATTTTTCATCCTTATTTGCAAATATTTTCAAATGTTTTTTACACAAATTTCTATTCTCTTTAAA
>Ga0222718_10000311_pt1 | contig 53312 bp, 57 predicted proteins | sample C33_27DmetaG_FD_165045 | JGI IMG/M metagenome (GOLD analysis project Ga0222718, IMG submission 165045) | Estuarine water microbial communities from San Francisco Bay, California, United States - C33_27D | ecosystem: Environmental > Aquatic > Marine > Unclassified | place: USA: California... | reverse complement strand
AGTTTGCAAGGTATGTTGCTGCTACGTACGATGAGCTTGTAGATGTGTTTGGTGAGCCAGATTACAAGTCTCCTGGTCCTGATACTGAGTATTGGTCTGAAGACAAAGTCGAGACTGAGTGGGAGTGGGTGGACGAAGACTATGGTAAGATCACCATCTATGATTGGAAACAGTTTGATGGTGGTAGGACTAGTCGCAGTGGCATGCCTTATCGGTGGCACATTGGTGGTCGCAGCCGTGAAGCTGTCGACTTTGTTGCAAATCGTTTGAATAGGATAGCTCATTGTGCTTGAAATGTTTGAAGTCAGCTGTGGTAGTGATCGATCCTATTATTCCGACAAGCAGACTGCTAAGGACAAAGCAGATTGGTTGTACGATCACGAATTTGATGGTATCCCCTTTATCAATCACCACAAGTTCGAAAGTAGTGAAGCGCTGGTAGAATTCTTAAACAAGACGCGAGGATTGATTAACAATGAACGATGAGACTAAGTTGGCTATTGCGGAAGAGTTTATTCGTAGATTAATCAATCCCGAAGTATACGGATTGACGATTCGTAACGAGGTGCGGGTTGAAGCTGTACGCGCACTGAAGTTAATCAGCGAAGACTATAAATAGTCTTATGCAAGTCACGATCAAAAATGTTCCGTGGCGTTTCCAGCACGGTTTGATTAGACGGTGCTGTTACTTTGTGCTATCTAAATTCCTTACCAGTCAAAAGATGGGACATATCGAGATCAACATCGTTGGTGTCCCCAACCAGTTCAACGAAGAAGGTGCACTGGGGTACTGTTCTATTAGCGACGAGCATTTTGGTTCTAATAAGAAGGTACCAGTGTGGTTCACAATTGAACTAGACACTAAACAAGACTTGTGTACCTTCTTTATCGTCCTATGCCATGAGTTAGTTCACCTCAAGCAATATGCCACCCGTCAACTTAGAGAGTACTACTACCCTACGTATCGTCGTACTTGGAAAGACAAAGACATCACTAACAGATACTACAGCCAGTGTCCACACGAGCAGGAAGCGTATCGTAGAGAGGCTGTCTTGTACCGGGAGTTTATGGGACATTGTGGTATTGATCTTGAGTTCATTGGTCCCATCGTCCCATCGAATCGGAGAGTTAAATGGATCCATATGCCCACACTTTTGTAGCTACAGTACTTTGTGCTGTTTTCTTTTACAGTGGATACCTGTATGCTTGGTGGAAGCTGAGACAAACAATCATCGAAAGTGCCGCGGCTGCTATGATGGAAGTTAGTATTGTGATTGAGGATGATGATGAAGATTCTGAGAGAGATAACCGACTGGGGTGATCACAAAGTTGGTAACCACATCTACCATGTGAACGATCACGGTTGGCTTGTAGCATTCGATAATGGTAAAGGTTTAGTTACCTTTAAAAATCCACTCAAGCAATTTAGTAGAACTCGACGTAAGTTCGAAACTATTAGCTTTGTCCCTGACGAGCTCGAGCCAGGTGCCAAACGTATTGTTGGTTCTAAGGGTGCCGTATATATCATTAAGGATGGTACGTGCACGTGTAGTGGTTTCAAGTTCAGAGGGAGATGTAAGCATGTCGAAGCAGCTTGAGGAACTAACACCCGATGAGGTGTTCCGTATCAAACTAGTATCCACTATCAACTGGTCAGTAGTTGATAGGTGGCGTCAGAAGTTCAGCTACAAGTCAAACGAGGAGATGGTGTGGGACTGGTTGTTCAACCAGCAAGAGATTTACTCACGTGGTCTTAAAGCAAAGCCGTATCCTTTCCACCGCCATGTCCGTCTAAACTTAGATAAGATGGCGTTTACTGGTGTCACGGATGTCCAGTCTGTTATCGATCAAGGTCTCAAGTTAACCAGCGCTCAGATGAGACAGCTCAAGGAGTCTATGCTTGATGATGAAGATCTGGAGCAAGACAATGACTGAGATAATGACTAGCCAGAAGTTCTCGTTGTTAATAGAACAAATGGTTGTTGACAAACAATGCAACTACATGGATGCTATAGTTCTGTATTGTGAAAAGAACGAAATGGAAATTGAGAGTGCTGCTAAATTGTGCAACATCAAGGTAAAGCAGCAGCTTGAAGTTGAATACGGCGAGTTAAATCTTTTACCCAAAACAGCAAAGTTACCTATATGATTCTTAGTAGAATGTTCAGTGAAGATGGGATGCGTGAAGCTCACGTTATAAAGGTTGGCAAGCAGCTTATGGTTGATATGTTTGAGCGAAACGAACAAGAAAAGCTCGAGAGTGTCCGTTGTGTAGATGTTACCGGACATCATGTTAACTACGCTGAGGATGCTGCTGAGAACTGGGTCACATACGTTATTCGTAATTAATGGATATCTATGAAGGTCTCAACGCGTACAAAACTTACGTAGCTGTACGCAACCATTTCAAACAGGATAGTTATGACTTCTTCAAGTATCGAGGAAAAACTAACGTTGGTGTCGACAGTTTTCTTAAACGCAACGACAAGTATTTCTTCGCCAAACTACAGCGTAAGCTCAGCGAGCATGAGTTGGTGTATTTCTTTGTTGCCAACTTCATTGTTGACGATTCCAGTTGGTCAGGATCTTTAGTCACTGAGAACAGTATGACAGTGTACAACCAATGGAAGAACACCATTGAGTCGCTGACATATATTTTCAAGCAGGATTGCTTGTTACTGAAAGAAGCTGTTGACAATAACGGCAAGAGCTTTGATAATCTATTTGATTGTCAAGGTAGCCATCCGCCTCTGCTCAAGATGTTTCTTGGTAAGCATATTAGGTTGGAGACGATGGTTATTATTGATCGTGTCTTGCGTTACCGTAAGAGATGGTCAAAGGATCTTGATGACGATATTGTATGGAGTAACGCATGTCGTCTGATAGATAAATATAGTAGCTTCGTACAAGTCGACAATGACAAGTACAAAGCTATTCTTAAGACAACGTTTATATAATGCATCAAGTGGATACGACGACATACAACGCTATACAAGGAAAAATATATGGCTACTTCATTCTCTGAGCTTAAGCGCTCACGCTCATCCTCCCTCAAGACTCTGATCGACGAAACTAATAAGCTGTCATCGGGCAATCCGAATGCGCAGCAAGAAGATCGGTTTTGGAAACCTACTGTAGACAAAGCTGGTAATGGCTATGCCGTTATCCGATTCTTGCCTGCGGCACAGGGAGACGAACTTCCTTGGGTACAAACCTGGAACCATGGCTTTCAAGGTCCTGGTGGTTGGTACATCGAGGAATCACTTACCACTCTTGGTAAGAAAGATCCTGTCTCGGAATACAACTCAATGTTGTGGAATAGTGGGATCGAAGCTAACAAGGATCAAGCACGTAAGCAGAAGCGTAGGCTAAGCTACATTTCTAATATTCAAGTGATCAATGATCCTTCTAACCCCGATAACAACGGTAAGGTATTCTTGTACAAGTACGGCAAGCGTATTTGGGATAAGATCAATGACCTTATGAACCCTCAGTTTGAAGACGAGCAACCAGTAAACCCATTTGACTTTTGGGAAGGTGCTAACTTCAAGTTGAAGATTCGTCAAGTTGAAGGGTACCGCAACTACGATAAGAGCGAGTTTGACTCACCTGAACCTCTAGCTGAAGATGAGCAATTAGAGGGTATATGGAAGCAACAAGCTGCTCTTGCCGAGTTCACCAGTCCATCCAACTTCAAGTCATACGATGAGCTTCAAGCTAAGCTAAACCGTGTACTTGGAATCGATGGAGGTGATACGTCTGCTCGATCCGCAACGGTCGAAGATGTTGAGCCAGCTCCTGCACCTGCTAAAGCAGCACCGGCACCAGAGCCAGTTGCGGCTACCAACGATGACCCACCTTGGTCTACCGACGATGACGATGATGGAATGTCGTTCTTCGAAAAGTTAGCTCAAGACGACTGAGCAAAGGGGCTTCGGCCCCTTTTTTTATCCAGTGCCCTGCATATTATTTTGTCTTCGAAGCTCACCCTGAGCTTGGGATCTAGCAGGTACTCCGGCAGGCATTACTGTAGTGTGGTTGTTATTAACAGTGTGGTTAACTGTGTCACCGCCCTTCGAGTTGGCTATTAGTACTGGAGTAGATGATCGCGCATCAGAAATTTCTTGAGATGCTTTACCAATTGGTGCATTTAGCATGCTGTTTACCGGTACATCAAAACTCATATTATTAACATCAATCTTTTGCATCTCTCGAGTCATGTTTTGAATAGCTGATGAAGAGGACCGTGCACTAACTTCTTCGAAATTAGTAACAAAGTTTTCCGTTGGTTGTATTAATGGAATGGTTTCTAATAAAGCAGAGCTTTCTCTTTTAATTCTTAATTGTTTCAGCCGTTCTGATATGTTCGAACTTACGCTAGTGTTGTTCTCACCGCCTAGCACCTGACTTACGCTAGTGTTGTTCTCACCGCCTAGCACCTGACTTACGCTAGTGTTGTTCTCACCGCCCAGCGTCTCGTTAATTTGATCCAGCTTCTCTACTACGTGTTCATCATGAGTGTAGATCGATCCTGGATTAGTACCAGCATCTGCAAGTGCCTCCATACCTTCTGCAGTAGTTTGTGAATTATCAGCAGTTTGTTGTTGCAGCTGTTCATTAACTTCATCTCGCTTAGCAACAGCTTCATTGTACCTTTCCATCGCCGCAACATATTCAGGATTGTCTTGGTTCTGTTGGTTGATATCTATAGCTGCAATATCTTGAGCAGCGGATGTCACGTCTCTTTGTGCAATTCTTTGTTCCGCTTCTAGGTCGATATCTTCATCGCCGATACCACCCAGAAATCCGGGTAGGTTCTTACGTATCGAATAAAGTGCATCGCTCGCCCGAGTAAACAGCTCTGCGAAAACATCAAAGATACCGCCTATACCTTCTCTAAACATCTGATCAATATCAAACGAGTCCAACGTGGCCTCTACGTTTTCAAAACCAAGTTTACCTGCGATCCAACTTACTAATTTCTTTAACAGCTCAGCAGGAAGGGTTACAAAGGCGCTAACAAGTTCGGTTATAAGATTTTCTAAAATAATACCTACGTTTTCCCAAAAGCCAGTTGTTTTTCCTTCTACGTCTTCCAACGTCTTTTGTCCAGCATTAAAGAGTCCTATTAATGCTGTAATTGGTACCGCAAGTTTAGAGATCCCAGCAAAGATTTTACTAAAGTATCCGCCTATAGATTTTACAAGATTTGTGATTTTCTCAATTGCTTTAGATACAAATCCTCCTTCACCACTCAAAGAAAACAACTTGGGTATGTCTGTAAGAGGTTTAAAGAAGTTAGTTATTTTTTGACCCAGACTTATAAAACCATCTGTAATCATTGTACCTAGTCCTTCTAGAATTACAGATGCTTGGGTAACAAAGGCACTTGGCTTAAACGACTTTACAGCATCTTGTAGTGCCGTTTGAATTCCAGTAAAAACAGTATCTAATTTTAATGCCTTAGCAATCCGGGTACCGAGGCTCTTGAAGCCATCACCCAACGTTTTTATTAATCCAAACACGTATCCAGATACAGCAGATGTAAGTGCTGTGGCCAACGATGCAAAACCTACTTTACCACCAAAAGACATTTCTCCCATTTCGGGAGAAGTTTCGAGTTCACCTACGCCCTGCGCTCCGCCGGCTAATAGACTTGCAGCCTCCCTTCTACGTTCGATCTCAGCTAACAATTCTTGGTCGTTTCTTTGCTTTTCTAAATTGAAGTACTCAAACAGACCATCTCTAGTCTCAACTAAGACATCTTTAATCTCACCCAACATATCGAATACAAGTTCTTGAGTAGTAATAGTATCCGACAACTTTTCAGCTGTAAGCTCACTACTTTCTTTTACTGTGTCGATTAATTGTTGTATGGTGCTCATTTGTTTCTCTGCTGTTCTAGTTTGAGTCTTTCTTCTTCTAAGTGTTTGATCAACATAGTTACATATATTTGTCTTTCAAAAGGTATCATGAAATCTAGATCGCTCAATGAATACTTATGGTGCTGCATCAGTGCAAAGTTAACATTATAATGGTTAGCTAGGGAATCATAACCGAACGCTATGTAAAAAAATTGGCTAGTCCCTCGACAGTAATCGTTTCTACTTCACCGCACTTCTCACACTTCCATGAAATATCATGTGATAGTTTTGGAGAGCTTGTAAAGAAACTTTGTAGCTTAGCAAACTGTTGCTGATTGAGATTTTCAATAAATTCAATTATCTCTTGCTTTGTAAATGTATCGTATACGTTGTTACTATCATAAATACATACTACGCAATCAGCTATTAATGATAGTACCGAATCATAGCTTGAATCTTCAAGAGATTGTAGACTATCTGCTTGATTGACTCCAGGATGCTTAAGCTGTATACCAACCTCTTCTGTCAAATTAATCTTGTCTTCATAGTTATCTGGGAAAGATACTTCAATGTCATCAAGATTGACTTCAACGCTTGTTACATGATCACATTCGCCTTCTTTGTGTCGTAGTTTAAGCTCAACGGATTCACCTACAGACTTGCCTCTTAGTTTTAGAAACAAATACTCTACGTCAAACAAAGCTAGCTTAGTAACATCGAACCCATCGGTTAGTACACAAGTACTTAAAATGTTCTTAACCGCGTTTGTCATCTCCTTAGGATTGTTACCCTGCAGAGCCATAAACAGAACTTTTTCTTCTTTTACAAGAAACGGTCTGAACTTTATCGGTTGTTTAGTAGATGGAACTGTTGTTTCAAATTCCGGCGCATTCAACAATGGTAGTGCCATAATTAACTCCTGTCATGTTTAACCTTCAGTATAAAAACGATATTGAAATGTCACGTTAAAAGTAGCGTACTCAGTAGCTGTGTAGCTATAGGAGATCTCTCCAATGGTTCTTGGGTATGCCTCTCTTAATGTAATTGTTTTCTTGAGACTACCTGTCTCTTCATATTGCTTAATCTTTACAACTTTCTGATCAATGTATTCGTCGTAGTAACCAACATAAAAACCTTTGTTAATACCTATAGCTTTATCCTGCCACTCAGTGAGAACCTTTCTTTCTTGATGATCAGGACTAAGAATAATGGTTGCTGATATCGGCGTATAGATTGGACTGTGTACAACTTCTCTTACAGGACCGAATTCATTTGTAGGTGTGGTAGCTACAGACCGGCCGGGTGCAGTTACTGCAAGAGCCCTAAACAAGATATTGCTATCTCCAATATCAAGTTCATAGTGAGCAGCTCGAGCTACACCTTTGTTAAGATTGCTCTTGAATGAATTTACATTAAAAGCCATTACTGCATTGCTCCAAGTGAGTCTTTGTGTACCTTAGCCATAGAAGCCTTTTCAAATTTTTGTAGAGGCAGAAACAAAGCAATGTCCCATTCAACTGGTTTAATTTCTAAAAATCTTGATTTAACTTGACTACCAAGATACTTTTTAAATGTGGGTTTAAAAGCTCTGTACTTAGAAGCGTTCTTCAACACTTGGTAGCTTAGTTTGATTCTAGTACGATCGTCAAATCTCTGATCACTAACTAAGTCATACAGCGCATCCATCAAAGCAGCTCGTTGTCTTAACGGAAGATAGTGCATATTGAGACCAACAAACCCACCTTGTACTTCGTCTATAGGAAACACTAGAGGAAACCTGTCGTAGTAAGGAAGCTCTTTCTTATACTTTGGATCATAGCTGTAAAGATACATCTTTCCAACTTCTGGCTTACTGGCATAATTATCACCAGAAGCTATTAAACGGGTAGCCGTAGTTCGAGTACCCGAAGCCTTGTCGCGAAACCAGTTTCGAGCTTGCTGTGTGCGACCTGGAATCTGATTAGCACGAGCACCTTGTGCAATCAGTTTATCGAAGACATATGCGACCATTAGATACCTAATTCTTTTTCTGTAATGATCTGGAACTTCCATCCACGATCCTTACAGTACTCTTTGGCAAACTGCCACTTGCTACTATTTATACCATAAGTAGCAACTTCGTTAATATACTTCTTGGTCCTGCGACTACGCTTTTGAGGGGGCTGTGTTTGGTTGTATGGTTTTACTTCGATAAGTATAGTATCGGTACTTCCTTTAGCCGTTCTTACTTTAATTAAAAAGTCTGGATAGTATCTGTGATATCGACCATCTAGAGGTGATTTGTAGGGGATTACTACTTCTTCACTACACCATTTGAGCACATTGGGATTGTTATCAAAGTAAACCATACACATCCTCTCCCAACTGGAGCGATAAATAATATTACTGGGATCACCTTGGTATTTGTTTGGATTGCGTGGTTTATAGTATCCCTTATAAGTATTCATTCAATTATTTAGGTCCCACATGACATACGTATCCTCTACAACTGCGACAAACGATGCATTGGCGGGAATTGATGAACGCCAGCAACCGTTTGCAATTTCTTTGCAGATAAACTCCCCAGCAGTACATTTTGTTATTAACGACAGGCAAAAAGAAAAGAAGAAAAACTTTGGTGGTGGTGTTGTAGGGGTTATTGGATTACCCGTTCCAGCAAACTTGTCTACCGGATATGGTATGGCTTATGATACTGGAACTGGGCTTGGGGTTCTTGGTAGCCAGGCTTACCAAGCAGCAAGAAATTCCGGTGATGTTCAAGGCATAGTACAGAATCTAGCGGGTGACAATGCTATTGATGCTGTCAAGCAGGCTGCTGTCGCTAGTGCTGCTAGTGTGGGTCCTCAGATAGCAGCAGCGCTTGGTGCCGCCGCTGCAAGTGGTATGGTCGGTGCAGCTGCAGGTGCAGCTGTAGGTAACGCATTAGGTGGAATAGGTCAGGGAGCCTTGGCGGGTGCTGGTCTAGCAGTTAATCCTCATCTGGCGGTTTTGTTTACTGGACCACGTTTTAGGGTTCATCAATTTAACTACAAAATTACTCCTAAGTCCGCAGGTGAATCTACTGCACTGACAGAAACAATTAAGCAGTTTAAATTAGCTATGGCACCATCAGTAGACGGTCTAGCCTTCTTTGATTATCCAAATGAATTCTATATTAGATTTCCAGCTAACAGTCAGCATCTGTTTAGGATTGGTGCATCAGTGCTTACTGACTTTACGGTGAACTACACGCCTGATGGAGGATCCTACTTTCATGACAATGGTGCTCCAGTATCTGTTGCTATGTCGTTGTCGTTTACCGAAATTGATGTCATTACTAAAGCAAAGATTCAGGAAGGACGATAATGGCTTTTCTATTCAATCGGTGGCCAACAGTTAGCTACGACCTTAAGAAAAACAACAAGCCAATACAGTTGACTAACGTTACTCTGAGATATAAGATTTCAGAAGTCATTAGAAACAAGTCTGCTGTAATGTATGAGTACAACGTTGCTAATGGCATCAGACCAGATGCTGTCGCATTTAATTACTATGGTGACTCTACACTTGAGTGGTTGATCATCTTAGTAAACAATTACATTGATCCTCAGTTTGAATGGCCTATGGACGATCGTTCTTTTGAGACCTTTATTAAAAAGAAGTACTCGAGCATTGAAAACGCAATGCAAACAATTCGCCATTACGAAATTAAGCTTAGAGAAAGCTCTGTAACATATGATGGTATTTTTGTACCTGAAAAGAAACTTATTGTTGATTTAGAAACTTATAATGCGTATGATCCTACTATGAGAGAAGCTGTCGACAACTATACTTACGAGTCGAGACTAAACGAACAAAGAAAAACTATTAAGATACTTGACAAGAGATTTGCTCGTGACATTATTAACACCTACGAAAGGTTAATTGAACAAATTAACGGTTAATCATTATGGCAGGAAAATCTGAATACCAACCTCTAGGCCTAGACTTCTCATTAACTCTTACCGGTATGGGTCCGTCTCTGGATCTTGCATTGGTCGTGTTGGAAGTCAACATGTTTGAAGATATGTTTGGTCCGTTTATGAGGATGGAAGTCGCTATCGACGATTCTCTTGGTCTGATGGACAAGTATCCACTCATAGGTGAAGAAACTTTAACTTTCAAAAGAAAGAATGGACCAGGTGATCCAGAATACACTAGTGAGTTTAAGGTGTATGCGGTTTCGCAACGAAAGATGATCAACACCAGATCGCACGCTATTGTCCTTCATGCAATATCACCTGAAGGTCTTAAAAATAACATGGAGTATATCTACAAGCCATGGATAAAGACCAAGGCTCATACGATTGCAGAGGATGTTTTCTTTGATTATCTTCAAGAAGGCTTTAAAACTATTACCACTGATCCTGCTACCAACGACTATACTAAAGTAGCTACTGGTGTGAATCCCTGTAAGTTAATGAACGAGTTGGCAGGTGAAGCTAAATCAGCAAAGTTTAGCTCCAATCCAAATGGACCTTCATCGTATGTGTTTTTCGAAAACACAAACCAGTTCTATTTTGTACCGATACCATACTTCTTCGAAGCTGATACTACAGATACTTATGAATTTTTACTTAATGTTCCAATGGAGGATAAGCAGTTTGAGGGCGGCGACGCGTGGCCAGCAGAAAGTATAAGAGCTATCAACTATGTCAGTAGTTTTGATAATGTTGATAATCCTTTTTATGGTGCTTATCTAAATGAGATAAACATAGTGGATCCAATCCTCAAACGATTTAAGATGCACCCTATCCAAGAAAAGGAAAAATATACATTCAAGTATTTGAGAGACTTTGACAAATTAAAGCACCTTCCAAACAGTCAAAAAAAGTATCTATTGGGCAACGATTCGTTAAGTCCTGCTGCAGCAACTAAACTGTACAGTACTCATCGGCGAATGTTTAATACACACATCGAAGAGGATGGTGAGAATTACCCAACCATTTCATACTTGAGTGGTAGGGTTTCAGGAGCAGATCAACTCAATGCCCCAAGAAAGCGACATGAGTTTCTGAGTGCTACGCTACACGAAAGGGCAAACCTGCAAACTCATTCTATTGAGATAACCGTGAATGGTGTTGTGGAAATATTTGTAGGAATGCTTATTAAAATTAAGGTCCCACAGCCAACTCAAAAGAAAGCTGAGCATTCTAAATTTCTGTTGCTATATGGACAAGAGGCTACCTTTATAATTACTGCTTTGCGTCATATTTACAACAGAGCTGAAGATTCTTATGTTACCGTTATCTCAGCTAGTAAGGAGTCATTCGGCAAAGAACCTTCACCGGAAGAATTTGATAATTCAGTAAGGTAATTAAATGAAAATTAAACAAGAATTTCTTGGCTTCAATCCAATAATGTGGATGGGTGTCGTTGAGGACAACGATGATCCGGTTAAGCTGGGTAGACTTCGTGTACGTATTTTTGGATGGCATAATGGTAGTCCAAATGAAGTTGATGATGAGCCAGGTGTAAAGACAAACGAGCTCCCATGGGCTCAAGTTATGCAGCCTGTTAACTCTGGTCCTAACAGTGGCGTTGGTGGTCCACTTACCGGTATCCAAATGGGTACTTGGGTAATGGGTATCTTCTTAGACGGAGAGATTGGTAGAGAACCTCTTGTAATGGGATCGATTCCAGGTATACCAATGAATACCAATCCAAACCCTTATGATCCGGAAGCTGCTAAAAACGGTGGACCTCCAACAGAAGGGTTTTATGATCCAACAGGTGTGTTCCCTAGACCAAGTGAAAATTTCGAAGTTACAAATGAACCAGATACCAATCGTTTGGCTAGAAACGACAAAGACTTTGAGCACAACATTATTGAAATGAAGAAAAGCAGAAAGAATACGTCTGCTAGGCTCAGTAATGGATTGCCACTGGAAGAACCTTTGTTGGATAGTTGGGAGGAATTCCGATCAAAGTATCCTCATAACAAAGTTCTAGAAACTGTAAGTGGTCACCTTTTTGAAGTTGATGATACGCCTCAATTTGAAAGAATACATATTCATCACAAGAACGGCTGTTATATTGAGATTGGTGGTGCATGCGGTCAAATGAATCGCATTGATAAGGTTGTAGGCGATCATTTTAAAATGATTGATGGTAACGAGTACAAAAGTGTTCACGGTGACATCAATGTAGTGGGTAGACATATTCAAACGTTGTGTAAATCTAATGTAATAGAGGCAGAAGGTTCAATTACATTAAAGGCTCCCTCTATAGTAATTGCTGGTAAACTTACTGGCGGTAGCTTGGGATCAACTACTGGCGCTACTACTAAGATTGTAGATATTACTGGAAAGGTTTTTGATGTCAAAAATGGTATTGTTGTTACAAGTACAAGGTAAGTGCAATGGCTAGTATTACTAGTATTAGACAAGATGCTCAGGATATAGTTAGACTTTCTACTTCTGGCCTTAAGACTCTTAAAGCTCTAGAGCTTGATACTATTACGTATTATGTTAAGGACAAAGAAGGTAAAACTGTTGCCACATATGTCACTCGTGACCAGAGGCAGGCAGCTTATGATGATGCAGATCAAAGAAACTTTGCAGAAGATGAGGGATGGCCGTTTAGAGTAGAGGCCGAGTCTAATCTTCAGGTAGATGAGAGCGGTGAGGTAACGTTTGAAATTGGTAGCATGGTTGATTTACAGCTGCCAGTCGAAGAGATAAAGGCAGCCGCGCAACAAATTGAAAAAGCAACTGACTGTGCTACTATACAGGAGCTTATTAAGCAAGGTATTCAAACCTTGATGGATATGATTTTAGCCAATCAACGAGCCGCGGCTGATTGTACACCATATGGTGAGCTTCTTAAGATCCCCAGTAACCCATTAAAGATTATTTCTTGGGTCAAGAAATTTGTGTCTATGTATCTCGGTCCACAAATTATGGCTTTGGTCGACATACTTATCCAGCTGGCTTATTTCTTGGATGCGTTACAACAACTTATCAACGCTGCCACCGCTGCAGAACAAAAACTAAAGCTGTGTGCTGAAGGGTTGGATGAGTTTATTTTACAGACTATTGTTGATGAAGCTATAGATGCTATTAATGAAGCTAACCCAAAAATAGATCCCCTGTTAAAACAGTTAAATACTTTTCAGACAGATCTAGCACTGGTTACCGGTAAACCTCCTGCATTTGATATTAGCCAAGGAACAAGAAGTTTGGTACAAAGTGTGGCCAATGGAGCCAAAGAACAATTTAAAAGTGACGTAGCTGCCTATGGTGCAGCTCCACTTGAAGACGTTTCTATTAGCTTGACTATGACAGGTGATGTTACTGGTACAGCCTCTACTGACGAAAACGGTAACTTTACTATTTCAACTACTGCACCACCACCACCCGCTTCTACTACTGTTACTGTTTTAGATGAAAACGGTGACCCACTTGAAATTTCAGTATTTGCACCATAATAAGGAAAACAAAATGAGTACTAAACAATTAATGGAAAATCACTATCAAACTTTACTTGCTGAACTTGAAAAATTCGAGGGTGGCAACAAATCTGCTGGGACAAGAGCACGTAAATCTCTTTCTGAGATTGGAAAGTTGTGTAAAGTTCTGCGACAAGAGATACAAGACGCTAAGAACAGCGATAAATAAAATAAAATAACTTGGAATTTCCATGGCCGACAACGGTGCAGCTCATCCTTTAATACGTGATGTAGTTTTTAGTGATGTAAGTGTAACGTTTACCCCACATCCAGTTACTGGACGGTTGCCTGTGCTTAAGAATGCGGATGCTGTGAAAAGGGCTGTTCGCAATCTTATTCTTACCAACTACTACGAGCGTCCTTACGAGCCACTTTTTGGTGGCAATATAAGGGCACAGTTGTTTGAAAATGCAGATGATCCAGTTCTTGAAACTTTGTTGCAAGAACAAATTGAAACAGCTATTAAAAACTTTGAGCCGAGAGCTACAGTTTCTAGTGTAGACGTAACTGTTAATCCGGATTCAAACAGCATCTTTATATCTATTAAGTTTATGATTGTAAATCAGAGGTTCCCAGTTGAATTAGACGTAGCAATAGAAAGAGTACGATAATGGCAGCGAACAACGCACTTATAGTTACAGACATTAACTTTGATCAGATAAAAGGCAATCTGCAAGCGTTTCTGTCTAGTCAGACTCAATTCAAAGATTACGATTTTGAAGCTTCGGGTATGCAGACTATTCTGCATCTGCTAGCTTACAATACGTACTATAACTCAATCTATACCAACATGGTTGCGAATGAAATGTTCCTTGACAGTGCATTGATTCGTAACAATATTGTTTCTCGTGCTAAGATGCTTGGATTTACTCCTGGTTCAGCTCGGGGAGCTCGAGCTGACTTGAGATTACAATTTCAACCAGTTGGCACTCCCGCTAGTATTACTGTTCCAGCAAACACTCAGTTTACATCATCAGCGGATGGTATAACATATACCTTTTCTACCGAAGCATCTAAAACTGCACTTCCTGATGGAAACACAAACTACATTACAACCGTAACTGTCAGGGAAGGTAATCCTGTACAAGAGTCGTATACTGTTAACAGCAATGCTCCGGTTAGATATTTGTTAAACAATGAGGATTGTGATACGGAGACTCTGTCGGTCAACGTACAGCAATCGATCTCTAATACCTCTTCTGAGAACTATGTGCTAGCTAGCGCCATCACAGGAGTTACTGGTAACAGCGCTGTATATTACTTGCAAGAAAATAATGATGGTGCTTTTGAGGTGCTTTTCGGAGATAATATTCTCGGAAAGAGATTGATCGATGGTAATATCGTTAAGTTAAATTATAAAGTATGCAATGGCACTGCACCGAATGGAATTAATAAGTTTACTGGTCCTAGTACCATAGGTGGTTACAGCTACACTACTTCCGTTGTTTCTCGTGCAACAGGCGGAGCTGGCCCACAATCGATCGAAAGTATAAAGTTTAATGCACCTAGGAGCTACACTGCGCAAAATCGAGCAGTGACTGCAAACGATTATAAAAACTTATTACTAAATAAAGCTAGAGATCTTCAAGCCGTTAGTGTGTGGGGTGGTGAAGACAATAGTCCTCCAATTTATGGAAAGGTTTATGTTTGTGCAAAGCCTATTGGTGCCAACATATTGACCGATCTTCGTAAACAAGAGCTAGTTAATTTATTAAACGAATTTAACGTCCTAACATTAGAGCCAGTATTTGTAGATGCAACTTTCCTTTACATTGTACCTACCATTAATGTTACATACAATTCAAACTTTACAGCAAAATCACCGAATAGATTAATCTCATTAGTTGATACTGAACTGGGGCTTTTCCAAGACAATGAATTGAGTTCTTTTAATCAAACGTTTTACGACTACAGAGTATCTAATGCATTAGCTAAATTGGACGATAGCATTGTTGCTGTTACTGTAGCTTCTAAAATGCAAAAAAGATTTATTCCGGTTACTGGCAATGTGTTAACATCGTATACTCTTAACTTTAACAACCCAATGTTCAATCCTCATCCTGGTCACCGTTATACAGTATCGAGTACTGGATTTACTCACCAAGGTGTAACTTGTTATTTTGATGACAATGGATCCGGAGTACTTAGAATTTATAGATTGCAAGGTGGAAATAGGGTATATCTTAACCGTAATGCTGGAACAGTAGACTATGACTCTGGTACAATAGATATTTTTAGTTTACGTATATCTGGATACCAATTTGATTCTATTAGAGTATCAGCCACACCTAGACGAGAAAATATTAACACTGTACGAAACCAGATTCTTTTGCTGGCAGATGCTTTCGTATCAATTACAGATACTAAAACTAAACGTATTGTAGCTTCTACTACCAGTACACTGTCTACTACTCAGGCAACATCACCTTCTGATGTTGGACTTAATCAAAGCTCGTATGTCTACTAATGGCTACAGATAAAACAGTTTCATCGTTCATTGAAAGTCAGGTACCAGAATACCTGCGTGAAGAGGGACCAAAGTTAGTTGCGTTCCTCAAGGCTTACTATGAGTGGATGGAAACTACTAATCAGTTAACTGACGCATCTAAAAATCTACTTAATAACCAGGATATTGATACAACCTCTTTGTCCGGTTTCTATGATTATTTTCGTAAAGAAGTTTTAGCTGATTTCCCAACTGAAATATTAGCTGACAAGCGATTGGTAGTAAAGAGAATAAAAGATCTATATCAAACTAAAGGGTCTAAATTATCCTTTAAATTGCTGTTTAGAATCTTATACGATGAAGAAATAGATTTTATTAACCCCGCTGATTTTATTTTAAAGACCTCGGATGGTAGATGGGTTAGAGATCAACTGGTTAATATACACGAGCCTATAGTTGGTGATATAGATTCCATGGTTGGTCAGTTTGTAACTGGTCAGACTTCTGGTGCTAGGGGCAAGTGTACCGCGGTAGCCAAAACTATTCAACTTGGTATACAAGTAAGACAATTTACTGTTACTAACGTAGTTGGTTCCTTCAGAGACAAAGAAGTTATCTTGGCCGATAATGGAGTCAGTGGTACAATTACAAGTGCTCTCGGTGCACTAGTCGATGTAGTTTTTAACAACCCTGAAACCAATAGGGGTGGATCGGGTCATCAGCTTGGAGATTCTGTTAGGTTTATATCTTCAACGGGTACGGGTGCTACTGGCGTAGTGTCAGGCACAAAACCTTCTGGTGTTACTTTTAGAGTAATTGATGGTGGTAGTGGCTATAGAGTAGCAACACCCTTAGCTGCAAACGGCTCTGGATTGTTGGTAGGTGGTTCAAGCGCTAACAATAGTCCTAAAGGTACAACTGCGACAGTTTCAGGTGGTACTGGTATTGGAGGATCTGTAACAGTATTAAGTATTGGACCTCCTTATGCTAATGTTTTTGTATATACAGACAAAATTCAAGCTGTAGCCAATACAAGAATTGGATTTGGTCAAACATATGGTGATTCCGCAAACACCGATACTTTTTTAGCAAGTGCTAATTTAGAATCAGCTAATGCTTATACCACACTGGGCAGTGCACTGGGTACTATTGCTGAAACTGTTGGTTCTGTAAATGCTATTGCTGTAACTACCGGTAACTACGAAGTTAACCTTCCCGGTGTGTCTACTATTGATAATGTTATTTCTGTGTTGGAAGTAAGCGATGGTAGTGGTGGTTACTTGGGAAAAAATGCAGTTATATCTCCGGTGTTTATTCCCGGTGCAATTACAGACGTTACTGTTAATAATGGTGGCTCATTATACAGCTCCGTTTTTCCAGTTACAATTCAGAACACAACCAGAACAGGAACAGCCGATGCTATTGGTTCTCCTATTGTATCTGGTGTATCTCAAACTATAGGACGTTTTACAGACTCTCGTGGCTTTCTATCATGGAACATGAGACTTCAAGACAACTATTATTATCAAGAATATAGTTATGTAATCAAGTCTCAAAGAGGACTACAGGTTTATAGGGATATAGTTAAAAATGTTTTACATCCAGCTGGAAGTAAGCTGTTTGGTCAAATTAACCTTCAAGATGAAATTGATTTTGCGGGCCAGTTTGATGTAGAAGAAACAATTTACCTTAATCTCATTAAAGCTCAAACTAATACAGAGCTTACTATACCTTCGACAACTAGGTTCTCTGATGATACGGTACTCAGTCGTACTATTGAGTCTGGTACTATATTGCCAAGCTCATATGTATACGGTGGTCCGGTACAGCATGGTACGTTTGTAAGTAACACCAATGTTGTATCGTTTGGATTTGACGTTAATGCTATTGATCCAACTACAGTAGTATCGTCACCACAACTTAATTTCGCAGTTTATCCTGGTACAATTCTACCTAGCTCTGAGGTTTACGGTGCGCCCGTCTTTGGCTCTGTAGTTTCAACTAATAATCAACTATCGTTTACCTTTGACCTACCAAGCATCGGATCTACTACATCAGTAACTGAAACTAACATCTTACTGTTGCCAGGTGATGGAACAGTAAGCGTATCTAACAATGAAATTATTGATCCGTATCTAACAACATCTATCTCAACATTGTTGACAGATCCAATTGTATCAATAGGTTCTCCGCTAGCTGTAAATGGTAATAATACCTTCTTTACAACTATTGTTCAGAGCGGATCAACTATTGAAATACAAGATATTGACCCCGGCGCTACTGGCAACACGACATATATAGTAGACGCTGTTCTTAGTAACACTGTACTGACTATTACACAGCCGTTTGGTGGTGGAGCAGCTCTTGCAAACGGAATATTCAGATACACATACGACGGTAATATTTAATTATGCCTGCCAAGCTAACTCGAAGATTTAATCTACACATTGCTGATACTTTTAAAAGCCAAGTATCAAGAGGTGATGATCAGCTGTACGTATTCTTTTCTCGTGTACATCCATGGGCAAACGGAGCTAGTAACCCAGATCCTGTAGTTGATACAATTCAATATAGCGATTATGATGTATGGCGAGGTATGCTTGGCCTAAAGAAGATTTCTAACAATGATGTTTCTTTTGCTGCCAAGCGATATGATTGGACATCGGGTACCGTATACGCGCAATATAATAATTTTGATAGTAATTTGTTTACTAAAGCATACTACGTGTACACTGACGAAAGTAATATTTACAAGTGTCTTTATAATAATAAAGGTGCAGCGTCGACGGTTAAACCTACAGGACAATCAACGTCGAAGATTGTGACGGATGATGGATACATCTGGAAGTTTATGTATAATATCACTCCAGCTGAACAAAATAAGTATCAAACCGCTACGTTTATACCTGCAAAGAGAGTCGGAGACTCGTTGAGTCCTCAAGAGGCTGTTACCGCTGCTGCAGTTAGAGGATCTGTTGAAGTAATAGAAATCTCAAACGGCGGTAACAATTACGTAACAGCTGTAGGTAATGTAGTATTGGCGTCTAACTCAACCTCTGTTACTTTGCTCGATATTGACGTCAATCAAACTGACGGTTTCTACAATGATTTTAATTTGTATATAACTGGAGGAACCGGTGCTGGACAAATTAAAACTATTTCTCAATGGATAGGCACTACTTCTACAGCAAGAACTAGCGAAGCGTTCACCACAGCTCCAGATTCAACAAGCAAATTCCATATTGGACCACGTATAAATATTACTGGAGATGGTTCTAATGCAACAGCGTTTGCTAACGTAATCAGTGGTCAGATAACTAAAGCTACAGTAATTAATGGTGGGTCAAATTACTCTAGAGTAATAGCTACTATACCATCATATAGTGACTCTGGAAGTACGCCAAGGGGATCGGGAGCACTAGCAACACCTTATCTTTCTCCCCTTGGGGGGCATGGATTTGATCCAGTGTCCGAGCTTAATGCTACCAATGTGGTAATTAACACGGCACTGATTGGCGGTAGTAATTCAACTGGCGATGGACCTACTTTAATTGCTAATAATGATTTTAGAATATATGGACTTTTGAAAAATCCAATAGTAAGGCGTTCAGGATTAGGAGATGTAGCGGGCGCAGTTGCAACAAATATAAGATATAATCAAACAACGCGGCTAGGATCCTACAACAAAACAGGAACGTTCTTGCAGGATGAGTTTGTTACTGGAGGAACCAGTGGCGCCAGTGGTCGTGTTGTAACATATGACCTAGATGTTGTTTCAGGAAAAGAATTACTTTATTTAACCAATGTCGATGGTACGTTTAGTAACAACGAATTATTAACTGCTAATAGCAGCGGAACAACAATGACAGCTAATGGTGTAACATTGAGTGACCTCTTACCTTATAGGGGAGAAGTACTCTACACTGTTAATAGACAAGCAATCGTAAGAGATATTGACCAAACAGAAAACATCACTATTACTGTGAAGTTTTAACAGGAGAGCCAAATGGCGCTAGAAACAGATTTTAATAAATCTCCTTACTTTGACGACTATAAAGATGTCGCGGAAGGTAAAGACTACCACCGTGTGTTATTTAAGCCAGGACTAGCTGTTCAGACTAGAGAGCTTACTCAGCTTCAGTCTATGATATATGAGCAGATTGCTAGGTTTGGAGACAATATCTTCAAAGAAGGTACAGTCGTAGAAGGCTGTGCTTTCCAGTACGATGCTAACGTTGCTTTTGTTCGCTTGCAGGATAAAGATCCTGGTGCAAATACTGTTGACGTTACTGTGTTCGCTAACGGTATTGTTACTGGACTTCAATCAGGTGTCCGCGCTAAGGTTGTAGCTGCAGCATCGGGAACTCAGACGAGCGTAACCGGTGATTCGAATGTACTGCTTGTAAAATATCTTAATGGTGGTACCGTAGCTAATTCATCTTTTAATGGTGGCACTTCTGCGGGCGGATATAAAACGTTTGCTTTTAATGAAACAATTTCATTCTTGCCAGCAGACGGAGGATCAGGTCAACTAGCCAACACATATACTAACGGTACGGGTATTAACAACCCGTTTGGTTTTGGTAGTATTTTTCATATTGGGGACGGTACAGTATTTGGTAAGGGCCATTTTGTTACTGTTCGGCCTCAAACATTAATACTTGAAAAGTTTTCTACTAGACCCTCCTATAAAGTTGGATTCAAAATTAATGAAAGTGTTGTAACTAGTGATAACGACACTACGTTATTAGACAACGCAAGAGGATCCTACAACTACACTGCCCCTGGTGCTGACAGATTAAAGCTGACAGCTAATTTGACTAAGAAGGTCCTTGAAACTGCTAATACGGAATCTTTCTTACCTATCTTCGAAGTTGATTCAGGTAGTATAAGAACCATCAAAAATCGAACAGTTTACGACGTTCTTGGTGACATGATTGCCGAACGTACCTATGATGAATCCGGCAACTATGAAATCAAAAAGATGAAAGTTGCTGTCAAGGAGCATTACGACAATGGGACTAACTTTGGTAGGTGGGCCGCAGGTAGTATAAGACCTGTAGCTAATACTCAACGGCTGGCCATTGGTGTAGAAGCTGGTGAAGCATACGTCCAAGGATACCACAACGAACACCTAGCAACTGTTTGGATTGACGCTGACAAGGGTATAGACACCAGATCAGAAACTGGAGTAACCGTATCAACTAGTTATTCTAATTTTGTAGATTGTAAAGATGTAATTGGTACGTGGGATCCAACAACATATCAAACAGTAGAGCTGCATGGTACAGCTCACGAAGCATGGAAATCTTCTTCCTTTGGTGGCGCAAGCGGCCCAGGAAATCAAATCGGCACAGCAAAATTAAAGTTTGTTCAATATAGATCTGGTACTCCTAGCTTGCGAGATGGCACCTACAGGTTCTATCTGTTTGATATTAAAATGACCAGTGGTACGTTTGCAAGTGTTAAATCAATTTATGTTAATAACGCTAGTGGTCCGGATAACTTTGCTAATATAGTATTAGATAGTAGCGGTAATGCTGTTTTAACTGAGCCATCGTTTAACCGTTCTTTGTTTAAGAGTGGTTTATCATATGTTAAATCATTTGGGCAAGCAACGTACAAGTACAGAGACAAAGCTTCGGTTACAATGCAAACTAATGGCCAACAAACGTTGACTTTAGGCACTCCGCATACAGGCGGTAACGAGGAGCTAGATTATTCTGGTACGCTTACACAGGATCAGCGAAGAACTATTACTGCTGTAAACTTAAGTAGCCCTGTTAAGTCCCGCATCCCAGGTAATGTCGGGATTACAAATAGTAGTAACACTATCACTTTTGATAGCAATTCAAGTTTTTCGTCTGTCCTTTCACTTGGAGATTTTATCGAATTAGACAATGGCACTTCTCAAGAAATAGTGCAGGTTCTTGGTAATTTAACATCCACTACTGCGGATGTATCCGGGGCAGGCTTGGGTCTCACGAGTGCAACTAACGGCATTCTACGAAGAGTTTATCCCACTGGTCACATCTTCGACTTGGGTGGCGCGGGAGCTACTGGTACAGCTCGTACTGTAACAGCTACATCTGCTACAGAGCTTGCTATCAACATGCAAGAGACATATGATAGTACCTTTACCATGGGTCTTCATTACAATGCCCAACGCGAGACTGCTAACGCAGCTATTAAACTAGTACGTAAAAATAGATTTATTAAGCTAGACCTCAGCACTAATGATAATGGTACTAACGGTCCGTGGGTACTAGGCTTCCCAGACGTATTTAATATTAGAAAAGTTTATCTCGGTACAACTTATGCAACTACTAATAGAGATGTAACTCGAGATTTCTATTTAATTCGGAATGCTACCGATACATTGTACAATCTGTCTCAGATAGCTCTCAGACCAAACAGTATCCTCAATTTAACTACCTCTGACAGGTTATTGGTGGAGTTGGATTATTTTGAGCATAACGAATCTACGGGTATTGGATTCTTTAATGTTGAGTCATATCAAATAGACCCTGCTGAATCAAGAACCAATTCAACTACTGTTGCTACCAGTGATATTCCAGTGTTTGATTCTCAAAACAGCGGAGAGGAGTACGAGCTTAGAGACACTATCGATTTTAGACCTCATGTCTATCTAACTGCAACTGATACTACTTCGATAGGTTCAGCAACAGTTAATCCTTCATCCAATAATAGCATTGACGTTCCTGCTAGTGGATCATATGTTCCTTTACCAAGTGGCACTTGGGAGGCTGATGGCGAATACTATCTGGCAAGAATTGATAGGGTTGTAATTGGTAAAGACGGTAAAAAGAGAGTTGTGAGAGGCGTTCCAAATGAGAAGCCATTCCCTCCAGCTCAACCTGCTGAGAGTATGTCATTAGCTCTGTTAAGCATTCCCCCATATCCATCGTTATCTCAAGAGCATGCTAATGTTCTCAAGCGTAGAGAATTAGCGGTACAGATGAAGCCTATCATAAACAAGCGATACACCATGAAGGATATCGCTGCTCTTGATCAACGTATTGGTAATCTAGAGTATTATACTGCTCTTTCTATACTTGAAAAAGCTGCTACGGATCTACAAATTTCTGATGATAACGGATTGAACCGGTTTAAAAATGGAATTTTTGTAGATTCATTTTACGGACACAATTTTGCAGATACTACTAATGTGGCCTATAGTGCTTGTATTGATTCTAAGAAAGGGGAATTTAGACCTAGGTTCGAGCAGTACAGCATTGACCTTGGCTTAGACAACGTTGACAGTAATATTGCCAGAAAAGGAAAGCATGTCAGATTAACTGTAAGCAGTGCGGTTAGTGGTTATAGCGCCGGTGATACAGTTTATGTTGGTGCCACGCTGGGATCATCTTCAGCTAGAGGTACAGTGCGAGCTGTAGTTTCTACTGGCAGCAATGCATACAGATTGTACCTGCACAATACAACCGGTACGTTTGGAGCAACTGAAACACTCAAAAATGACACTGGTGGTGGAACTGGTACTATTGATTCGGTTCAAGGTGCTGTTACAACTGATGCGCTAATGATGTCATATACACATCAAACGTATGTGTTGCAGCCATGGGCTACTAACCTTGTCAACCCGGTAACCGAATTGCAATTTGAATGGGTTGGTAACATGGTACTCACGCCAGAAGCTGACCATTGGAATGATGTTACAACGTTACCAGAAGTTAACTTTTCAATTGACCTTGCAGGACCATTTGAAGATTTTGCAAACGCTATGGGTACTAACTGGCAGGACTGGTCAACAACTACCAGTGCGCCAGAAACTGAGGTAACCACTGAATTTACAGTTGAGTTTGACCCTACTCGTCCAATTAACAATCCAGGTCGATTTAAAGAAACGACCACTACTACAACTACAACAACTACAATCTCAGAAACTATTAAAGAGGGTATTCGTGTAAACGTTGATCCGTTTGAAAATACTCAATCGACAGGACCATTTGTGTCAGAAGTTGGTACAGTACCGTTTATTAGAAGTCGAGAGGTTGCATTTAGTGCTACTGGTATGCGTCCTGACACTACCGTGTATCCTTTCTTCGAGGACACTGACGTCAGTGACTATGTAACACCAACTGGCGGCGTAGAGGGTGGAACTCTTACCACAGACTCCAACGGTTCTGTGAGTGGTATCTTTTTAATCCCTAATAACGATACTTTAAAATTCCGTGTAGGACAGCGTAGATTTAAGTTAATTGATATACAAGATTTAATTATTGAAAAGGGAAATGCAACTACTTCAGCTTCGGCCGAATACAATGCTTCTGGACTTACTGTTTCTCAGAGAGGTATTTCACTCACTACAAGAGAACCAATTATTACTGCAGAGCCTGTAACGGAAGTAGTAACAGACGTTAATGTTACTTCAGAAGTCGATACAGATATTAGATTCCACGACCCTGTTGCTCAAACGTTTGTTATTGGTGAATTTGAATATGTTAATCCTAACGCATCATCAGATGCGTCCGGTACTGGTAAAAACTTTGGTATTGGTGCTGATGGGGTGTTTGTATCAGCAATTGATATATTCTTTGAACGTACGCCAAATAACAACAACGGCATTGCAGTTGAGATACGAGAAGTTCACAACGGTGAGATTACAAGTATTAGAGTTCCGTTTGGATATAAGCGTGTTGAAAGAACAGATGTAAACACATCTAGTAACGGTCAAGCTCCAACACCATTCTACTTCGATGCTCCAGTATACTTAAGAGGTGGCAGAGAATATTGCTTCATTGTTAAGCCGGATGGTAATGATCCAGGCTATAGATGTTGGACAGCACAATTAGGTGGTACAGATGTATTTACCGGAGCGATTGTAGATCAACAGCCAGCAGTAGGTATGATGTTTACTTCTGCTAACGATCGCACATATTCACCACGTCAAAAAGAAGATATGAAGTTCCGTATTTGGAGAGCTTCGTTTGTTACCGGTGTAAACGGTGTAGTAACTTTGACCAATCAAAGTGATGAGTATCTCAAAGTTACTCAGGCTTCAGGTAATTTTAGAATTGGAGAGTCTGTAGTTGGTGAGTCAATATTCACAACGTCGTCTAGCTCAGACCACATTCAACCAGGGGACAAGATTTACTTTGGGGCTAATGTTGGTATAATTCGACAAGTAGTTTCCAATACGGCTTCAATCTCTAATCCTACTGTGTTTAAGGCTGATATTGCTGGAATTCCAAACAGTACGGTTAGCCTTGTAAGTCAGGGTACGGGTAATACATACTCGGCTGTTATCCAAAGTCAGACCTCGAACACTATTGCTGGAACTGTACAGTTCTATAATCCTTCTTCTGGCGAGTTGGTAATAGATAGCTCGGTTGGAGGATTTACGTCTAATACTACTAGCATTAACGGGTTCATTAGAGGTCTTACATCAAACAACACTGCTCAAATGTACTACAACAAAGATTTCAAGTATAACTTGATTGCACCTAGGCTGTCAATTGCTCAGTATGTTGATACTAATGTGGGAGTAAAAGTCAAAACTTATGCTAATACTGGGGCAGCGGGATCGTTTGTTGATATCTCTCGTGACGGGGATCATGCGTTCTACGACTCAGAAAAAATAGTATATGGTAAAACGCATGAGGTTGATGAAATTTCTAGCAATAAGTCTCTTACTATTCAATCTACTATGAGTACTAACGTTGACAGACTTTCTCCAATCTTTGACCTGGGACGGGCTAAGTCTTTAATTCTTGTTAAAAATATTGTTAACAATACGGCTAACAACGAATTTGGTAACTATGGTCTTGCCAACTGTAAGTATATTTCAAAGAAAATTATTCTTGCAGATGGACAAGACGCGGAGGATATGAAAATAATCCTTGATGCATATCGTCCTAAAGGTACTGATGTACAAGTTTGGATTCGAATTCAAAACCAATATGATAGTGAAGATTTTAGCGACAAATATTACACAAAGTTGGTAGCTACTAATAAGAAGAAGAGAGATTCCAGCACCACCAATAAAGACGACTTTATTGAAATGGAATTTAACGTCCCAACTACTCGCGATGCTACTACTTTAGAAGGTCAATATAGTGCTGTGGCGAATACTAATAATAACAGTGTTGTCGATTACAGATTAATTAACAGTGATGTGTGGTTTAGTGGTTACAAGACAGTTTCTGTAAAGATAGTATTATTATCAGAGGGATCTAACTTAATACCGCGAGTAAGAGCTCTTAGAGCAATTGCATTGCAACGATGAAATACGTTAAGGTCCAAGAAAGAGCTGATCTGGTTAGGGATCAAAAATCCAATGCTATATTGTCAGTAGATGATGAAGGTTTAGTTGCTTATAAACGAGCTAAGAAAAAAATGAACACTATTGATACCTTGCAAGAAGAAAGTAAAGTGTTAAAGGATAAGGTTCAATCAATAGAAGATAAATTGGATAAGTTATTGCTGTTGTTGCAAAGCAATAAATAATAGGAACAATAGAGGTTTACAATGCCGCTTCCATTAGCCAATGTACAGAATATTGATACGTTTTCGACGTGGCTCAATAGTCATAATCAGATTATTAGTCTCGCTGCAAACAATGCTGTACTTAGTACGTACCTGCAAGTAGCCAATGCTGCTACTGTGGCTACTAGTGGTTCATACAATGATTTAACCAGTCTACCTAACTTGGGGCAGTATCTCCAAGTAGCTAATGCTGCTACAGTAGCCACTAGCGGTTCCTATAACGATTTAACTAGTCTTCCTAACTTAGGACAGTACCTTCAAGTAGCCAATGCTGCTACTGTAGCTACTAGTGGTTCATACAATGACTTATCCAATTTACCTGATTTAGATCAATACTTACAGGTAGCTAATACCGGTAACTTACTTTCACCCTATCTGCAAGTAGCTAACGCTGTTGCAACATATCTTCCGCTAGCTGGAGGAACAATAACTGGTAATCTTACTGTTGATGGTAATGCTACATTTAATGGTAACACAACTATTATTACCCAAACAACCATTGAAACACAAGATGCTCTGTTACACTTAGCTGCAAATAATGAATTTAGTGATACGCTTGATATAGGTTTCTTTGGGCATTTTAACGATGGTGTATCAAACAACCACACTGGTTTAATTAGAGACTCAGGTACTAAAGATTTCTATTTGTTTGGAAATTATAAACCAGGGCCTGAGCCAACTAATGATATTGATATTAACCACGCATCGTTTGCTACAGCTAATCTAAATGTGGCTACATTAAAAGCTACTACCGGTACGTTTACCGGGGATGTTAGCGCGGTTAACTTTAACAGTACTTCCGATGCAAGATTGAAGATTAATATTAATCCTATCGACAACGCACTGTCTAAGGTACTTCAATTAGCTGGTGTCGAGTTTGATTGGAAAAATAATAATCAACGTTCTATCGGTGTTATTGCACAGCAGGTGGAGCAAGTTTTACCAGAGCTAGTAGAAACGAGCAGTAATGGTTATAAATCAGTAAGTTACGGTAATTTGGCTGCTTTGTTGATCGAAGCTATTAAAGAACTTAAGACTATAGTGGATAACAAGTAATGGCGCTTACTGATCACGGAATTTCTCAAATAACTTTATCGGATACCTTTAACACATGGAGGCTAACATCCAATAAAATTATTAACGCGGCGATGAGCGCAACTGGAAATGCTCGCTCATCAGCTAACGTAACATTTACCGGTAACACTACTACGGTTAGTGGTGCTAACTTTGTGGTTTCATCACCTTCAATTACTATGTCAGGAAACGTAGTAAATGGTATGACTGTTGCTAATGGTGGTGTGACAGTAACTTCCGGTGATGTAACCCTTAGTAGCGGTAATCTTGATGTAGAAGGTAATGTTAATGTAGGTAGCGGGTTTGTATACAAAATTGCAGACACTGTCGTTTTAAATTCCAGTGCTATAGGTAGCTCGATCACATCGTCGAGCTTAACAAGTGTTGGTACATTAACTAGTCTTACGGTTTCTGGTGCAACTAATCTAGGTGCCTTAAGTAACTTAACTATTACTGGTGGCTCTAGTGGTCAAGTTATTACCACAAATGGTTCAGGTACATTATCATTTTCAGATGTAGTTACAGACCTACAAACTGTAACTGACAGTGGGTCGACCACGACTAATGACATCACAGTAAAGGGGCTTACTATTAATAGCTCCAAGATTGCATTGGGAGCAAATTCAGCTGCTGGGTCTAATGCGGTTTCTATTGGTGCAGATGCTGGTAGAACCTCACAAAGTGTCCAAGCAGTTGCCATAGGTAATTTTGCTGGCTACAGTACTCAGGGAATTAGATCAATAGCTATTGGTAAGGAAGCTGGTCAATCGTCACAGGGAAACTACTCTATTGCTATAGGTCAAGATGCTGGACGTGATTCACAGGGTCTAAGTGCCATTGCCATTGGTACACAGGCAGGTACATTTAATTCTCAAGGTAACTATTCCGTAGCAATAGGACACAATGCTGGAAGAGATGGTCAAGGTGCCAGTGCAATTGCTATTGGACAGCAAGCTGGATATACTGGAACACAGGGAGACAATGCAGTTGCTGTTGGAGACCTTGCGGGTAGAGACACACAGGGCGCCGGTGCAGTTGCTATGGGCTATACAGCCGGCTATGATACTCAAGGCAACAATGGAGTTGCTATTGGATATGCAGCCGGCTATCAGGATCAGGGCAATCAAGGTGTTGCTGTTGGATATGAAGCTGGTACCACTACACAAGGATTATCTGCAACTGCGGTTGGATATCGTGCCGGCTCGGCAAGTCAGGGAGCCTATGCAACTGCAGTAGGTTACATTGCTGGTCAGACTTCTCAATCTACGCAAGCGGTTGCTGTGGGCTACCAATCAGGTAATAGTAGTCAGGGTGACAACGCTGTTGCAATTGGATTTGCCGCCGGCTATGATACCCAAGGTGACAACTCTGTAGCTATTGGTCGCGAAGTAGGATATAACGGACTAGGCAACTACACAGTTGCAATTGGTTATCGTGCCAACTACAGTAGTTCCGGGGCAAACCAAATTATTATTAATGGTACTAGCTCCGCTTTAAACTCGTCTACAGACGGTGCCATTATTATTAAAAGTGACGAGGCTGAGCTTTCATTCGACCCATCTACCAACTACTGGAAGATGTGGGATGGTGGTGCTGTTGGACCAACGGAGTTGCATGTAGATGGAGACATCACAGCGTTCTCATCAATTTCATTCTCGGATGTAGCGTTAAAAGAAAACATCAGTATAATTACCAATGCTCTTGAAAAAGTTTCTTTATTGAGAGGCGTACAATTTGATTGGAGTAAAGGTCACCAAAAAGGTACAACTGACGTTGGTGTAATTGCACAAGATGTTGAAGCTGTATTACCACAAATTGTTAAAGAAAAGCATTCGCCATTCTTCGAAGGTAATTATAAAGCTGTAAACTACGACAGACTTGCAGCGGTGTTTATTGAAGCAATCAAAGAATTAAAAATTGAGATCGAAGATTTAAAAAAGCGCATAAATAAATAAAAAAATAAGCTAATAGTCAGAGGACGAAGATGGCAATTAAAGTCAAAGGCTTGGTCGTAGTTGACGACACAAGAAACATATCCAATGCAAATACCGTTACTGCCAGCGGTGGATTAAATTTAACTGCATTAACTACTGAAGCATCTGCGATTGAGGTTGGCACCGGCCGTTCTGGGGACGGCGTCAGCCGTATTGATTTTGTCAGTGATTCAACATATACCGATTACGGCGGTCGTTTAATTAAGTCCGCAGGTCAGAATGGTACCTTTGATTTGACTAGTCGTGGAACTGGTGGAATCAGATTTATCAATACAGAAGCTGCTACGTTTGATTGGGCTATATCTGGAACAACAGAAATGCGTCTTGAGACTGATGGCGACCTACATGCCAACGGTGATGTTGTTGCTTACTCTACAACAGTATCAGACATCCAGCTGAAAGATGATATTACTACAATAGAAAATGGATTAGATAAAGTATGCGCTCTCAGAGGCGTAGAGTACAATTGGAACAAAGGGGCTCGTAAAGGCCAAAGAGATGTTGGTGTAATTGCTCAAGAGGTAGAACAAGTACTTCCTTTGTTGGTGCGCGACAAAAAGATGTCACTTATTGATGGTGAGGTGTACAAGACTGTTGATTATGAAAAGCTATGTGCTGTGCTAATTGAAGCAGTCAAAGAATTGCAAGTAAGAGTTACGGAGTTAGAGAATGGCTCTGCCTAGTAGTGGACAAATCACATTGGGTGATATTGCTGCCGAGTTTGGCGGTACTATTCCTCATGCTTTAACCGAATATTACAGTAATGGTAATGCGCCTTCTGTCGGAGAAATTCAATTAGCAGCAGACTTTTATGGTACTTCTGCGGATGTACCGGTAGCTGCAACAGGGGGAACAGTAAGTACTTCTGGAAACTATAAATTTCACACGTTTACCGCCGGCGGTATGTTTAATATATCACAAACTGCAGTTGGCTCCTTTGAGGCAAACGTACAAGTTTTGATTATTGCTGGTGGCGGTGGCGGCGGCGTCGGCGGCACTGGCGGCGGCTCCAAATTAGGCGGTGGCGGCGGTGGCGCCGGGGGTTATTATGCTGGTGAATTTAATCCAACTACTGGTATCTACGGCGTAACTGTTGGTGGAGGAGCAGGGGGTTCATCGAGTATCGGTAGTAACGGTGGTAATGGCAATTTCAGCTCTGTAATAAAAAGTGGAACGATTAGTATTACAAGATCCGGTGGCGGTGGCGGGGCTTCCGGTCAAAACACCGGCGAAAACGGCGGATCCGGTGGAGGTGGCGCCGGTAAGGGTACATTTGGCGGTACCGGTAACGCCGGTAGTTATTCTCCTGTAGAAGGTTTTAATGGCGGTGAAGGCCTTCAAGAGGAAGGAGGCGGTGGTGGTGGTGCTTCACAAGTCGGTGAAGATTCAAATGGCGCCTCCTCGGGTGGCGCCACCGGTGGCGATGGTTTAACGTGGGCTGGAAACAGTACAACCTATGCCGGTGGCGGTGGCGGCGGAACAAAATTTAACAGCCCTCCTGCAGGCGGGTCCGGTGGTGGTGGTACTGGAGGATGTAATGTTTTTCCAGCAACAGCTGCTACAAATGCTACTAACTATGGATCCGGTGGGGGCGGTTCGGATGATACGTTGACAGGTAACGGCGGCCAGAGTTACCAGGGAATAGTAATTTTTAAATATCAATATCAGTAGAGGACAAAATGGATTACTCATTTAAAATAGAAAAATTGCTTCCAAAAAGTGAATTTATGGTCGTGTGTTACACGTCACCAGGATATCCTAAGTTTCGTAAAACTTTTAATCCCAAAGCATTTGATGAGGCATCTGTACATGCTATGATTCAAGCGTTTGCCCCTCATGTGGTGGAGTACTGGGAACGTCAGGTTGATCATCCGGAAGAAGATGCTGTGTCTATTAATACTACAGGATCGAGCTCAGCTTCAGCTCCAACACTATCTAATGTAAACTTTAGTCATGCTCCTACAATTGAACCTAAGCCCGATTTTGATAGATTCACCCAATATGTTACTAGAAATCAAATTGAAGATCCTATGCAGGAAACTGTTGGTTGGACAATTCATGATTTGACAGCCGAGCAACAAGCTAGCTATCTGGAAGATGAAAAGGTAAGAATCCGATCCAAAAGAGACGGTCTGTTATATGACACAGACTGGATGATGTTTTCAGATACCCCAACACCATCTCAAGAATGGCTGGATTATAGACGAGCGTTAAGAGATGTTACAGACCAAGCTACATTCCCAACAAGCGTAACGTGGCCAACGAAGCCTGAATAAACCAACAACTGCTTTATAAAAGGTAAGTAGTACTTTTTACGAAACCACCATGTGTTATAAATATAGCAAAACATGAGAGGTTTCAATGGCCATTCCTTCCTCCAGAAATGAACTCAAAGAACACTGTCTTCGAAGATTGGGCAAGCCCGTAGTTGACATTAACGTCGACGACGAGCAAGTGGAAGATCGTTTAGATGAGGCTTTGCTATACTATAGGGACTATCACTTTGATGGTACCGAACGCGTTCTACTTAAGCACCAGATTACATCACAAGATAAAATAAATCAATATATAACTCTCGATGATTCTTACATTGGGGTTGTCGGTGTGTTTGATGTAGGTGATTCAACACAAACATCTAACCTGTTCAATGTTCGATATCAAATTCATTTAAACGACCTATTTGACTTCTCCTCATCTAGTTACGTATCTTATGTGACAGCCATGAGGCACGTAGCACAGTTAGAAGAAATTTTTGTTGGTAAACAGCCAATAAGGTTTAACCGTCATACCAATAAGGTACATATTGATATGTCGTGGACTGATGTTACGGTTGGTAACTTTCTTATTTTTGATTCCTATAAGGTTACTGATCCTAATACATATACTGATGTGTGGGGTGACAGATGGCTTACCCAATACAGTACTGCTGTAATAAAGAGGCAGTGGGGTGAAAACTTAAAGAAGTTTGAAGGTCTGCAGATGCCTGGTGGTCTCACGTTTAACGGACAAAAGATTTGGGAGGAATCAATCGAGGAGATTAGACGACTGGAAGATGAGATGATTAATAGCTACTCTTTGCCAGTTAGTGATATGACCGGTTGATATGTTAAACAAATACTTCAACAACTATGGCTTTTCTCGCGAGCAGGATCTTGTAGAGGACCTTATACTGGAGTCTATAAAGATATATGGACACAGTGTAAAGTATCTTCCAAGAACGATCGTTAAGAATGACCACTTGTTTGGTGAGGATGCATTATCTAAGTTTGAAGAGGCCGTAGAAATTGAGATGTACTTAAAGTCTATGGAAGGCTTTGAGGGTGATGGGCAGTTTCTTAGTAAGTTTGGTTTGGAGATAAGAGATCAGATTGTACTTACAGTATCTCGTAAGAGATTTGATCAGGCAATAACATCTCCCAAACTTATGACCGAGGTTGGTTACAATCTTGTTTTTGAAGATGGTAACAACAATGAGCCAAGTCGTCAGTTTCTGACTGGTGATGCGGCCACTGAAGCATGGGTACAGGAAGGTGATGACTACTTAAACACCCTGAACCGTCCTAGAGAGGGAGATCTGATCTATTTCCCCATGATGGACAAGATATTCGAAGTAATGTATGTCGATGACCGCCCTGTACATTTTCAGCTTGGTAGAATGCAATCGTATGACTTGCGTTGCGAACTTTACGAGTATAGCAGTGAAGCACTTGATACCGGTGACAGCACTATCGATGCTGTTGAAGACAGCAATAGTCTCAACACGTTGGTATACCAGTTCACATTAGAAGATGGTTCTGGTATCTTGAAGAGTGAAGATGGTGATAGCATACTTCAAGAATTTAAGATTGAAGATACTGCTCCTGCTGCTAACAATGCTTACTTCCAGTTCGAAGCAGATTCTATATTAGACTTTAGCGAACGCAATCCATTTAGTGAGGTTGATAGGTTCTAATGTTTGGCCATACTTACTATCACAGCATCATAAGAAAGTACATCATTATGTTTGGTACAATGTTTAACGACATTGATGTACAACGGTTTGATGCAAGCGGCAGCAGGATTCAATCTATAAGAGTCCCAATTGCCTATGGTCCAAAAGAAAAATTTTTGGTTCGTTTGGCACAAGATCCTAACTTATCAAAGGACGTTGCAATCACATTGCCTCGCATGTCTTTTGAAATTACTAGTATGAATTATAACTCTACTAGGAAACTACCATCAACTCACAAAAACGTACACACGATTACAGGTGATGAGAATAAGTTAAAATCTCAGTACGTACCCGTACCTTTCGACATTACAATTGCTTTGTCCGTGTATGTAAAGAACGCTGATGATGGTGTACAGATTTTAGAAAACATCCTTCCGTTCTTTACACCCGAATGGACCAACAGTGTCAAAATGATTCCTGAGATGGATCTTAAAATGGACATACCTGTTGTGTTTAACGATCTTTCAACGGAAGATACTTACGAAGGCGACTTTTCTACTAGGCGGGCTCTTATACATACGCTAAACTTTACAATAAAAGGCTACTTGTTTGGTCCTGTTCGAACTCAGGGTGTTATCAAGAGATCTATTGTACAGACTCATATCGAATATGCAAACACAACTGGCCTTGCAATGAGACATACAGTAACGCCCGGTCTTACAGCCAACGGCACACCAACAACTGATAGCAACATATCTATTCCAATTGCAGATATCAAGGCAGACGATGATTGGGGCTACGTAGAGAATAAAGAGTTCTTTGTTGCAGGTAACCCATGGCTTGAGAGGTAAACGTGACTAAGTTAGAGAAAAATCTTAACGACCTTTTTGAAATAGCTCAAGACACTCCTTCTATAGTAGAAAACAAGACCCCCTCTGTTGTAAGTAGACAGGGAGGGGATTTGTCTGGTGATATAGATACCGATTACAGATACGCTAGAGAAAATCTGTACGATATTATTGAAAATGGATCACACGCTCTTAACGAATTAGTAGAGATTGCCAAGGCGTCAGAGCATCCTCGTGCCTTCGAAGTAGTAGCATCATTAATGAAGACATTGACCGATGCAAACAAAGACTTGCTGGATATCCAATCCAAGGTTAAGAAGCTAAAGCAAGATGATACCGTACAGCAAGGTCCTAATAATGTAACCAACGCACTATTTGTTGGGTCTACGACCGAATTACAATCTATGCTGAAGGATAAGCTAGATAATAATACTTGAAGCGGCTACACCGCTATTATCCCCGGTTGGTATAAAAAGTCAACAGATATGACGTCACAAAATTATCTTGGTAACAAGAATCTTAAAAGGGTCGGTGTTCCTGTAGAGTTTACACAGGAGCAAGTAAAGGAGTATATCAAATGCTCTAGAGATCCAATTCATTTTATAAGACAATACGTTAAGATCGTAAATGTTGACGAGGGTTTAGTAAACTTTGAGATGTGGCCATTTCAAGAAGAGATGGTTCAAAAGTTCGGTGATAATAGATTTGTCATTTGTAAATTACCTCGTCAGGTAGGTAAGACCACTACCGTTGCAGCTTACATTCTTTGGCAAGTACTTTTTAATGAACAATACAGTGTAGCTATTCTTGCAAACAAATTAGCGCAAGCTAGAGAGATTCTTGGTAGAATACAAACTGCTTACGAGCATCTTCCAAAGTGGTTACAGCAGGGTGTTAAAGAATGGAACAAAGGTAACATAGAATTAGAAAATGGTAGCGAGATTCTTGCATCAGCAACATCATCAAGCGCTATTCGAGGTACATCTCAAAATTTGATCTACTTAGATGAGTTTGCTTTTGTACCTAACAACCTACAAGAGGAATTCTTCGCTTCAGTATTTCCAACCGTTTCTTCAGGTACATCAACTAAAGTACTGATTACATCAACTCCAAATGGAATGAATATGTTCTATAAGATTTGGGTTGATAGTGAAGAAGGTAACAACGATTATATTAGACAAGATGTTCATTGGTCAGATGTTCCGGGAAGAGATGAAAAGTGGAAAGAGGAAACAATTAAGAACACGAGTGAGGAACAATTTAGACAAGAGTTTGAATGCGAGTTTCTAGGGAGTACTTCAACACTTATTAACGGCAGAAAGTTAGCACAAATCCCATTCAAAAAACCAATACAGTCTGTAAACGGCTTTGATATTTACGAAAAGCCCAAACCCGATCATTTATATGTAATTACAGTAGATACATCAAGAGGTGTTGGATTAGACTATAGCGCTTTTGTCGTTTTTGATGTCACCGACATACCGTATAAGATTGTGGGCAAGTATCGATCAAAAGACATTTCCCCAATGTTTTATCCGGACGTAATTGTCAACGCAGCTAGAATGTACAACGATGCGTTCTTATTAATAGAATTGAACGATCTTGGAGAAACAGTTGCAACTATCGCACAACAAGATCTCGAATACGAAAACGTTTTAACGACAAGTGTAAAGGGAAGAGGCGGACAACAGGTTGGTGGTGGCTTTGCGCACAGAGTACAGTTGGGCGTAAAGACTACAAAAACTGTAAAACGAATTGGGTGCTCTAATCTCAAGGATATAGTTGAGAATGATAAGGTAATACTAAACGATTACGACCTACTTCAAGAATTAAGTGTTTTTATAAATAAAAGGAACAGCTATGAAGCTGAGGAAGGTCATCATGATGACCTTGTAATGTGTGCAGTTTTATTTTCGTGGCTAGTTAGACAAGAGTTCTTTATAGAACTAACAGATAATGATGTGAGAAATAGATTGTACCTCGAAAATCAAAAGATGATTGAAGATGATGTACTACCTTTCGGCATTATAGATGATGGTCAAGATACACTTCAGCAAGAAGACTCCTACGGTTCATTGGGTTATCAATACAGTGTTGAGGATACCGTAGATTTTTAAATTTATAAATATACAAGATAATAAACCACGAGGAGACTAAGATGGCCTTCCAAATTTCTCCAGGAGTCAATGTAAGTGAGATCGATCTCACAGCTATTGTTCCTGCGGTGCAAACGACTGCTGGCGGTTTCGCTGGCCAGTTTCGTTGGGGTCCAGTTGAGCAACGTGTGCTTATCAGCAATGAAGCGCAACTAGTTGGTCAATACAGCAAACCAAACAACACTTACTTTAAAGACTTCTTTACCGCTGCAAACTTCCTTGCATACGGTGATACGCTTTATACGGTTCGAATTAACAACACTGGCCTGAGTAATTCTATTACGGCTGGTAACAGCTCCGTTACTCTGATCAAGAGTGAGGAGGATTACGATAACAACTTCTCCTCAGGTCTTTCTGGAGTAGGTAACTTTATCGCTAAGTATCCTGGAGAACTTGGTAACTCACTGAAGTACTCTGTGTGCCCAAGTAACACAGCTTTTGAATCCACTCTGTCAGGTAACTATACTGTTGTAAATGGTAACAATGGTGTTGTATTCTCTGCAAACCAAGCAGCCGTAATCTCTACTGGTGATTTGCTGCAACTTGGCCCAGACAAGGAAATTTACAAAGTATCAACTGTCGACGTTGGCGGTCTTTCCGTTATTCTTACTGATGAGTACAGTGGTAACACAGTAAACGCTGGTACAGCTCTCAATCGTCGATGGGAATATTACAACTTTGTATCTCGTCAACCAGGTACTTCAGAGTGGGCAACGGTTCGCGGCGGTCGTAACGATCAAATTCATATAGTTGTCATTGATGAAGACGGTGCTTGGACTGGTGTTAAGAATCAGGTAGTAGAGCGATACGAAGCTCTTTCGCTTGCTGGTGATGCTAAGAAAGAAGATGGTTCTACCAACTACTACAAAGAAGTAATCAATCGCGAGTCTAAGTACTTGTGGTGGACTGCTCATGACTCACAGCTGTCAAGCGCTGGTAATGATGCTCTTGGTACATCGTTCAGTGGCGGAAACACTCCGATCACTGCATCGTTTATCAGTGGTTCGGATGGATCAGCTGGAACGTCTGGACAGTTCCAAAGATCATATGACTTGTTTAAGTCTGCTGAAGAAGTGGATGTTTCTCTTCTTTTGGGCGGATCGTCAAGTTCAGCCACAGCTATTCACCTAATCAACAATATTGCTGAATATCGTAAGGATTGTGTTGTATGCTTGTCACCAGAACAGGCTGACGTAGTAAACAACGGGTCCTACACTAACGCAGAAGTTGATGACATGGTTGATTTCCGTAACACGCTTCCTTCAACGTCTTACGCAGTACTGGATAGCGGTTATAAGTATCAATATGATAAGTACAACGATCAGTATCGTTGGGTACCTCTTAACGGGGACATTGCGGGAACAATGGTTCGCACAGATACCGTAAGGGATCCATGGTACTCACCAGCCGGTCTTAACCGTGGTAGGATTAAGAACGTAATAAGTCTTGCATTTAATCCTAACAAGACAGCACGAGACCAGCTTTACAAGAACGGCATTAACCCAGTAACTACTTTCCCAGGCGAAGGCACTATCCTGTTTGGTGATAAGACGCTGCTAGGTTATCCAAGCGCATTTGACCGAATCAATGTACGACGATTGTTTATCGTACTTGAGAAAGCAATTGCAATTGCTGCAAGACAAAGCCTGTTCGAATTCAACGATGAATTCACCAGAGGACAGTTTGTTAACTTGGTCGAGCCATTCCTGAGGGATGTACAGGGTCGTCGCGGTATCTTCGACTTCCGAGTCGTATGTGACGAAACCAACAACACGCCAGAGATCATTGATCGAAACGAGTTTGTTGGTGACATTTACGTCAAGCCTGCACGTTCAATCAACTTTATTCAGCTCAACTTTGTTGCGGTGAGAACTGGTGTCGAGTTCGAAGAAGTCGTAGGCCAGTTCGGATAATAAAGGAGAACACAAATGGCTTTTAATGTAAATGAATTCAAAGGTAAGTTGTCAGGAGGCGGGGCTCGTCCCGCCCTCTTTGACGTTCAGATCTTTGGACAGGGTGTTCCGGAAGTAAGTTATCACTGCCGAGCTACTCAGCTTCCTCAGTCAATCCTTGGTCAGGTAATTGTACCTTACTTTGGTCGACAGGTTAAGCTGGCTGGTAACCGCACATTCGATGATTGGACAGTAACAATTATCAATGACGAAGACTTTCAGATCCGAAACGCACTTGAGTTGTGGAGTCACAACATAAACCGGCACGTTAGCAATGTTAACGCGCTGGGCTCGTCCAAGTCTGCATACCAAGGTAATGCACTGGTAAACCAATACTCACAAACAGGCGACAAGATTCAAACTTATACCTTTACTGGAATCTATCCGATTTCAATTGGGCAGATTGATCTTGCATGGGAAGCTGAAGCAGTAGAAGAATACAGTGTGACGTTTGCCATTGACTGGTGGGAGCACGGCGATGCTGGGGTAACCGGTTAATAGGAGCTGTAAATGGCTAATGAACTTTATACTGCCGCTAAAGAAGACTTTTTGTCTGGAAATCTTAATCTATCTTCAAACACGATTAAGATTATTCTAGTAGATAACGGAGTATATACTCAGGCTACGGCTCATACAAGCCTAGCCGATGTACCCGATGTGGCAAAGGTTGCAACGGCAAACCTTACTAATACATCAGTTACGAGTGGTGTATTTGATGCTGATGATGTAACCTTTACAGCTGTATCAGGTGCAAACTGTGAAGCTCTTATTATCTACCACGATAAAAGTGCAGACGGGTATGCAAACTCAACCATGCGATTAATCGCTTATATCGATACAGCTACAGGCTTACCTATCCTACCTAACGGCGGTGATATTACAGTTAGGTTTTCTAGCGCAAATACTAAAATCTTCGCTCTGTAATAACGCCATATGACGAGGTCCATAAATACTATGGACCTCCTTTTTATATCTTTGAGGAACCAAGCGTGGCAGAACTCTTTGGATTCAAAATTACAAGGGCTGACAGCGAACAAAAAGAAGAGCTGAAGACCTTTGTCCCTCCACAAATCGACGATGGTGCAGTAGAAATTGCACCAGGCGGTTCCTATGGTACTTTTGTTGATCTCGATGGCACTGCTAAATCTGAAGCAGAGTTAGTAACCCGCTATAGAGAAATGTCCATGCAGCCCGAATGTGATTCAGCTGTTGAAGACATTATCAATGAAGCAATTGTAATGGATGATAAGAATCCAATTGAAATTGTTCTTGATAATCTAAAACAGCCGACTTCTATTAAAAACAAAATCAAAGAAGAATTCGAATCTTTACTTGAGATGCTGGACTTTAGCAATAAAGGCTACGACATCTTTCGCAGATGGTATGTTGATGGTAGAATTTACCACCACATCATTATTGATGATAAAGATCCTAGAGACGGCATCAAAGAACTTAGATACATTGATCCCAGAAAGATAAGAAAAGTACGTGAAAAGTCAAAATCTAAAGATCCACGTACCGGTGCTACAATCTACAATCAAGATCAAAAAGAGTATTATCTTTATAATCCAAAAGGAATCACTTCATCGGCAACTCAAGGCATTAAGATTGCCGTAGACAGTATTAGTCACGTTCACAGTGGTTTGATGGACACTAGGAATAATATGATCCTAGGCCATTTGCACAAGGCTGTAAAGCCTATTAACCAACTTAGAATGCTAGAAGATGCGACTGTAATATACAGGCTTGCTAGAGCCCCTGAAAGAAGGATCTTCTACATCGACGTGGGTAATCTGCCAAAGATGAAGGCAGAGCAATATCTTCGAGACATGATGGTCAAACATAAGAATAAACTGGTATATGATGCTGCTACGGGCGAAGTACGCGACGATCGAAAGTTTATGACGATGTTGGAGGACTTCTGGTTACCACGCAGAGATGGTGGTAGAGGAACTGAAATAACCACTCTACCAGGTGGACAAAATCTTGGCGAGATGGATGATGTTGACTACTTCCGACGCAAACTATACAAGTCTCTAAACGTACCCGTTACTCGTATGGAAGCTGATAATCAGTTTAATCTTGGTCGTGCCTCAGAAATCACAAGAGACGAAATTAAATTTAACAAGTTTATTCAACGACTGAGAAACCGATTCTCGCATCTGTTTGATGGTCTGTTAGAAATACAACTTGTACTTAAAGGTGTTCTTTCCCGGAGTGATTGGGAAGAAATGCGTAACACCATTCATTATGACTTTAGAGAAGACAATTACTTTTCCGAGCTTAAACAATCAGAAATAATGACAGAACGTCTCCGTCTTGCTGGAGAGATTGATCCTCTTGTTGGAAAGTATTATTCAATGAAGTGGGTTCGAGAAAACGTTTTAAAAATGACAGAAGATGAAATTAAAGATGTCGATCAGGAAATCGATGCTGAACGTCAGGAAATGGATGACGAAGGCATGATGAATGGACCCGTAAATTATCAAGGGGACAACCCTGAAGAACCTCAACCTGATCAACAAGAGGAGTTCAAGCCCGATTCGTCTATAAGCGATGAAGAGAAGAAGTTAGTAGAAAGTATGACTAGATTTATGGATTCTATGGCTTCTGAGAACTTTGAGGACGAAGATGAATGAAGTTGATCAGGCGAAACTTCTAGCCGCACTGCTAGGCGTTCTCAAAAAAGAGAATAGCAAAGCTAAAAAGGCACTCGCAGAAGAACTATCCAAAGAACTTGAAGACCTGATAAACGATCAGTCAGGAACGCAATACCTGCAGCTTGATGAACTTGAAAGCCCCGTACCTATTCAGGTATTTCGTGGCGAAAAGGGTGACAAAGGACCACGTGGTCTAAAAGGATCTAAAGGTGATAAGGGCGCTAGAGGTCTATCTGGACCTCAAGGTCCTACTGGACCAGCTGGCGCTACCGGACCTATGGGACCACAGGGTTTGCAGGGTCCCATTGGTCCACAAGGTCCAAAAGGTGACGATGGTAGAGATGGTGAAACACCAGACGTCGAACCTTTTAAGACTAAGATCACAGACGACTTTGAAAAATTCACTCAGAACATCTCTTCACAAATCACCAGAATGGCATATGCCAAAGGTGGTGGTGGATCATCAGGATCCGGTGAAGTAAGATTACTAAGACTCGATGACGTTGACACTTCGGCGCTTGGTGATCGAAAATATCTACAATATAATTCAACGACAGAAAAGTTAGAGTTTACATCATCTGTTGTTTCTGCCAATGCCGTAACTCAAAGTGACCTAGATGCATACTTACAAGTTGCTAATGCTAACTTTGTAACACAAGATCAACTCGACAATTATCTCCAAGTAGCCAACTCTGGATCAGTATCCAGTGATCAACTAGACCAGTATCTTCAAGTTGCAAATAGTGTATTGTTTGTCACACAAAGCGATCTGGATGCTTATCTTCAAGTAGCTAATGCTAATTTTGTTACACAGAACATCCTCGATGGATATCTACAGGTAGCCAACAGCGTCAACTCTGTTACGGGAGCAAATAATCTCGGTTCTGGGTCTACCCTGTTTACAAGTAAAATAAATAATATATTGCAGTTTAAAACTGTGTCTAGTGGTTCTGGAATTTCTATTTCTTCCAACGGCGAAGTTCTACAAATTTCATCCACAGTATCAGCTGCGGCAGCCGGCGAATTCGATTACGGATTTATTACGTCAGCTGTTGGGGTCCAGCATGATTACGGAAGCCTAGCTTAATGTCGATAGAAGTAAAATTTCGAAGAGGTACATCTACTGAGCACGATAGCTTTACAGGAGCTAATGGTGAGATTACTATCGACACTACTATCAAGACTCTCAGAGTACATGATGGTGTTACCACTGGTGGTGTTAGGATAGCCAAATATAGTGACTTAGGAAGCGCTGCTAATTTAGAAAGTATTTCTACAAATCTTATACCAAGTGCTAATGTAACCTTCGACATTGGTACATCTGAGTTAGCTTGGAGAGATTTGTATCTCTCAGGTAATACAATTCACCTAGGTGGTAACAAAATTAGTACCACTAGCAATACTGTTACAATTGCTGGAACGGATGGTCAGCCAGTAAGACTGGTAACAGACAGTATTGCTATTGGAGATGTCGCCGGCGGTACAGCTACAGTACTTAAGTCTGTAAGCGGAAAATTAAACACTGTTAGCACCGCTGATGAAACACAAACCTTAGCTACAAGTTTTGCAAATGTAAGTATAACTAATTTAGTCCTTGAAAATGTTTTAGGAACACAATATGGTGGTACGGGTCTATCATCATTTACACAAAATGGTGTATTGTTCGCATCGAATAGTTCTGTTCTTGGTTTTGTAACGGGTACATCTGGCAAGGTCATGCAAATTGGATCTAATGGAGTACCAGACTTTGATGATTTGGATGGCGGAAGTTTTTCATGAATGAAAATGAACAGGTATTAGAGACGTTCATTAAACAACAACAAGAAATGATAAGTGATTTGTCTCAAAACAATATTATGCTAAAAACTAAAGTAGAGTTCTTAGAAAAAAAATTATTAGAATTTGATACGTTTGAAAAAAATATCTTAGACCTCAAAAGGGATAAGCTGCGCCTTCAACGAAAAATTGACACGTTAACAAATACAAACAAGACACTAAATGACAGAATTCGTAATGGTAAAGATGAAAATAAAGAGCTTAGGCATATCCTAGAGCAAAAAAAACTTATAAATAAAACTACAATATCAGGTTTTTCTCACACTGGTAAAATTCAAAGGTAATCCACTATGGCTTCGATAATTAAGCTGAAAAGAAGTTTAACTCCGGGCTCGGTTCCAGGCTCTCTTGCAGCTGGTGAATTGGCAATCAACATCCCAGATAAGAAACTTTTTTCTTCTAACGGTTCATCCGTATTCAATGTATCAGGTGATCAATACAATCTAGCATCTGGCACATCTTCACAAGGTCACGCTCAGGTCACATTGTCTGTAGACAATGACGCACTGTCAAATGACTCAATTGAGTTGATTGGCGGTACTGGAGTAAGTGTAACCCGTAACGGAAACGGTACAATTACATTTGCTTCAACAGGTACGGTTTCGCAAGCAGATACTTTATCTTCAGCTCGTAACATTTCATTGGGTGGTGATCTTTCTGGTTCTGCAAGTTTTGATGGTTCTAGTGATGTAACAATTACGGCAACCATTCAAAACAATTCAGTCGCTCTGGGTACTGACACAACTGGTAACTATGCAGCCAGCGTTGCTAACACAGACAACAACATTGTTGTAACTGGTTCAGCTGGTGAAGGCACAGCATTTACTGTTGGCTTGGCTGGAACAATTAGTTCTGATACCACTGGTAACGCTGCCACAGCTACTGCTCTTGCAACTGCTCGCAATATTCAAATCAGTGGCGACCAAGCAGGTACTGCTTCGTTTGATGGTACCGGTAACATCAACATTGCCGTCACTACTCAAAACAATTCTGTCGATCTTGGTACTCATACTACAGGAAACTATGTAGCAACTGTTGCTGCTGGTCCTGGACTTGACGTATCTGGTTCTGGTTCAGAAACCGCTGGAGTGACAGTTGGTCTGGCTGCTACTATTGCCGCGAACACAACTGGTAATGCTGCAACCGCAACCGCTCTTGCAACTTCACGTAACATTGCTCTTACCGGTGACGTAACGGGTACAGCTTCTTTTGATGGTACCGGTGATGCTTCTATTACCGCTACGATTGCAGCTGATTCGGTCGCTCTGGGTAATGACACGACTGGTAATTACGTAGCTACTGTAACTGGTACTGCTAACGAGATTGAGGTAAGCGGCTCTGGTTCTGAAACTGCTGGTGTTACAATTGGTTTGCCAGATAACGTAACCATTGGTAACAACCTGACTGTTTCCGGTAATACTTCAATTGCTGGTAATTTAACTCTCGACGGTAATTTGGATGTAAATGGTACTCTTACCTACATCGATTCAACTACCGTAACTATCGGCGACAACATGCTTAAGTTGGCTAACACCAACAACGCTGATAGCATTGACACTGGTTTCTATTCGCTGTATAATAGCGGTGGTAACAAGTACACTGGTCTTGTTCGCGACGCAACCGATGGAGCCTACTATCTGTTTGACAACCTGTCGACAGAGCCAGGTCAAACAATTAACTTTGGATCGGTTGGAGTAGCTACTCTTAATGTTAATATTGACGGCGGTACTTACTAAAAAGTAAAATGACGACACCCCCGTACATACGGGGGTTTACTCTAAATAGAGGTTATCATGACGTCTACTATACGTATTAAACGTAGTTCGGTTGCCGGAAAAATTCCGAACACGTCAAACATTTCAACTGGCGAGTTGGGTCTCAACTTAGCCGACAAAAGACTATTTTCATCTAACGGATCAACTACCTTTGAGTTGGGATCTAATCCCCACTCTTTGTCTGTTGGTTCCGGATCCTTTACTATTGCCAATGGCGCTTTAACATTTCCAACGGCTGATGGTACTAATGGACAAGTGCTTCAAACTAATGGGTCAGGAACACTATCTTTTGCCGATAGTTCAGGAGGTATTGCCTTAACCGATCTTAGTATTTCAACATCTGCAGCTAGCGGCAACGGAGCATTAAGTTATAACAATAGTACTGGTGTGTTTACATTTACTCCAGCCGATACAGACGTTACTCAATTCGCACCTCGTAAGTTAGATTCAATCTCTACTGTTAACGGCCAAGCTACGTACAGTATGCAGATTAGTGGTTCTAGTCATTCACCAGCAGACATTAATACGCTTATCGTTTCTCTCAACGGTACTATACAAGAACCGGGTACCGCTTTTACTATAAGCGGCTCGAACATTACGTTTATACCTGCTTTGGTAACAGATGATGTAATCGACTTTATAATTGATTATGGTAGAGGCGTAACCGTTGGTTCCTATAATGACTTGTCCAATCTACCTAATCTAGATCAATACTTACAAGTAGCTAATGCAAATTTTATATCTAGTGATCAGTTAGACGCCTACCTACAAGTAGCCAATGCCAATTTTGCTACCACTGGTCAATTAGATGCTTACCTACAAGTAGCAAATGCCAATTTTGCTACCACTGGTCAATTAGATGCTTACCTACAAGTAGCCAATGCCAATTTTGCTACCACTGGTCAATTAGATGCTTACCTACAAGTAGCAAATAGTACGACCTTTGCAACCACTAGCCAATTAGATGCTTACCTGCCTGTAGCAAATGCAGTTGCTAAATACGCGACCATAACCAATTTTACATCCACAGGCATCGACGATAACGCCACAAGCACAGTGATGACCCTAGCTGCCAACGGCAACATTGGTATTGGTACATCAACCATTCAATCTGGATTCTCAGTTAAAAAAGGGTCTACTGCGGTTCCTGCCGCTGGTTCTACCGATTCTTGCGCCCAATTTGGTAATAGTATTGACCATAAATACGGATTGCAAATCGGCGCCATAGCAAGTGGAAAGGGATACATACAGGTTCAGCGAAGTGACGGAACGGCAACGACTTATGATCTTCTTGTCCAACCAAATGGAGGTAATGTTGATATTTCTGGCGATACTTCATTCGGAAAAGCAATTCAAGAGCAGCAGTACAACTTAACAGGAACTGCGATTGATCCGTCTAATGGCACGATCCAGTACAAGACATTAACAACAAGCACTACGTTTACCGAGTCTCTTGCAGATGGTGAGTTTGTCACGTTAATGATTGATGACGGGGCTGGCTACACGATCACTTGGCCTACGACTACGTGGGTTGGCGGCTCTGCTCCAACACTAGAAACAACAGGCTATAACGTGATTGAGTTATGGCACGTTAATGGTGTGCTGTATGGCGCATTCGTAGGTGCGGCGTAATGCTTAGAAGCCACATACTCCGACAGGTTAGCCCCGGCGGGATAGAGTTTATTGGTGCTGTCGGTGGCAACAGCAGTCCTGATGTTAATTTTTCTTTGAGTTCCTACACCTTCGGTATGCCTGCTGGTGTTGCCGCAGGTGATATGTATGTTTTAGTCAATGGAGGAAATAGAGGCCACACTAATTTTACCCCGCTAGTAGGAGGCAACGCACCTGACAACGCTATCTGGGGGGCAGGCAGTTCTCCCACAACCAACGACCCTGTATTTCTTCTTTATTACGGAACGCTGACAGCCGCTGAAGTTTCCATCGGTACGGTGACGCTAGGTAAAAGTGGTGGGACACCACAAGACCCCACAATGGCGTGTGCGTTTTTTAGAGGCGTCAGCACTTTTCCGACGCAGACTGTGAGTTATAGCACAACCATGACCCCGCCTAATGTTCCGGTAAATTGCGATTTGGCGATAGTTGGCTTTGTTGATGAACATTTTTCCGGCGGTAGTTACACCGCGCCGTCTGGGTGGACAGAGGCAATAGAGCAAGCCTCCACCGACACTAGTAACCACAGTTGTATTTTTTACAAGATCGACACCATTTCTAGCGGAACCAGCGTTGGCACCATAGGGGGTGACGACGATAAAGTGGCATGTTCAACATTCGGACTTACGATATGAGTTATGTAAAAATAGAAAACGGCGTACCACTGTTATACACCTTTAGCCAATTAAAAAAAGACAACCCAAACGTGTCTTTTCCGAGAGAGCCATCTGCGTCAATCTTGGCTGATTACGGTGTTTACGTTTTACAGCAAGACCCAAGGCCGCAAGCAGAGGTGGTCGAGAAAGGCCCAATAGAAGAGCGCAACGGAGAGTGGTGGCAAACATATACAGGCCGTGATGAAACGCCTGATGAGTACAGGGCTGATATGGTGGTTACAATGCGTCAGGCAAGATTAGCGCTGTTACAGGAAGGCAAGCTGGCTGATGTTACTAGCGCGATTGCGGCGTTGCCTGACGGTGAGCGAGAAGCGGCAGAGATTCAGTGGGAGTATGGTAGCGAGGTAGAACGGTTATCAACGCTAGTGGTCGCGCTGACATCTGCGATTGGCCTCACCGACGAGGCTATGGATGACTTGTTTAGACTTGCAGAGACTCTGTAATGATGGAAGAACACAGATTAGATCGGATTGAGCAAAAGCTAGACAAGCTGACTGACGAGTCAATGGATGATCTTTTTGCGTTAGCTATGACACTGTAATTTAAAATAAAGTGGATGTGGCCAAACTGAGCTAGTATTATTTCCCCATTATAAATAATTACAAAATAGAGCAATAAAAATGGCAACAAAAGTAAATCTTACAGATTACAACTTTACAGCAAATAATGTTACTGTAACAAATACAGTGACTGCCTATGTTGTAAACACCACATCTGATGAAAGACTAAAAGAAAATATTGCCAAAGCCGATGACAGCTCTTCTATCGTTGATAAGATTATTGTTCGAAAATTTGACTGGAAGCAATCGGGTGAACATCAACCGTATGGTCTAGTTGCCCAGGAATTAAACGAAGCATATCCTTTTGCAGTTTCTACTGATAAGGAGCATTGGACAATTGATTATACCAGACTCGTTCCCGTGTTGCTGCAAGAGATAAAGCATATTAAACAACAGCTTAATCTACTACAACAAAAGGTTGAGGACTAATGGCAGGGTTTGTTCCAGCAAGTGGTGCTGTAAGCGCCGATGACATTGGTAGAATTTATACCAAAAACAGTGCCCCTTCCGATGTTAAGCTAAGTGATAACAGATATCGCGATACTGTTAGGATATATCCTAGTACCAGTGAAATAAAGTTTAGTGATTTTAGAGGACGTGGCTGGGGCATGCAACGCAGTGCTAAAAAATCTCAAGGCGATCCCTCTTACTACGATGCCAACTCCAACATGCTTTTTATAGGAGGCAATGTAACAGACGGAACAGTACAGCCATATCACTTTGACGAAAGAATAGATAAATCTCCTAGTGGTGTTTGGTATGAAAACGCCACTACACTATCTAATGGTATTCGTCGGACTAACGGCGATCCCGATATTCAACGTTGTAACTATCGTTCAGACAGTTCAAGTTTAACTGGTTTTGATTCCGGAGGATATATAGACCTTAGGTGTAGAGGTAACGTCTCCTATTACACAGCTGTTGGCTTTAATTTTTATGTGTATACCGGTCCCGAGGTAGTTGACTTCACAGTTAATTATAGATTGCAATGGGGAACACGACAAAATGGATCTTCTGGTTCATATCCTGCACTTAGTATTTACGCATTGGGTAACATAAACGGATATCTTGATGGAACACGTACCACACTGGCTTCTAAAAGTGAGAGTGCTCAATTCCCAGGTACTTATGAAAACGGTACATTAAATGTAACATCAAACGCTAGTTACCCGTATACTACTATAGTGTTTTCAGTTGTTTGTCCTCCAGATGATTATGTTTTTTTTACATCATATGACTATGAAGGTGGCGCTATAATAGGTAATTTGTATTTGGACTTACGACTCTAATGAACTTTATTTTTACATACACAACCGGAGATATGGATACCGCTAAATCCCAAATGATGTCTAGCGGCAATACATCCATATCAATCGAAGGTCCATTTACTGTTAATATCGAAGCAGTGGATTTTGATAGTGTAAGAGAAGTAGCTTTATCTCATGCTCAGCAACAAAGCAATAATCAATTTATAAATGCTATACATATTACAAATCAATCTGATAGCGAGAAAATTTACGTAAAAAATCGAGATGGTTATCCTGGCGGTATTTGGACTCAAAGTGAATGGGAACTATTCCATTTCAATTCTATGATAGGTGGTAACTGATCCCCAACTTTAATATTATAAATACTAGGAATTAAGGAGATTATTATGTCTGAGTTAGAAGACTCAATTGCGCAGCTGTCTAATAAACAGTATGATCAGTTTAAGTCGTCTGTAAGTGATATGTTGATGGATCGTCTTAAAGGTAGGATCGATAACGAGAAATACGCGGTCAGCCAAAGTATCTTTAACGACCAAGATGAGCAAGAAGCACAAGCTGAGCTCGACCAAGACTATCAACCTGAGGTTGAAGAATCAGAACAACAAGAGGAGACTTCTCATGAAGAAGTTTAAAGATTTGTTCGAGATGTCCCCAGCACAGGACTATGCTCGAGACAAGGATGACGACGACGAGGCTATCAAGTACAAAGCCCGCTCTAAAGAGGAGCAAGACTTTGTTAACATGCACCTCGTAACCAAGTCTAAGCATCCGGTTGCTATGGATCATCAGTTTTCTGGTGAAATTCAAGGCAATCCAGATGAGCATGTTGGTGGTAAAAAGCATGCTGCTGGTGAAGATAATCCTATCAAACAAGGATCGTCTGAGGTACAGGCTAGCGGACAAGAGTTTAAAAGTCCTAAGCAATATGGCCGAGGTGGTGAAAAGGCACCGGTAACACAAGGTTCCTCTAAGATCAAAGAAGGTATTAACTTTAAGCAATTCAAAGAAGTACTTGACGAAGGGGTCGTCGATACTTTAAAAAAGATTAAAAGCCGTAAGCAAGCAATGCCTGTAAAGTTTAAGAATAGTAAGACTATAAAGGTTGACTTGTTTACGGCTAGTAAATTGCTGGCAGTGCACGATGCTCTCAAGCCAGCAAATGCAAAGAAGTTTAGAGATAGTTTAGAGAAAGGCGAAAACTCGTTTATGACGATGGTAGATTTCGCTATGCAGAACGCATAAGGATTTACAATGCCAATTACAACAAAGCAAAAAAGCCCTAATGGATATGTAGTCCTTAGAGCTACGGCTAACGATACTGTCAATCTAGTTACTGCTGCATCTGCCGGCGAAACTGTACAATCAATGTCCATCAATGAAGTTAAGTGGGCATGTGATGCATCGCATCGATGGACTGTCACTAGAGGATCAGACACTGTCGCCATCCTTACTGGTTCGGGTGGTGAAGATTTTATCGGTATGCGTCTTGAAACAGATGCACAGCTGACAGCAAACTGTAACGTAGCTTTGAGTGGTGGTAATGGATATATTGTGATTAAGCTGCACAAGGTATCAGGAAACTAAAATGAAGCTAATCACAGAAATTAACGAAACCGTAGAGTACATCTCTGAAGCAAGAGAAAACGGTGGCAAAGATTACTTTATTCGTGGCCCCTTTATGCAAGCGAATATTAAGAACCGTAATGGCCGTGTTTACCCGGCAGAAGTGCTAGATAAAGAGGTAGGCAGGTACAATACGGAAAACGTAAAAAAGAATAGAGCATATGGCGAGCTGGGTCATCCTACTAGTCCTACTATTAACCTTGATCGTGTAAGCCATATGATCAAAGAACTTTATCGAGACGGTGACAATTTCATCGGTAAAGCAAAGATCATGACTGAGACTCCTATGGGTCGTATTGTGAAGAACTTAATGGATGAAGGTGCTAGCTTGGGTGTTTCGTCTCGAGGAATGGGATCGCTCAAGAATAAGAATGGTGCAGCAGAAGTGCAAAATGATTTCTATCTTGCAACAGCTGCTGACATTGTTGCAGATCCATCTGCGCCCGATGCTTTCGTTGAAGGTATTATGGAGGGCAAAGAGTGGATTTGGGACAATGGTGTTATCCGTGAAAAGACTATTGCTAATTATGAACACACAATTTCATCTGCACCTAAGAAAGAGTTGACAGAAGCCAAACTGAAAGTTTGGTCTGATTTTCTGTCTAAACTATAATTTTTATAAATAACATTAGACCACTCAAAGGAGTTTAAAAATGTCTGAACAAGATATTCGAGATATCGAGCTCCAGGACACTGAAGAGCAGCTCGAAGAGCAGCAGGAGACTGTTGCTCAAGAGCAAGAGGAGCAGCTGGACGAGTTTAAAGCGTCCATGGGCGATCCTTCTGAAGTACCTGAGCCGACTGCCGCTAAGGCTAAGCCTCGCAAGGGCGACAAGAAGGTAGAGGATGATCCTCAGGATGCACCTACTGCTGTTAAGGTCCCTGGAACTAAAGCTGGCATTATCAATGCTATGATGACAAAGATGAATGAGATGCCTACAAAGCAGCTCAAAGCATCATATGGCAAGATGATGGCCGGCATGAAGATGGAAGATTTCGACCGCGAAGAAGATACTATTGAAGAAGTTCATAGTGTCCGCGACCTTCCAAAAGTAACAGCTGAAGATGTAACTGTAACCGAAGACGTAGCTGCTATGTTCGAAGGTGCAGAAGACATTTCAGAAGATTTTAAAGATAAGGCTACTGTCATTTTTGAGGCAGCAGTTGTTTCTAAGGTCAATGAGCAGCTTGAGAAAATCTCAACTAACTTTGAAGCCGAGCTTTCAGAAGAAGTAGAAAAGCTCCAGAAAGAGTTGACTGAGAACCTTGATCAATATCTCGACTACGTAGTCGAGCAGTGGATGGAAGAGAACCGTCTTGCTGTAGAGCAAGGCCTCAAAGCTGAAATGGTAGAGGACTTCCTTAAAGGTCTTAAAGGACTTTTCGAAGATCACTACGTAGAAATCCCTGAAGAGAAGGTCGATGTTGTTGAAGAGCTTGCTACTAAGGCAGAGGAACTTGAGTCCAAGCTGAACGAGCAAATCGAAAAGAACGTTGATCTTCATAGTGTTGTTGAGCAATACAAGCGGGATCAGCTGATTGAGTCAGTAGCTGGCGACTTAACTGATACTCAAAAGGCTAAATTTGAGACCTTAGCTGAAGGAATTGATTTTGTTGATGCAGAGTCTTTCACTAACAAGCTAACCATTGTTAGAGAAAGCTATTTTGGCAAAGGTGAGGAAGTATCTTCATCATACGTTTTGGACGACGATGAGCCATTGACGGAAGAGACGTCTGAAAAGGCTGTTGATCCTGGCATGGCAAATTACGTAAACGCCATTTCTAGGTCCATAAAGAAATAATATTATAAATAACTTTAGATAGATAAGAGGAGACTATCATGTTATCTGAACAACTTATCGAGAAGTGGCAGCCAGTGCTCGATCACGGCGATCTCGGCGAGATCAAAGATTCTCACCGTCGTGCTGTAACTGCTCAACTTCTAGAAAACCAAGAACGATCAGCACGTGAAAGTGCTATGGGTTCTGGTGGATACCAAATGCCATCACTGTTGGGAGAAGCTTCTCCAGCTAACGCAATGGGTGCTTCTAGCTCTGTTGCTGCTGCTGGTAACGTAGACATCTTCGATCCAGTACTGATTTCACTGGTTCGACGATCTATGCCTAACCTTATTGCATATGACGTATGTGGCGTACAGCCAATGACTGGTCCTACTGGCCTGATCTTTGCTATGCGCGCACGCTACTCTAGCCAAAGCGGCTCTGAAGCTCTGTACAATGAAGCTGATACTTCATTCGGTGCTTCTGCTTCTGGTAACACTGCTTCTAAAGCTGTTATCGATGGCGAAGGTAACCCAGGTACTGGCCAAACTGGTACCGATCCAACGACTCGTGCAGTTGGTAACACGTACTCAGTGGAAGCTGGTATGTCAACCACGGCTGCTGAAGCTCTGGGTGATGGTGGCGACAACCGGTTTAACGAAATGGCTTTCTCTATCGAGAAAGTTGCTGTAACGGCTGTTTCACGTGCTCTGAAAGCTGAGTACACAATGGAACTGGCTCAGGACCTGAAAGCTATCCACGGCCTCGACGCTGAGACTGAGCTTTCTAACATCCTGTCAGCTGAGATCCTCGCTGAAATCAACCGTGAAGTTGTTCGTACGATCAACTACACAGCTTCTGCTGGTGCTCAAGACAACGTTGCATCTGCCGGTACTTTCAACCTCGACGTAGACTCTAACGGTCGATGGTCTGTTGAGCGCTTCAAGGGTCTGATCTTCCAGATCGAGCGTGATGCTAACCAAATCGCTAAAGACACTCGTCGCGGTAAGGGTAACATCCTGATCTGCTCTTCTGACGTAGCTTCTGCTCTTCAGATGGCTGGCGTTCTGGATTACACTCCTGCTCTGTCTTCAAACTTGAACGTAGACGACACTGGTAACACCTTTGCTGGTGTACTGAACGGTCGAGTACGGGTCTACATCGATCCATACTTCTCCTCTTCAGCTGGTAACCAGTACTA
>Ga0222718_10000310_pt1 | contig 53465 bp, 53 predicted proteins | sample C33_27DmetaG_FD_165045 | JGI IMG/M metagenome (GOLD analysis project Ga0222718, IMG submission 165045) | Estuarine water microbial communities from San Francisco Bay, California, United States - C33_27D | ecosystem: Environmental > Aquatic > Marine > Unclassified | place: USA: California... | reverse complement strand
TATTTTCTTTAACATCAATTCCATAAATTAAGCCCATTTCAACAATATTCAAAGGAACTTCAGGATCCATGCATTGTTTTAGGGATTCCTCAATTGCTTGCGGAGAAACTATACTCATATTTTATACTAAAATTTGAAAAACAATAAAAACTTTGTATAAATTAGCTTAGAATAACTAAATTCACTTTCAAAAGTTTTAGTTATGTCAAATTAATTAATGAAAGAATAGTCATTTAATTATGAATATTGATGTTTTTGTGCTTGCCAGATTAGGTAGTTCAAGATTACCAAAAAAGCACTTTAAAAAAATTGGAAAAGAATTAGTAATTGATCATTTAATTCACAGGGTTAAAAAAGCAAAAAAAATCAGGAAAATTGTAATTTGTACTACAGAACAGGAATCAGATGATGAATTAGTAAAATATCTTAAAAAAAAGAATATTGAAGTTTTTAGAGGTAGTAATAAAGACGTGATTAAAAGAATTAGAGATGCAGCTGAATTTCATAATACTGATGTTATTATTGATGTCGAAGGAGATAAAATTTACACTGATTCTGAATATATCGATATAATTGCAGATAAATTTGAAAAATCACAGATTGAATATGTAACAGGTAACGATTCATTAACAAAATTTAATCCCAGTCATGGAATTCATGGAATAATTCCTGCAGGTTTTCATGTTAGTGCAATAGAAAAAATGTATAAATTGAAAAATATCGATAATACTGAAACAGGTTATAGAGAATTTTTCTTAAGAGATGAATTTAATGTAGAATTTATTGTTCCAAAACAAATAAACAGATTTCCAAAAGATATTCGATTATTTTTGGATTATCAAGAGGATTTAGATATGGCAAATAAAATTTTTGAAGAAATTGGAAGTGATTTTGATTTAGATTCTTTATTAAAATTATTTGAAAAGAAACCTGAATTAACTAAAATCATAGAACCAGTAATTGAATTATGGAAAAAAAATTATCAATTAGAAAAAAATAATTTAAAATGAAATTCAAAATATTATAAATTAAATATTTATCATTTTTTTATTAGAAACAGGGTGACCAATATGTTTTCCATCAACTATTTTACCATATTTTGGAGAACGATATAATTTATCAATAGAATTTAAAGAATAATCATCTAAAAGTTCAGTTTTACAAAAAAATGCATTAATTCCATTACTATCGCAGCCAACTAAAGTATATCCTTTTTGAAGTGCCAGATTATTTAATGCCAATAAACTAGCTCCAAAATAATTTGTACCATCCCAGATATAATCAGGATCATAAGGAACAACTTTACTTTCATTAAAAGGAATAGAAGAATTGTATTCAATAATTACTACACGTGGAGAATAATCTACAATAGATTTCCATACCCAATAATCATTAAAATCTATATCAATTGATAATAAATCAAAATTAATTGGAACATCATATTTAACAAATAAATTTTGTATATTTTCAGCAGTTACGCGCTCATTTTTAATATCAAACTGAAATGATTTAGTTCTTTTATTTCTAGAGAGAATTTTTTTAGTAAATCTAATGTCATTCTGTAGATTTTTTTTCAAACCAAGATTTCTGTTTTTCCACGCTTTTTTAATTACATTTGATACATGAATTTTATCATCTGAACCATAATCCATCATTAAACCATTCCAATTTTTTTTCTCTAAAAGATAAGCAGTATTACTTTCAAAGCCATCACCAACACCGAATTCTACTGAAAATTTGTTTGTTGTTTTAATCTTTGAGAAAATATAATCAATTATTCCATCTTCCCCATTTTGTGAATAAATTTTTTTTTCAAATTCATTGATTCTGAATTGATTTTTTGCAGTCATTTTAATTTACTAACAATCTAATTTTTGAAATTATTTAAATAATTTTTTAATTGATTCCTCAAATGGTGCTATAGCAACACCTTTTTCAGTAATTATTCCTGCTATTAATTCAGGAGGAGTCATATCAAAAGCTGGATTGATTACGCCAATATCATCAGGAGCAGTTTTTTTATCACCAACACCTGTAACTTCACTTCCCTTTCTCATTTCGATGATTACATCTTCAGCTTTTGTTTCCATATCAATTGTAGATAATGGAGCTGCTACATAAAATGGAATTCCATGTTGTTTTGCCATTGTTGCTACTTGATAAGTTCCAATTTTATTAAAAACATGACCAGTTTTTACAATTCTATCAGCACCTACTACAACTTTATTTACTAATCCATTTGCCATTGAATATCCAACTGCAGTGTCTGGAACTAAACTCACATCAAATCCATCATGTTTTAATTCAAATGCAGTTAATCGTGAACCTTGTTGAATTGGTCTTGTTTCGGTGGCAATAACTTTAACATTTTTTCCACTTTCTCGTGTCGCTCTAATTACACCTAAAGCAGTGCCATATGCAACAGTAGCTAATGCTCCTGCATTACAATGAGTCATGATTGTATCATTGTCATCAAAAAGAACAGAACCATTTTTTCCCATGGATTTGTTTATCTCAATATCTTCATCAGCCATCTTCTTTGCTGTAGATATTACTAATTCTCTAATTTCTTCAACTGAATTTCCAGTTTTTGCAACGTTCATTATTTTGTCTAATCCCCATCCTAAATTTACTGCAGTAGGCCTAGTAGCAAAGAGAATATCTTTTGCTTTTTGTAGATCAGAGATCAATTCATCTTTTGTTTTTGCGGTACTTTGTAAAACTGCTAATCCTAATCCAAAAGCACCAGATACTCCAATTGCAGGAGCTCCTCTCACAATTAGTGTTTTAATTGCATTTGCAACTTCATTGAAATCATCATATTCAACAAATTCTAATTCATTAGGTAATTTAGTTTGTTCAATCATTATTACTTTATTATTTTTCCATTCTACTGTTCTTAATGATGAATCAATTTTAATAGAATCATGCATAATAATGTTCATAAATTACCCTATTTTAACGAAAGACTTTTTCAGAATTAATTAATTCCAATAAATAAATTATATCTTCCATAGTAACATCTCTAGGGTTATTATCCAAATGTTTTTTATCTAATTGAATAATTTTTGCTGCATCAGATATATTTTGAGTTAAATGAATATGATCAAAATTAAAGTGTTGAACTAATTTTTTAAATCTATCATAAAATTCAGAATTATTAAATTTATGAGATACTGTGGTTGTAAATGCTAATGCATGTCCATGAGAAAATCCTTCATTTGAAAAAACATATGATAATGCATGTCCAAGTGTAGTACTAGAATTTCCAAATCCTAGTCCAGAAATCATAGCACCATAAGCTAAATCATCAAATTTTTCATTTAATATTGCAGTTTCTAAAATATCAAATGCTTTTTTAGAAAGAAATTTTGTATAATTATTTGCAATTTTACTATCAAAGGATTCTGAACATTGAGCACATGCATCAATAGCAGAATTTTTTATTACATTTATTGGTGCATTTTTTATAAAAAATGGATCTACGATAGAAATATCTGCTAATAAACGATCATTATGAAAACTAGTTTTTTTACCATTTACTTGTAACACAGATATTCTTGTAACTTCACTACCACTTCCAAATGTAGTTGGAATTAAAATTTTTTTTATCTTTAATTTATGAGCTACAAATTTTGCTACATCTAATGAACTACCTCCACCTAATCCAATAATTGATGAAAAATTTTGATTGTATTCTGATAAAATTTTTTCAACGGTTTCCATAGAAGGGTTTGGTTCTACAGAATCAAAAAGATGAAAGTTTTTGATATTTAGATAATCCAACCAACCTCGAGATTTTGCTCCAGAAGAGGTAATTATGAGAGAGTTTTTTTCAAATGAGAATTTTTTAATTGAATTCATTCCAAATATTATTTTATTAGGTTGTCTAATCGTATTCAATGATTTTTCTTAATTTGAATATTCTTTATAAGTACAATAGCAAGAGACGTGGTAATGTCCAATAGTAAAAAATTAATAGAAATTTTAGAAAAAAAATCGATTTTAAGAATAGGAGGGGCATTTGATGCATTATCAGCTAAACTTGTAGAAACAACTGGATATGATGCAGTGTGGGCAGGAAGTTTTGCCATTTCAGCAACTCATGCATTACCAGATGCAAGCATTTTGACAATGACTGATTTTTTGAAATCTGCTGAAAATATGGTTGACGCATGTAACATTCCAATTATTGCAGATTGCGATACAGGGTTTGGAGGACCTGCAAATGTTAGTCATGCGGTAAAAAAATATGAAAAAGCAGGAATTGCGGGAATTAGTATTGAAGATAAAACTTTTCCAAAACAAAATAGTCTTTTAGAAAATTCAAAACAGGATTTATTATCTGAAAAAGATTTTGTAGCAAAAATTCTAGCTGCAAAAGAATCAAAAAAAGATGAAAGTTTTATGATAATTGCAAGAACAGAAGCTTTAATTGCAGAAAAAGGGATGGATGAAGCGATACGAAGAGCTAATGCATATGAAAACGCAGGAGCAGATGCAATTTTAATTCATTCAAAAAAAAACACTCCAGAAGAAATTTTTGAATTTTCAGATAAATGGAATGGAAAAATTCCATTAGTAGTAGTTCCCACATCATATCCATCTGTAAAAGTAAATGATTTGATTTCACATAAAATAAAGATGGTCATTTATGCCAATCAATCATTACGTGCTGCACACAATATTATGTTACAAGTATTACAAGAAACTCTAGAAAAAGAAAGTTTAGAACAAGTAAATACACAAATGTCAAGTATGAATGATATTTTTAAGCTTCAGGAAATGTATAAAATAAATGATCAGGATAAAATGATTGAAAGTAATTTAAAAAAAATGGGTTACATAAATTGAATGAAAAAGAACAAAGAGAAATTTTTAATTTATTAAATAAAAAAGGAATTAAAAATTTTATTGGAGTACCAGATTCAACAATGAAATATTTTATAGATGAAGGATTAAAAAAAGGAAAAATTATGATAACAACTAGAGAGGAAGAAGCAATAGGCATAGCAGCAGGTATGAGTATGTCAAATGAAAAATCATTAGTATTTATGCAAAATGCAGGATTTGCAAATTCAATTAGTACAATTACATCACTCATCAAACTATATGAAATTCCTATGATATTGTTAATTGGATGGAGAGGTTTTCTAAAAGATGATGCACCAGAACATGAAAAAATTGGAGAAATACAACCAGATTTGATTAAAATTATTGGATTAGAATCCAAAATCATTAATGAAAAAAATTTTAAAAATGTATGTAATTGGGCCATTACAAAATTAAATAAGAAAAAAATAATTGGGTTAGTCATAAAGAGGGATTTTCTTGATTAGAAAAGAGGCAGTAAAATTAATTTCACAAGAAATTGGTAACCAACCAATAATTTCAGCGAATGGATTTATGAGTAGAGATTTATTTGAAACAAATGAAAAAGAAAGCAATTTTTACATGATTGGTTCAATGGGATTAGCATCATCAATAGGATTAGGTGTTGCATTAAAAAATCCAAAAAAAAAAATTTATGTTTTTGATGGAGACGGAAATATTTTAATGAATTTAGGATCATTGGTAACAATTGGTTCATTACAACCAAAAAATTTTGTACACATTATTTTTGATAATAAAATTCATGAATCAACAGGAGGTCAACCAACAAATTCTAAAATTATAGGATTAGAAAAAATAGCACGTATTTCCAAGTTTAAGACATATAAAATTTCTAAAAAAGAACAAATTAAGAAAATATGTTCCAAGATAAAAAATGAAGATGGACCAATTTGCATATTAGTGAAAATTGAAAAAAGTAGAGAGAGAAGTATTAGAGTTGATATCAGTCCACCAAATATTAAAAGTAGATTTATGAAATCATTAAAATGAATGCAATAATAATAGCAGCAGGTTCAGGAAAAAGAATTAGTAATGATGTAAAAAATACGCCTAAATCTATGGTTGAGGTGAACGGGAGACCAATCATAGAACATCAAATATCAGTGTTAAACAAAGCTGGGATTAATCAAATCTATGTAATTACAGGGCCATATAGTGAAAAATTCAATATAAAAAATGTAAAGTATGTCAAAGATGAAAAATATGAAAATCATGATATTTTAGGAAGTTTAATGGAAGCCAAAAAATATTTTGAAAAAAATACTTTAATTTTATATTCAGATATAATTTTTGAATTAAAAATAATTGAAGATATTATAAAATCAAAAGAAAATATTTCAATTGCAATAGATATGAATTGGGAAAAAAAATATGAAGGAAGGACAGAACATCCAAAATCAGAAGCCGAGAATGTAGAATTAAATAATAATAATGACATTATTACAATTAAAAAAAATATTAACAATTCTAAAAATAATGTAGGGGAATTTTTAGGAATAATAAAATTTGCAAATGAAGGTAGTAAATATTTTATTAAAAAATATGAAGATGTACTTCAAAATAATCAAGGTTTATTTCATGAAGCATCATCAATTTTGAAAGCATATGTTACAGATATGATTCAGGAATTAATTGATTCAAATATAAAAATTCAACCAATTTTAATTTCTGGAAAATGGTGTGAAATAGATACTCTACAAGATTTAAAAAATGCTGAAAAAATATTTTCTTCCTAATTACGATTATTAATAAAATTTTGTAATTCATTCCATAGGAATTCTTCAATTTTTTCTCCAGTTCCAATTAAATTATTATTTTCATTTGGATCCGATTGAAGATTGTAGAGTTCTTTAGAAGAATCATATTCATTAAAAATTAATTTCCAATTAGATGTTCTAATTGATTTTGTATTCGGTTCTTTTGGAGGAGCCTTTTCATGTAGAGGGTTTCCAGTCTCAGAAAATGCAGGTAGTTCAGGATACCCAGAACCAATGACCAAAGGAAGTAATGAAACACCATCTAGATTTTTGTATTTTGTATCTAATGGGATGTTCAAATAATCCAAAATTGTAGGTAAAAAATCGATTGTTCTAATTTGTTGTTCAATTATTTTGGATTCATGATCAGGCATCAAAAAATAGGTTAATGTCTTAAGTGTGTAATCATAACAAAATGCACCATAAGCACGTTCTCCAATTTTTTCACCTGTACTAATTCCATGATCAGACATAATTAAAATAAGAGAATTTTTGTCTAACTTTAATTCAGAAATCTTTTCTAAAATAGAATCAAGATATGATTGAGCATCTTCGAATAGTTTATCATAACGTTCAATATTTTTTTCAGAATTAGAAAAAAAATCATTGCTAAAATTATCATAAACTTTCAAAACTTCATTCATTATTCCAGTATGTATTTTACTATAATGTAAATACAAAAAGAAATTCCTATTTTCTTTATTTTTTAGGGACATTTTATCAAGTAAAATTTTGTGTCGTTGAATTAAATCATCATTTAGTTCATCATGTATTATGAATTGATCAAATCCTTGTTTAGGAACAACAAGTTGATTAATAACATCTGCATGTGTGTAATAGTTACTAGACTTGAGATATTCAGTTAAAGTTTTAAATTCATTTTTTTTAAATTTGTAAGTTGACCAGTAGCTATTTGTTCCAGTTCGTGAACCATAACTTCCACTAAAAACTGCGTGCATAGCAGCTATAGTATGAGGTCCATATGTAATTGAATTTTTAAAATACAAAGATCTAGATTTCAAATTTTTAAAAAGAGGGTATTCAGATCTATCATGACGTCCACCGTCTATCATTATAATTATTACATTCTTTTTGTTCATAACTTGGAAAATTATTGCTTACCTTTTGAATCAAACCACTGAATAGTTTCAGAAATTGCTCGTTGTGCATTTTTCTTTCCAACTACTGATAATTCTCTTTGAGAATCACCAGCAATTTTACCTCCAATTCTCAATACCAGTAATTTTCCATTTCCTCTAAAATTATGTGAAACAAAAGGTTTTACATAAGAAGAATCATTTGGATGGATAATTTCAGAGTAGGTGTTTCTTCCTAATTTCCAATTCAGGGTTACAGGAGAATCCCCAATATTATACAAATATTGATGTGAACCAGATTCTAAATCTAGATCAGAATTTTCAGTTTCATCTACATTAATTTCAAATGCTTTTGAGAAAGGTAATGCGGTGGTTGATGCTAATTCACGAAATTCATATCTAGATGTATTTTCAGGATAAAACCAGGTTCTTCCATCTTTATTTCGTTTAACAATTACTTTGTCTTCAATTTTGTCATTTGGAAGTAAGTCTCTAATGTTAATTGTTAATGCATTAGCAATTTTTTCAACCTCTAGGATAGAAGGAATTATTGAGGAATTTTCAAAATTTTCTAATTTTTCAACTGAAAGAGAAGTTCTTATTGAAAGTTCTGAGATTGAAAGATTACTAATTTTCCTATGATATTTAATCAATGACGCACTTGCAGATTCTTTTGTTGAAAAATCTAATGCAAAATTTGAACCAAGTTCAACAGATAAACCAGATAACTCTTGTTGTATATCACCTGTAAGTTTTCCACCATAAGTTAAAGCTAAAATTAATCCATTTTCTTTTGCCCCTTTTCTAGTTGTAAATGTGTGTGGAGTAAATGGTGTGATATACATAGAATCTCCAGTATTCATAACTCCAACTTTTTTATTACCTTGAGAATCTTGATAATAGAAATTTACTTCTCCAATAAAATATGTAAATTGATGCATAAAATGACCATTATTCCATTGAACTTCAGAATTAGATGGATCGTTATCACCCACATAACACAATTCAAGGATCCACTCTGGACGAAATGGAGCAACCGTACTCATTGCTGTATCACGATATTCATAGTAAGGCTTACTAGCCCGATACATTATTCGACTTGTTTGTTTTGATTCCTCAGCTTTCATAATTTTTACACCTAAATGGCAATCATCATCTATAACATACAAATCTCTAGCATTAATAGGCCAAATCTGAATTGCTTTTTCCACTAATTTTGGATCAAGTGGTTTTTTTCCTTCTATAATTGCTTGAATTTCTTTTAATGAAATGTTTAATTCATTAGCAGCATCCTCAGGTCTTCTTTTAATGTCATTTAAAATTCCAAGAAAATTTTTTCCTGATTTTATCATATGTGAATTAATAGAATCCTCTTTTTGCACAACTAATATTAGTAATTGAGATAAATAGTCTTTTCGGATTTTTCCTATATTTAAAAAAATTAACTAATAGATATATAATTAAATCATGAGTAAAGTAATTAAGAAAAAAATAAAAAACGAAGCAATAAAAATTATTAGAAATTTTGATTCCATAATTATTAATAATATAGTTTCAAGTATAATCGAATAACTTTTCTAATTAATTCTAAAATATATACAATATTTTAATTTGGGATAAACAAAAAATAGATTATCAATAAATAATAATAAAAGTTAAAGATATCCTAATTTTTTCAGTTCTTCTTCAATTGTATTTTCATCTTCTTTTGAAAACTCATTGGTAAGAAGTTCAATTGAATTTTTTTTCAAATTTGACAGAATTTCTTCCATTGAATTAATTATTTCAGGATTAATTTCTGCAATATTTTTTTCCTCTTTTGGATCAGTTTCTAAATCATATAATGTTAAATTTTGCTTTGAATCAAATCTGGATCTCCAGTATTTGTATTTAGAAGTTCTTACTCCAATTATTTTTCCATATAAAGTTGGATTTTTAGAATTTTTAATATTTCGTGTACCAGTTTCAATATATGCAGGAATTTCTTTGAAAGGTTCATTATTAAATAAAGGAATCAAGCTTTGACCATCAATATTACTCAAAGTTGGAATTTTTAAAATATCAAAAATTGTTGGAAAAATATCAATTTGCTTTACTTGATTAGAAATTATTTGTGATGAGTTAATTCCATATCCACTAAAAATTAAAGGAATTCTGATTAATTCATCAAATAAATGACTTTGACCTCTTCCTTGTAAAGCTAAAAATTCTCTTTCAGAAAGATTTTTTGATAATTTTTTGGATTTGTATTTATTTTTAAGAGATTGGTATCCAACAAAAAGTCTTAATCCAACAGGTTCTAATCCAGGAAGTTTTTCTTTTCCCTTTTTTAATAAGGCATTTACTTTGGGAGTTTCCCCCCAATCTTGAACAATTGGAATATAATCTCCATGATCAGCACTAATAATTATCAAAGTTTGTGTCAAATCGATTTTTTCTAAAAACTTTCCAATCCAAAAATCTATTGCAGATACCATTCGATCATATTTGGTTTTACCAAATTTTTCAGAATCAAATTCTCTAGGAATGTAAAAAGGAGCATGTAAATCCATTAAATGTATAAAATAAACCCATGGTTCAACCATATTACTAGTTAATCTTTCAACAATTTGTTTACCAATACCACCTGTAAGTTGTAACCAAGATTCTCGTTTATCGTATACATAAGCATCAACTTTAGAAAAATTTGCAGACATTTTTAAAAAAAATGATGAATCAGGAATTGTTGCATATATTTTATAATCATTATTTTTTAAAATATCAAAGTGTGTATCTGTAGTTGGTTCATAACTAAAATGAGTAATTCCAGTGTTAAAAGGATATTTTGATGTAATTAGACTACCAATACTTAATCCTGTAGAATCAGATGTACTGATTGCTTGAGAAAAATATTTTCCATTATTCATTAACGAATCTATATTTGGAGTTACAGAACTTTTATCAGGACCATAAATTTTGTCTGCTTTAAGAGAGTCAATAGTTATCAGAAGTATGTTTGGCTTCATAAATCTCAAAATGGAATAAATAATTCAGTGTTAGTTTTTTCTTTAATAATTAACAACTTGAAAAAAGATTTTTCCATAATCATAGTTGCTAATAGGAGTATTAAAATCAATATAAAAATATAGAGTAGATAGACATTTTATTGAATAAAAGTTATTCAGATTATTGGAATTGCAAAATTTAGAAAAAATTGATAGTCAAAATATGCATAAAGTATATGAAGAGTGGCCAAATATTGCAAGAACATTTTTTGATAAAAAATTTGAAAAAATCAAAATTTCTAATATTAATCACATTGTATTTGTAGGGATGGGAGGATCTGGTGCATTAGGAGATATTTTTTCATCAATTCTATCAAAAACAAATATGCACATAAGAGTTGTAAAAGGATACAACCTACCTAAAACAGTTAACGAGAATACCTTAGTTGTAGCAATTAGTATTTCAGGGAATACAAATGAAACAAATACGGTTTTAGAGAAAGCCAGTAAATTAAATTGTAAATTAATTGCATTTTCATCAGGAGGAAAAATGGAAAAATTTTGCAAAGATAACAATATCGAATTCAGAAAAATAAAAAAATTTCATTCACCTAGAGCTTCATTTCCATCATTTTTATTTTCAATTTTAAATATATTATTACCAATTATTCCAATTCAAGAAAAAGATATTCAAAATACTATAGATAAAATGCAAGAAGTAAAAAAAATAATTTCAGTAAAAAATAATTCTAGTAATAATGTGGCAATGTCAATAGCAAAATGGATTTCAAATGTACCATTAATTTATTATCCATGGGGTTTAGAATGTGTTGCAATTAGATTCAAAAGTTCATTACAGGAAAATTCAAAAACTCATGTAATAATTGAAGATATTGTAGAATCATGCCACAATGGCGTTGTTGCATGGGAAAAAGAATCGGCAGTTAAACCAATAATGATTAGAGGTGACGATGATCATTTTAGAACAACAGAAAAATTTGAAATTCTTGCTAAATATTTTGATGAAAAAAATATTGATTATAAAGAAATTTTTTCAGGAAAAGGTAACATATTAACAAAAATTATTAATTTAATTTACATTTTAGATTATGTAACAATATACAAATCAATTTTAGAAGGAATTGATCCTACACCAGTTAAAACAATTGAATATATTAAAAAGAAAATAAATAATCAAGATAAAATTGATTAACATATAACAGATTATTACAGATTAACAATATGAAAATCATCATAACAGGAGGGGCAGGATTTATTGGAAAACACTTAGTAGAATTTCTAGCTAAAAAAGAAAACGACATAACAATCTTTGATAATTTTTCAAATTCAAAACAAGAATCAATTTTGTATTTAAAAAATTTAGGTGTTAAAATCATAAAAGGAGATATTAGAAAAATCGAAGAAATCAATAATGCAATAAAAGATCATGATATAGTGATACATTTAGCAGCAAAAATTTCAGTAGAAGAATCAATAAAAAATCCTTCTGAAACGTTTCAGACTAATGTAGAAGGTACAAAGAACGTATTAATTGCTTGTGAAAGAAATCAAATAAAAAAAATCATTGTGTCTTCATCTGCTGCAGTTTATGGAGAAAGTGAAGCAGATGTAAAATTAACGGAAAAATCAAAAATAAACCCAATTTCACCATATGGAGAAAGTAAAGTGATAATGGAAAATGAAATTAAAAAATTTAGTGAAAATAATGATGTGGAATATGTAATATTGAGATTTTTTAATATTTATGGAAAAAATCAATCACCAGAATATGCAGGAGTAATTACTAAATTTATAAAAAAAATTGAAATGAATCAATCCCTGGAAATATTTGGAGATGGAATGCAAACAAGAGATTTTATTTCAGTTAATGATGTAGTTAATTCAATATATCATTCAATTAAAAATGGGAAAAATCAAATATACAATATTGGAAGTGGAGACCCAATTACAATTAAACAACTTGCAAAATTAATTATCACATTATCTAAAAAAGAACTAAAAATAAATTATAATGATGCTAAAAAAGGAGATATTAGATTTAGTGAAGCAGATATATCATTAGCAAAAAAGGAATTACAATATTTACCAAAATACACTCTAGAAAGTATTAAAAATCTATTAATTTAGAAGAATAATCTGATTAACTAGTTAATAGAAAAAATGTAAAAGTATTTTGATATGATATAATTATTCAAAATAGATAAAAATGATTTGTTGTATTATTCAAGCTAGAACAGGTTCCACTAGATTACCAAAAAAGGTAATACAAAAAATTGATAGTGATTTAACAGTTCTAGATTAAGTAATTAACCAAGTAAAATACTCTAAAAAAATTGAAAAAATTGTTGTTGCGACAACGGATTTAATTGAAGATGACTCAATTTGCAAATATGCTAATTTACAAAAAATTGAATGTTTTAGAGGCTCTTCTGAAGATGTTTTAGATAGATTCTATCAGTGTGCAAAAAAAAATTCTGCTAAAACAATAGTAAGAATTACAGCAGACAATCCCCTAATTGATCCAAATATCATAGACATGGTAATTAATGAATATGGAGAATGCGACTTTACAACTAATACATTGGAAAGAACATTTCCATATGGGACAGAAGTTGAAGTTTTTTCATTTGTAAGTCTTGAAAAAGCTTGGGAAATAGCAAAAAAACCTTCTGAAAGAGAACACGTAACACCATTTATCCGTGATCCAAAAAATAAATTTATTTTAAAAAATATTAAAAATCAAAAAAATATTTCTAACTTTAGGTATACAATAGACAAACTAGAAGATCTTCAACTTGTTAGAGAAATTATAAAAAATATTTCAACAAGACCAATATTAATGCAAGATATAATTGAACTGTACAAAAATAAACCTGAAATATTTGAAATAAATAAAAATATTAAACATGATGGGTATTTTTCATCTTTAGAAAAAGATGAGCAATATTTTAAATCTAAGAAAAAAGAGAGTACATAATGAAAGAAATTAAATTATTTGATCCTTACACGGATAAATTTGAAAAGATTGCTATAAACCGAGTTTTAGAAAGCAATTTTTGGGCATCAGGTGCAGGTAATGGTAATGTAAAAAAATTTGAGGAAAAATTCTCAAAATATGTAAATTCAAAAAGTTCTGTTGCAGTGAATAGTGGAACTGCAGCTCTTAACTTAGCATTATCCATGTATGATATAAAAAATAAAGAAGTTATTTTACCATCATTATCATTTGTTGCAACTGCAAATGCAATAGTAGAAAATGGCGGAATTCCAAAATTTGTGGATATAAACGAAAAAACATTATGTATTGAACCTAAGAAAATATTAGATTCAATAACAAACAAAACAAAAATCATTTTACCAGTACATTTTGGGGGATTTTCTTCAGATCTTACAGAAATTTCAAAAATATGTAAAAAAAATAAAATTCACTTAATTGAAGATGCAGCACATTCTACTGGTGCTACTTACAAAAATAGAAAAATTGGTAGTCACGGAGATTTAGTTTGTTTTAGCTTTCATCCAGTAAAAAATCTCGCAATGCCAACAGGAGGGTTAATTGCAATTAATTCAAAAAATTATAAAAAAATAGAAAAAACATTAAAGGAAAAAAGATGGTGCGGAATAACAAATAGAAAAGGGGTAAATTATGATGTTAAAAACATAGGATGGAATTATTATATGAATGAATTTTCCGCTGCTATAGGATTAGAGCAATTAAAAAAACTGAATCATACAAATAATAAAAGAAAAGAAATTGCTAAAACATATTCACAAAAAATACTAACAGAAAAAAAAATGTTATTCGATAATGAATGCGCATATCACTTCTATTGGATAAGAGTAAAAAATAGAGAACAATTTAGAGAGAAATTATTAAAAAAAGGCATTGAAACTGGTATACATTACAAACCAATTCATACTTTTAGTTTGTATAAATCTAAAATTAAATTATCAATGACAGAAAAAATCGGTAAAGAAATTGTTACACTACCAACACATCCAAATATTACAAAAAAAGATCTAGGAAAAATAATTAAAACAGTGAATCAATTTATTTAATTTAATAATATTAATTAAAAATTTGTTTTTTCCAAAATTCGAATATGAGAAACTAAAATAGATAGTTGTTTTGTGTCTATAGAAGTTGATGCATCTGGACCTTTTGAATTTTTAAGTTTTACATGTTTTTCAATAATAATTTGTTTAGATTTTTTTTGCTTTTTCAAAATTGTAAATAAAATTGGTGCTGTAATACCCATTGTATGATCAGAAAAACCATCAAAAGTAACAGCTTTATTCCAATTAATTTTATCAAAATTTAATGGATAATCAGAAATACAATAACAAAAAGTAACTTTATTTTTTAGAAAAATATTTTGAATTTTTTTCTTATTTCCACCCATCCCCATGCTAATTATAACAGGTTTTTTTGTACTAGCTTTATTTTCTAATGTTTCAATTGCAAAAGGATCTTTTAGCAAACAAGTTCTTGATGCAATTTTATATCTTTTCACACCTAAAGATTCCAAAAATATTACTGCCTCAGGATAAAAAACACTACACATGAATTCAATTCCAATATCGTCAGCAATTTGTTTGATTTTTTTAGCTTTTTCAAATGTTAATTCAGATTTTTTAATAGTAGACCATTCAGGATGATTTTCGGAATAAAGATCCTTTGCTCTCCACATTTGAAATTTTACTGCGTTGGCACCAGCAATTTTACATTCTAAAATAATTTTTTTAGCAATATTTAATTTTCCTTCCCAATTTGAACCAATTTCAGCAACTATTGTTGTTTTCAATAGAATTTATCAGAAAAAGAAAAATTTAACTGTTTTAAAAAATAAAAAAAGTATGAAAAAGGAAAATTTAGACATTAGTATACGTTCTATTAAAAAATCAGATTCTAATTTTCTGTATGAATTACTAAAAGAAAGAGATTCTAGAGCCAATATTTCTCATAAAAAAATGCCTTCAATCAAACAACATGAAAAATTTATTCAATCAAAACCATATTCTAAATGGTATATTATTCAAAATTCCAATAAAGAAGTTGGATCGATTTATCTAAGTAAAAATAATGAAATAGGAATTTTTCTAATTAAAAAAAATCAAAGTAAGGGAATTGGATTCAATGCATTGAAATTATTAATGGAAAAAAATCCTAAAATTAGATATTTAGCAAATGTAAATCCTAAGAATAAAAAATCAATTGAATTTTTTAAGAAAAATGGATTTAAATTAATTCAGCATACATATGAATTAGAAAATAATAATTAATGAATTAATTTTTTTCAATTTCAACAACATCTAAACCAAATCCCATAGTAATACCCACTAACAAACTATTACCAACTGGAAGATTATTTTCAGATATTGCTTTTTCAAGAACTGTAGGAATACTTACACCTGTTAGATTCCCATATTGCTTTAATGTATCATATGATTCTTGCATTTGATCATCTCTTAAATTATAAAGATTCTTGAATCCATCTAAGATTTTTAAACTTCCAGTATGCATCATTATTTTTTGTTGATTACCAATAAAATCATCTAATAATTTTTCATTAAAATTATCAGAATCATTAGTTAATGATTTTGATAAAACTTTTTTAGAATAATCTAATGATCTTTTCAAAATATCACTACCAGCAGTTAATTCATGTTCATACATATGAGTAGATGCATTTCCTACCAGTCTAACACAGGCTTTACGATAATCAAAATCATTGAAATTAACACCATGAGTTATTTTCTTAATAACAATATTATTTGAATCAGAATTACTTTTAGTCAATACAAAAGCTGCAACTCCATCTCCAAACAAAAATGAGAACATTGTAGATACCCATTTAGAAATTTGTTGAGTTCTATCATACTGATCTTTACCTATTTCCTTTGGATTCTTTACTGTCATATCATTTTTCAAATGTGGGAGATACCAACCAGAATTACATCCCGAAATAATAAATAAAATTTTATCATTTTCATTATGAATTAAATTTTTTCCAAGTTCAAGTAATTTTGGAAGTGTAGAACATGCCATTCCTTGAATACTAAAATGAGGAAGAAATTTTGATAATCCCATTTTAGTCAATACAATTGAAGATAAACCAGGACTAAGAAAATCATTATCTTCAAATCCAGTTACCAAACAAGTAATATCATTAGGACTTAATCCCAAATTTGCAAGACATTTTTTCCCAATGTCAGCACATAATTCAGAAATTGGTTCATCATCATCTAATGAATGAATTTTTTGAGATGAATTAGAAAGAAATTGTTCAAAAGGTCTAATAAAATATCTGTTCTCCACACCTAATTGAAAAATATTTTCTTTAACTTCTTCACTTAATTTGTTCCCAAGAGAATCAATTAATTCTTTAGTGCTATATTTAAAATCAGGATAATCACGAATTAAACCTTTGATTTCTACATTCTGATTATTCATTAAAAAAATATTCTTAAACTAACATAATTAGTCTTTCTTCATTCCATCTTTAGATAATCGTTTATCAACATAATTTTTATTAAATTTCAGTGTTTCTGAATAATTTTTTATTAAAAATTTATTCTCTTCAGTTGGAGGTATAATTTTACATAAAACATATGGATTTTTTTGTATTGCTTTTTCAGTACAATCGTAAACATCACGAGCTTTCATATACCAAACAGTGGCATCACCAATTTTATCAATTTTCATTACACCCTCATCTTCTAAAATTTTTCCGATGGGAAGAACATCTGTGACATAACCTTCGTCTAGTTTTCTTACATAAAGATTAAAAGTATCTTCATATTTTTTTCCATTTTCATCAATTACATATCCTGTAAAATTTTTGTAATATTTGTAATCAACTTTTAAAATTTCTTCTACATGATGAATTAGTGTAGTACTTTTGTAAACTTTATCAATTTGAATAATTTTTGCATCCAATTCTAATAATTGATTAAAAATAGAATCTTTACTATAACCTCCCTTGTACCTATGTCGAATTAATTCATCAGCATGTTTACCAATAATTGAAAAAGGGTAAATTGGATGGAAAACTTTACGACTTTTAGGATCCTTGCGTGCAAATTCAGAAATAATCCCCATATGAGATGGTGTTGATCTTACATCCCAAGTAGTACCATAAGTAGAAAAATCAAAATTGAATCTTGGTACAATTAATGTACCCTCAGCACCTAAAACCTTAATCAATGCATCAATTACAGTTTGTGGACCACCCTCCACACCACCAAAAGATTTGAAAGAACTATGTACTAATACTACATCACCAACTAACAATCCAATTCGTTTAAACTCAAAAACTAATTTATCAAAAGATATCAAAATGTCATACTTCCTTTAGTAAATTGGATTCAACTAATGCATCAGCAGCATTTTCAATATCAGTTAAATCATATCCAGATAATTTTACAATATCAGACAAATAATGAAATCCGTCGGAATAATTTAAAACCCACAATAATGCAAATTGATTAATAATTTTTTTTCCGCCTTGAGAAGGAATTTGAGAACCTATATCATGATATAATTTTCGTTTACCTAATTGTGGTTCACATTTTGGGTTTAGGTTTTGAAATATTCGATCATTTTTTTTTGGTATAATTTTATCAAATTCTTTGTTATCATTTGATTTGAATTTACCAAAATTTTCTTCTAACTTACTAATTACTTTAACATATTTTGATAAAGTATCTGCAAGATATTCTGCCTTAACAAATTCGGCATCATCTGCAGATGTATGATATTGAGAAAAATCTGGTGCAAATGTTCTTACCAGAGCACCCATTGGAAGGTTGAATCCTGGAGAACAAAATTGTCTTTCATCGCTACCAGTAGGAAAAAAATCAACCACATTGTATTCATCACCAGAATTTTTTAGAACTTCCATAACTACTTGATCAATTTCTGCATTACCCATTCGACTTTTTTTATAAGAAGAATTTCCAGAATCACCTACACAGTATGCTACTAAACCATGTTTAATTTTTTTAATTTTTGATTCATTTTGTGATAACCAAGTAATTGTACCAATAGTCTCAGGAACAAATAAGAAACGATATGAATATTTTAATTTAAGATTTTGTAAATGTTTTGCTAAAAATGTGAACAGCACTACTCCAGAAAGATTATCGTTACACATTGAAGGATGACATGTGTAACATGAAAATAATACTTCATCTTCAGATTCACCTGGAATAAAAAATTCTGCACATGTTAATGAGCCATTTTCTAAAGTGGAATCAATTACAACTTCATATTCATCATCCTGTAAATTAAGTAATTGGTTATGAGATATACAGAAACCCCAATTTTCTTTATAGTAAGATGTTCGATAAGGAATAACAGTTGGTTGTTCAGGTAAAGAATGTAAATGAGGCAATAATTCTTGTAGAGACATTTTAGCATTAATAGGAATACTATAATTTAGAACATGTAAGTTTGATTTTTTAAAATCAACTATTTTTTCACCTTTAGAATTTTTAATATAAGCATCAGTAATATTCCATTCACGTGGAATAGTCCAATCAAAAACTTCAGTACCCGAAGGAATTTCTGAAACATTTAATGAAATATGGTTTTGTAAAATTTCTAATGATTGTCTTACACCATTTCCAGTAATACTTCTACATATAGGAAATAATTTAACCATCAGTTCATGCATATTTTTTCCAATTTCAGGAATTTTAATTAAAATATTTTCAAACTCAGAATTCATAATATTATAATTACAATTTTTAGTTATCCATATTTATCAATTTATTGAGTATAAAGAATTATTTTATTGAAACTCCACCATCTACAGGTAAAATAGCTCCAGTAGTCCAAGATGAATCATCTGAAGCAAAATATAATGAAGCATGTGCAATATCTTTTCCAGAGCCAATTCTTCCTAATGGATGTGCTTTAGAAGTATTTTTTCGTTTAATTTCTGTATCTAACCAAAATGAATTTGTCATATCAGTATCAACAACAGATGCACAAATACAATTTACACGAATATTGTCAGATGCATATTCTAAAGCCCATGATTTAGTAAGCATTATTATCGCTGCTTTTGAAGCAACATAAGCATCAGCATAAAAATTTTCAAATGTTTTAAGACCAGCATCAGAAGACATATTGATAATTGAACCGCCATTTTTCTTCATATGAGGTAGTACAGCTTTTGTAAATCTAAATTGCCCTGTTAAGTTAACATCAATTATTTCATTCCAATCATTTTCATTGATTTGATCTAATTTTTTCTGTTCAGGAAGAATTCCTGCATTATTTACTAGAATATCAATTCGACCAAATTTTTCAATGATTTTATTTATAGCATTACTAACATCTTTTTCACTTTTAATATCAGCATCAATAAAAAATGAACAATTGATTTCTTTAGCTGTTTGTTCTAATTTTGTAATATTTTTTGAAGTAATAATGACATGTGCTCCTTCTTCAACAAATAATTTTGATATTGCTTTTCCAATTCCACGACTACCACCTGTAACTAATACAATCTTATCATGTAATTTCATACTAGATTTTTTCCTTTAACATTTTTTAGAATCAAGGAGGTTAGATTCTTCAATTATTGTCTTTAATTCATTTTTTTGAATTTTATCAACAAGATCTGATGAATATTGTTCAAATTTATCAAGTTTTTTTATTCCAGGATAGGTTTCATCAATTATTGTAGGATGAAACATTGGATATAATGGGTTAGTAATCATATAGACGTCTTCATATTCCCAACTATATCTAATTTCTTCAGAATTAATTAGAGTTTCATGTAATTTTTCGCCAGGTCTAATTCCCACTACTTCTTCTCCAGGATCATCTAAAATTTCAGTTAGACTATTTTTAATATCAGAAATTGTATAAGCACGGATTTTTGGTACAAATATTTCAGATCCTTGACCATATTCTGCAGATTTTAAAATGAAATCAAGTGCTTCACTCATAGTAATACTAAACCTTGTCATTTGTTTATCTGTAATTGTAATTTTTTTCTTATTTTTTATTTGTTCAATAAATTTTGGAACAACAGAACCACTACTTCCTAAAACATTTCCATATCTAACAGCAATAAATTTAGTAGCATGCTTTTTTGGGTCTAAATAATTATTTGCAGTAACAAATAATTTTTCCATTAAAAGTTTTGTTGCACCATACGTGTTTAATGGAGATACAGCCTTATCAGTACCAATACAAATAGCCCTCTCTACATTTGCTTCGAGACAAGCATCAATGACATTTTGTGAACCAATCACATTTGTTTTAATTGATTCAAATGGATTGTATTCAATTTTTGGAACATGTTTTAAAGCTGCTGCATGAAATACGATATCAACACCTTCAGTAGCTCTAACTAATCTCTCTTTATCTCTAATATCACCTAGAAGAAATCTTAATCTATTGTCATTAAACTCTGATTCCATTTCAATTTGTTTATTTTCATTTCTACTAAAAATTCGAATTGTCTTAACACCATTTTCTAATAGACGACGGGTTAATGCTTGACCTAAAGAACCAGTTCCACCAGTGATTAAAACTATTTTTCCTTGAAACATGAATTAATAAAATAATCTATTCTAAAAAACCTTGCTTTGTAAAATCTAATATGTTCGTAAATGTTCTAAGAATTTTTCAGATGAGGTTCCAGGGTTACTCAAAAACTTATTAACAAATTTATCTGCGTTTTCAAGAATTTCATTTTGAATTTTTTCATCTAGTAATATTTTTTTTAATTCTTTTTCTACTTCATCCTGTTCAGAAATAATAAAAACAGATTTACTTTTTACATGTTCAAATTCAAAAGGTTTTTGGTTAAAAACAATATTTATTGTGGGCTTACCTAAAATCATTGATTCTAAAATCATTGTAGATGTTCCATAAGTCTCAGGTGAAACGGTAATGACTAAATCAACATCATTAATGGTATCAATAACTGATTTTGATAAATAAATGGGGATTGTACTATCATAATTTTTTATAAATGAATAAATTTCTTCATTATGTTTTAATTGACTAGAATGTAATTTAACAATAATTTCAAAATTATCTAATTGTTTAACAGTTGAGAAAATTTTTAAAATTACATTATTTACTCTTAATTTTAGATCAGTACTAGATAAACCACTGATATCACCAATAGGATTAGGTGCTAACAATATCTTAATTTTATTTTTTTTCTGATTTTTTAATTTAGAATTAAAATAATCATCATGCCTTGGGCTTCCTAGTGAAATAATTCTATTTTGATCAATATTAAATTCTGTAGATAACCATTTTTTTCTAGTATCGCTAATTACTGCTAATTTGTCTTTAAAATAAATGAAATCTAAATAATCAAATTGTTTGGTTTCCTTGACACGTTCAATAAATCCATGTTCTAGTAAAATTGAAGGAATTTTTTCATGATTAAATTCAAGAAATGCTTTTTCAGTTTCACCCACATCATTTAGCGAAACAATACATCTAACATTGTTTGTAGCCAATAATTTTTTTGTGCTTAAAATTGATAAAATAAAATTGGGTAATTTTTCATCATATTTTCTTTGAACATCTTCTTTGATAACATCCCAAAAGCTATTACCGTTAATTTGAAATAAATTATTCAAAAAGTTAGAATTTTCCCAAAAAACTTGAAGTTTTTTTGAATAATTTGCTACTAAATTTGAGATTTTCTTTTTTTCTTTTTTTTCTAAAATTTTATCAAAATTAACAATTTTCAAATTTGAATCCCTGACAACTTTGGTTGATTTTTTATTCCAAACAGCCGAACGACGCCTATTTATCAAAACAATATTTCCATCGTATTTCTTTAATTTTTTAAAAAGAACAGAATGAATTGCAGGATTAAATTCTAAAAAAATAATAGATTTTTTGGATAGATCATTAGAATACCAAAAATTATTAAAAAATCCCAAAATGGATTCATAAATTGTTTTAAATTTAAGATATAATTTTTTAGATAAATTAAATGAGATAGAAAATCTGCCTAAATCATACTTAATACGAATTTTATCCCAAAGTAATTTTTTCTCGATTTTGTTAACAAAATATTCATTTTGAATATTACTATTTTTAGTATGGGAATTAGTTATTTTTCTAAATAAATCAGTTGAGATAATTTTTTTTGGTTTTTCTTTATCTATAATTTTTTTTATTAAAACAAAATTAATTAATATTGGCATTAAATATGAACTAAATTCATGAGTATCAAATAATTTTAATAAATTAACATTTTCAAATTCTAAATTGTTTAATGTTTGATTGCTGTACCATCTTCGAAATTCTAACATTTGATTAAATATTTTTGATCTATCATCTTCACTTAGTAAATTCTCAGCTATTTCATGTTCAATTTTTTTATTTTTTAATAAATTATGAACATTAAAATCAAATGAAAATTTTTTAATACTTGTATCTTGAATAATTTGATTTGGAATTACTTCAAAATCACTGACATCTCCTATTAACAATATTTCATTACTCATTCTAGGTTGAAATTTTTGATTTTAGATATTAATTAAACATATCTTAGCTTTTATTCAAATTAATTCAGGTACTTGGATAGGCAGTAAAAAATCCACTATTAGTTCTAAATTGATTTTCTTTATCCAAAATTTGTGATTTGTAATTCTATGCTAAAAGTAATGTAACAGATACTCACCTTCACCCAACATCTTATCTGAAAAGTAAACTAGAATATGAGTACCAGATACATATTTTCCTTATTTTGTGGGTGTAGTATGTATAATAAAATCTAAAATGGTGTTGGAGAAAACAAAAATTATTTTAATTTTATAAAATTTCTCTTTATTCTTTTATTAGATAATTTATCATAAGCATCTTTAGTTAATCCAATTACAGTGTAACCATTTGGTTCATAAATTAAATCAATTATACGTAATTTATCCTTTAAATTTAATGATTTATAACGAGAAATAGATCGTTTTGATTTTAATTTTTCACAAATATTAGTTTGAGGAATAGACAATTTTTTGTTATTACTTATAGTGGCATCAAAAAGATAACCCTGAGTTCCAGCAGTTATACCAAAAATTGCATATCCATAAAGATTAGATTGTTTAAACAAATTATCAATGTCGTTGCAATCATAAAGAAATTCATTTGCATGTAAAAGAGAATCAACGATTAAAGCATCTTCTTCTTTTTTGTTTTTGAAATTTAAATTCCAGCCATACTCAAATTTATTTAAATCAAGATCTCGAACTAATTTTATTCCCAAATCATAATTTGATTTTTCTTTGTCTAATAAAATGGAAATAATTTCTTTATTTAACATTCGTTTATGACCACCTAGTTTTCCATACAAATAAAGAAAGATTATTCCATCATTCTTCATTGTTTTTGTTAGCATTTGTAATCCTTTATTGGGATTTGATAAATGATGTAAAACACCCATACACAAAACAACGTCAAATTTTCCAAGATTTTTTATCCCATTCAAAATATTATGCTTTTTAAATTCAATATTTTGTAATTTTTTTAATTTTTTTAGTTTTTTTGCAATGGATAATGATTTTTCTGAAATGTCAATTCCAATAAAATTAGATGTTTTGAAATATTCAGCAACATTGGTTATTCTGTGACCACTGCCTGAACCAGCATCAAAAATGGATTTATCGTCTAATGTGATTTTACTTTCAAGTTCAAAAATTCTTAATAAATTTAGTAGTTCATTTGTTTGAGAAACATCAGTTGATGGTGAAGGATATGGATATTTTTTATACATTTCTTGTACTTTTTGAGTTATTGAATCATTGATGGTCATAAAATATTACAATATACTACAGCCTAGTACATTAAAAGAAGTTTTTCATCACATATTTAATTAATGATAATTTCAAAGTAAAAGAAATGCAATCAATTAATCACCTTATTGAGATTAATAATTTAGAAAAAACAGTTAATGAAATATGCAAATTTGTACAAGATGAAATTAGTAATAAACTACAAAAAAAAGGTGTAGTTTTTGGTTTAAGTGGAGGAATTGATTCTGCTGTAACTGCAGCACTCTGTGCAAAATCATTTGAATCTGAACAAATTTTAGGATTAATTATGCCAGAAAAAGAATCAAATGAGTCTAGTAAAGTTTTAGCCAAGCAAGTTTCTAAAAAATTTAGTTTTAATACAGAAACTATCAATATTACAAAAATTTTGGAATCTTTTGGAGTCTATGAAAAAAAAGAAAATATTGTTTGTGAAAAATTTCCAGAATTTAATTCAAAATGCAAATACAGAGTTGTTGTACCACCAAAATTAAAAAACACTATAGGTATACCATTTTTAGAAATTTTAGATCAAGATAATCATATACATAAATTAAAAATTACCTCTTCAGATTTTTTAACATTAACAGCTTCTACATCAATTAAACATAGAGTAAGAATGACTTTACTATATTATCACGGTGAGAAAAATAATTTTTCAGTTATAGGGACTACAAATAAATCAGAATATCAACAAGGATATTTTGTAAAGTATGGTGATGGAGGTTCAGATATAGAACCATTAGTTAATATCTATAAATCTCAAATTTATCAATTAGGAAAATTTTTAGAAATTCCTAAAGAAATTTTAGTTAGTAAAGCTTCACCAGATATTTGGAGTTTTTCAACAAGCGATGAAGAATTTTTTTATACTGTACCCTACAATATAGTAGATTTAATTTTATATGCACGTGAAAATAAATTATCGATAAGTGAGGTTCAAAAAATATCTGATTTAAAAGTTGAAGATATTGAAAATTTATTTCAAATGCAAAATATAAAACAAATAAAAAGTCAACATATGAGAGAAATTCCTCATGGATGGATACCAAATTTTAGTAAATAGATAATAATAATGAAAAATTTTGGTTAACGAAAATAAAATGGAGAAAAATATAGAGAATTTAGAACCTTTGATAAGTATCATTATTCTTAATTATAATGCAGGAAATTTACTGATTGAGTGTGTAGATTCAATTAAAAAATCAATTTATAAAAATTATGAGATAATTCTTGTTGATAATATTTCAAAAGATGGTAGTCATAAAAAATGTAAAGAAAATTATCCTGAAATCAAATTAATTGAAAATAATGAAAATTTAGGATATTGTGAAGGAAATAATGTTGGATTAAGAGTTGCAAAAGGAGAATATGTGGTAGTTTTGAATCCAGATACTATCGTAGAGGAGAATTGGTTGAATGAATTATTAAAAGCATATCAAGATAATGGTGATGGATTGTATCAACCAAAATTTTTAGCAACATCTGATAATTCTATGTTATTAAGTACAGGACAAATGATTCAATTATTTGGTTTTGGTTTTTCTAGATCGAAAGGAGAAAAAGATAAAAAATTGTTTGAAAAAATTGAACAAATTGATTATGCATCTGGCACGTGTTTATTTACATCAAAAAAAATTTTAGAAAAAATTGGATTATTTGATTCATTTCTATTTGCATTTCATGATGATTTAGAATTATGTTGGCGTGCTGCTCTAAATAAAATAAAGTCATTTTATGTACCTAAATCAATTGTTTATCATCCAATAGAAGGTACAAGTTTCAAGTGGAGTCCACTTAAATTCAAATTAATGGAAAGAAATAGAAAATATTGTTTATTAACACTATATGACAGAAATACATTTTACAAAATGATTCCAGCATTAATTATTGTAGATATTGCAGTATTTTTTTTCTATTTGAGTAAGGGATTACTAAAAATGAAAATTTTAGCAGATTTAGAAATTATTAAAAATATAAAAATCATCAATAAAAAATATTCTGAAAATCAAAAAATAAAAAATATTTCAGATAAAGAAATAATTTTTTCATTTAAAAATGAAGTAAATGTTCCAGCATGGGTAGTGGATAGTAAAACTAATTCATTTTTTAACAATTTTTTGAAAATTATAACAAAAATTACAAGAAATTTTTTATGAAATTTTATTTAATTTTTTCAGATATCACTACTGCAACAGCATGCTGTTTTTCATGAGATACAGATACCAAAAAAACATAAGATGTATTTCCAGGTAATGAAACAATTGGTTTAGAATTAATATGTTCAGTTAGTATTTCTAAAAAATCAATTTGTTTATTGATAGATTTTATCACAGATTCCTTAATAGCAAATTTTGCTGCAAAAGATTGTGAAGAATTTTTATGATTTAAACAATAATCTATTTCAGATGTATGAAAAATTTTTTCATAAAAAAATTTATTTTCAAAATATGGCTTTTCCAAAAAACGATTAATATCTACAATATCAATTCCTATTCCAATTTTTTCTAACACAAAGAAATTATCGACAAGGTTTATTTATTATCTATTGATTTTTGCAAATGTAATGACTAACGAAACGGAATCCAGAGAAATTATTAAAAATATATTTTTTGAAGTATTTCCAAATTTAGGAAAAGATGATTTTTCTTGGGATAAAGAACAAAAAGATTATGAACATTGGGATTCATTTGTTCAATTAAATTTAATTACATTTGCAGAAGCAAAATTTGATATTTCGTTAACATTAGAAGAATCAATTGAAATAAAATCTGCAAAGGATCTTCTTAAAACAGTTGAACAACATCTAACATGAATCTAATAGATTTTCTTAGAAAAGATATTGAAAACTGTGGTGACAAAGTAGCAATAATTGATAGCAATAATGAAATAACATTTCTTGAACTTTACAAAAAAGTAGAAAAATTTTCTAACAATATTGAAGAATTGGATCAAGAGAAAATCATAAGCTTAGTTTCAGAAAATTCTATTTCATTTATTATTGCATATTTAGGATTAATATATTCAGGAAAAATTGTTCATTTAATTTCACCAGAAATTTCTGAAACTAATTTATATAATCAATTAAAGTCATCAAAATCTAAAAATATTATTTGTAGTAAATTAATTAAAGATAAAATCTTAAATTTTCATTCCATTAAAATTAAAATTTTAGACATTCAAGAAATTTTATTAAAAAATAGTAATATAAAAAATAGAACGTGTACTAACAAATTTGCATATTTAATTTACACTTCAGGTACAACATCTGAACCAAAAGGAGTAATTGTATCTCATTCCATGATAGAATTTACTACAAAAAATATTGTTAATGTGTTAGGTTATTCTGATTCAGATATAGATCTTTTACCATTACCATTAAACCATTCTTTTGGATTGGGATGTTTGCATACAGCATTATATTCAGGATCTACGCTTGTTTTATTAAAAAATTCAAGTAATTTAGAACAGATTTTGACATCACTAAAAAAATATAAAATTACAACTTTAGCTGCAATTCCTGCAACATTGACAAAACTATTAAATTTTGATGATGATAAAATTAAAGATTATTTTTCAGAAATTAGATTAATTATTACAAATAGCACATCTATTCCTAAAAAAACAGTGATTCAATTTAAAGAAATTTTAAGAAAAGGTAATTTAGCAACGTATTACGGTTTAACAGAAGCTTCACGTTCTACATTTATGATATTTGATAAAGATAATCATAGAGAAGAATCTGTTGGTAAGTGTTCACCAAATGTAGAAATAAAAATTGTAAATAAAGAAAAAAATAATTTAAAACTTGGAGATATTTTCATTAAAGGTGAAAATGTAATAAAAAAATATTGGAATAATTCTGAAGCAGATAAAAATATTATAGAAAGCTGGTTAAAAACTGGAGATACAGGATATTTTGATGAAGAAGGATATCTTTTCTTAAAGGGTCGTAGTGATGAAATAATTAATGTTGGTGGTGAAAAAGTAATTCCGGATGAAATTGAACAAACTATCAAAAATATTCCAGGCATAGAGGATGCAGTAGTATTTGGAATAGAGCATGAAATTTTTGGACAAACTATCAAACTGAATGTTATAAAGTCAAAAAATTACGATATCGATAAAACACAAATTTTGAGTTACTGTATAAAAAATCTTGAGAAATTTAAGATTCCTTCAAAAATTGATTTTGTTGAAAATATACCTAAGACAGAATACGGAAAAGTTAAACGTTTTATGTTAAAATAAAAAAGAATCAACATGTCAAATCACAATAATTATAAAACAAATTTACAGGAATTAATGAATTATTATGGATATTCAGGCATTACAGGTAAAATAAAAATTCAATTAAAATTTTTGAAAAGTTGGATATTTCATTCCTTAGCTTATTCAGCCCCATTATCATCATGGTCAATTAATTATCAAAGATTAAGAGGAGTAAAAATAGGTGAAAATTGTCATTTATCACCATATGTTTTAATTGATTTACTACATCCCGAATTAGTAACGATTGAAAATAATGTAACGATTAGTTCAAATTCTATGATTTTTGCACATGTAAATCCTTCAGCCAATGAATTTTTAAAAAAACACGGATATCCTAGAACAATCAAACCAGTAACTATCAAAAATGGTGCTGTGATTAGTATAGGATGTATAATTGTGGCAGGAGTTACAATTGGAGAAAATTCAATTGTAGGTGCAGGTAGTGTAGTAGCACAAGATGTACCAGATCACTGTGTTGTTTTAGGAAATCCTGCAAGAGTAATTAAAAAAATAGATCATTAGGAAAAATAAGAAGAATTAATTAAAATAAAACACATTTATCGTATTTTATTTTTTAGTTATTATGAGCTTCATTTTCAAAAAATTATCAATTCCTGATGTAGTCTTAATTGAGCCAAAAATTTTTTCTGATAAAAGAGGATATTTCTTTGAAAATTTTAAAGAAAGTATTTTTTTTTCAAATGGGATTACAAAATTAATTCAACAGGATAATATCTCACATTCCAAATTTGGAGTAATTAGGGGTTTACACTATCAAAAAAATCCTAAAGCACAAGCGAAATTAATTACAGCAATTAATGGAAAAATATTTGATGTTGCAGTAGATATAAGGAAAAACTCTCCAACGTATGGGAAATGGGTAGGAGAAATTCTTTCAAATGAAAATCATCGATCAATGTACATTCCAGAAGGATTTGCACATGGTTTTTCTGTATTAAGTGAAGAAGCGGATGTGTTTTATAAAGTCAATAATGAATATTCGAAAGAAAGTGAAGGAGGAATTAGATGGAATGATCCAGAAATAGACATTTCTTGGTCTATAGAGAATCCAATAATTTCTGAAAAAGATAATGTATTGCCATTATTAAAAAATATAGAGAGTAATTTCATTTATCATTAATCATACATTAGAGTTAAATAATTAATTTCAAACTTGTAATCATGAAAATTTTAGTTTGTGGTGGAGCAGGATTTATTGGAAGTGCATTTATTAAAAATAATCTAAAATATAATCCTGAAAATGAAATTATTAATTTAGATTCACTTAAAATTGGTTCAAATTTAAAAAATCTTAAAGAAATAGAGCAAAATAAAAAATATCAATTCATCAATGATGATATTAAAAATCAAAAACTTATAGATGGATTAGTAAAAGATATTGATGTAATTATTAATTTTGCAGCAGAATCACATGTAGATAGAAGTATTTCAAATCCAAAACCATTCATTGAAACAAATATTATTGGCACATATACATTGTTGGAGGCTACAAAAAAATATGATAATTTGTTTATTCATGTATCAACAGATGAAGTATATGGAGATGCAGAAGACGAAGATTCATTCACAGAACAATCAATAATAAATCCTAGTAATCCATATTCAGCAACAAAAGCATCTGCAGATCATTTAGTTTCTGCTTATCATAGGACATATGGAATTAAATGTATTACAACTAGATGTACAAATAATTTTGGACCTAATCAATTTCCAGAAAAACTCATTCCTAAAACAATTATCAGAGCTAAAAAAGATCTAAAAATTCCAGTATATGGAAACGGGGAACAAATTAGAAGTTGGATTCATGTGTATGATCATGTTCAAGCAATAGAAAATCTTATCACAAAGGGTGTTCCAGGTCAAGTTTATAATATTACAGCCTGGAATGAAATAAAAAATAAAACAATAGTGGAAAATATTTTGGAATTACTAAATAAATCTAAAAATTTAATAGAATATGTAGACGATAGACCAGGTCATGATAAAAGATACTCGATAGATGCATCAAAAATTCAAAAAGAAATTAACTGGAAACCAAAATATAATTTTAAAGAATCATTAAAAAATACAGTTGAATGGTATAATGAAAATCATTCTTGGTGGGAACCTCTAATAGATGAAAAAGCATTACATCCTCAACCATGGACTTTAAAATGGGAATAAAAAAAATTTTAGTGACTGGTTCAGCAGGATTAATTGGAGCACAAGTTGTAAAAGAACTTTTAGATAACCAGATGGAAGTTTACTCTTGTTATAATAAAAATAAACCAGAATTAGGAATTGCTATGCATTTAGATTTAACAAAAAAAATAGACATTGTGAACACAATTAATAAAATCAAACCTGATGTGATAATTCATCTGGGTGCAATAACAGATGTTGAATTATGTGAAAAAGAGAAAGAGTTAACTAGAAAAATCAATGTGACAGCTACTGAAATCTTAGCTTTAGAATCAGAAAAAAATAATATATTTTTAATTTATATGTCAACAGATTATGTTTTTGATGGAAAATTGGGTATGAGAAAAGAAGAAGATGAACCAAACCCAGTAAATTTTTATGGAAAATCAAAATTAGATGGAGAAAAAATTTGTAAAAAAATCACTACCCCAAATATAATTATTCGAACAAGTACACCATTTGGAATACATTCAAAAAAAAATAGCTTTCCATTTTGGATTAAGAAAAATTTAGAATTAAAAAAAGAGATTCCAGTTTTAATTAATCAACATACATCTCCTACAAATATTTTAAATATTTCAAAAATGTTAATTGAAATAATTGAAAAAAAAATTACTGGAATAATTCATTTATCAGGAGATACAAAAATATCAAGATATGATTTTGCAATTAAAATTGCTAAAATTCTAAATATTGATAAAAAATTTTTAAAACCAATAAAAATGGAACAGATGGATTGGAAGGCTAAGAGGCCAAAAGATTCATCATTGGATGTAAGTAAAGCTAAAAAACTTTTAAAAAATAAACCAGAAACAATTGAAAAAAGTCTTGAATGGTATTTTAGTGATACTCATTTATCATAATTATATTTATTAATCAAAATTTTAAACTAAATTTAAGAAATTGAAAAAATTATTAAAAAATAAATCTAAAAAAATCAAATTAGTTCTAACTGATGTAGACGGTGTATTAACAGATGGAGGAAGATATTATTCAGAAAAAAGTGAAATAATGAAAAAATTTCATGTGAGAGATGGCATGGGTATCAATATCCTATTACGAAACGGAATTTCAACTGCAATAATTACAAAGGAAAATTCAAAAATTGTAAAAAAATGGGCTAAAGAAATGAATGTTTCAAAAACCTATTCCGGAATTAAAAACAAAGAAAAAGAATTAGAAAAAATATGTAAATTCTACAAAATTTTACCGGATGAAGTCGCATTTATCGGTGATGATGTTAACGATATTGAATTGATGAAAAAAGTAGGATTTTCTGCAACTCCTTCAGATGGAATTTTACAAGCCAAAAAAATTGTGAATTATGTTTGTACAACTTCAGGAGGAAATGGAGCCTTAAGAGAAATGATTGATTTAATTTTAAAAGAAAAATTTGCAGATAAAACTAATTTTTACTGAGTCAAATTTAATAGGACATATTTTGAACAATAAACATGGTATTCATTGCTGCAGAAATTGGAATAAATCATAATGGTGACATAGAAATTGCAAAAAAATTGATTGATGTTGCAGTTTCATCTGGATGTGATGCAGTTAAATTTCAAAAAAGAACTGTAAATAAAGTATATTCTAAAGAAGTTCTTGATGGACCAAGAGAAAGTCCATGGGGAACAACACAACGTGAGCAAAAAGAAGGATTAGAATTTTCCATAGCAGATTATAAAAAAATTGATAAATATTGTAAACAAAAGAAAATTGAGTGGTATGTTTCATGTTGGGATATAGATAGTCAAATTGAAATGAAGAAATTTAATAATAAATTCAATAAGGTTGCATCAGCAATGTTAACCCATCATAAATTATTAGAAATTATTGCTAAAGAAAGAAAATATACATTCATTTCTACAGGCATGAGTACAATGAATGATATTTCAAAAGCAATTAAAATTTTTAAAAAATACAAATGTCCATTTGAATTAATGCATTCACATAGTAGTTATCCAATGAAAATAGAAGAAGCAAATTTAAAAATGATACAAACTCTAAAGAAAAAATTCAAATGTGATGTAGGATATAGTGGTCACGAAGTTTCTGCATATTTAGTTTGTATTCCAGCTGTAATTTTAGGAGCAAATTCAATTGAAAGACACATTACATTAGATAGATCAATGTATGGTAGTGATCAAGCAGCATCACTTGAGCCTGAAGGATTATTTAGACTTGTAAAAAATATCAGATCATTACAATACATCATGGGCGATGGTAAAAAGAAAATAACAGACTCAGAAAAGCCAGCTATGAAAAAACTTAGAGAAAGATTAGTTTGAATTCATTAAATGAAGAAATTAATAGAATGATTTCAGAAAGTGCAGATATTATTTTAAAATCAAAGACTATTTCTGAACAAATTGAACAAGCAATTAATCAAATAGTAAATTGTTTAAAAAATGGAAATAAAATAATTATTTTTGGGAATGGAGGAAGTGCTGCAGATGCACAACACATTGCTGCAGAATTAATAGGTAGATTTCAAATGGAAAGAAATAGCTTACCTGCAATTTCACTAACTACAGATTCTTCAATAATTACATCACTTGGTAATGACTATTCATTTGACATAATTTTTAGTAGACAATGTGAAAGTATGGTGACAAAAAACGACATAGTAATAGGTATTTCAACTAGTGGAAACTCAAAAAATGTTGAAAATGGAATAATTTCTTCAAAGAAAAAAGGAGCAAAAACAATTGGATTGTTAGGGAAAAATGGAGGTAGTATAAAGAAAAGTGTAGATTTAGCAATACAAATTCCATCAGAAAACACAGCACGCATTCAAGAAGGACACAGAGTAATTTATCACATTATTTGTGACAATGTTGAAAAAAAGATGTGTGGTAGTTAATTTTTAAATTAACGCTTTTCTTTAACAATACTAACAATAGAATACAAAATAGTTCCAGATATTAACAAAATCGCACCCAGAATTACTCCACCAATTGCTAATAGAGCAATATTCATCATCAATTTTTGTTCTTCAGAATAAATTTGTATAGTCCATGCACCAAAAAACAATCCAATAATTAAAAAACATAAACCACTAATACCAAAATAAAGTAATGGACGTTCTATTGCAATATGTTTGATAGTACTAAGAATTACAGATGCACCATGAGAAATTGGTTCTTGTGAATGAACATTATTTTCATAAATTATTGTAATCGGAACTTCAAAAATAGATAAATTTTTTCTAGAGGATTTAATTAAAATTTCTGTAGAAATACCCATTCCAGTTTCTACAGGTGAAATTTCATTTAGAACTTTTTTAGAGTATGCCCTAAAACCACTTTGAGCATCTGTAATATCAGTTCCAGTTAAAGTATTTGTTAAACTAGTTATAGTTTTGATACCAATTTTTCTATATTTTGGTAAATCTTTTGTTTTACCTAAAAATCTAGAACCAATTACAATATCTGCTTTATTTTCAACAATAGGTTTCAATAGTGAATCAATTTCTGAAATTTGATGTTGTCCATCACCATCAAAAGTTACTAAAATATCACCATCAAGCTTTTTAGCCTCATGAAAAATTGTTTTTATCGCAGCACCATATCCTAAATTTTGAGAATGCTTTACAACAAGTGCACCTGATGAACGAGCAATCTCCTCAGTTGAATCTGAAGATCCATCATCACATACAAGAATATGATCATAAAAAAAATTTAATTTTTTTACAATTATTCCAATATTTTTTTCTTCATTATAAGCTGGAATTCCAATTATTATTTTCAAATTATCAAAATTATCCATTTTTGATTATTTAATGTTGTTACTATTGGACAAACATGTTAAATGAGCATTTATCAATTCAGAAAACATATTTTTATTTTTTTCTAGAAATATAGACATTGTTTTTTCTTTTATTTCAACATTTGACAGTATTCCACCTGAAAAAAATGTTTTATTACGTTTAATTTCATAAGAAGTAAAATCAAATACAAATGAACGGTTTTTGAATATAGATTCATATTTGTTGTAATCTAAATGATCTACTTTATGATTAAGAGCTTCTTTAATTAAATCAGGTAAATCAAAAAGTGAATCTACTTTAAAAACAGAAGACATTATTTCAAAAGGTTGATCGCCAAAAATTAATGAAGGTTTATTATTTTTCATTGCTTTTAGTGGTGATGTTCCCCTAATTGTAATTACCAAATTTGAATTTTTTATTAAATCCTCATTATCAACATTAGGATTAATTAATACTATGTTTGGAATTTCTAAAATTTTTTTATAATAAATTGGATCATGCCAACCACGTAATCCTGCTACAGTGTGTTCTTTAACATACAATAAATGATCAATTGGAATTGATTTTGCAATATGTGTAATAACTTCAATTTGATCAGTAAAATATGGTGCATAATGTAGTAAACTCATTTCTTCATCAATACTCATTGGAAAATAAATAAAAGGAATAGTGAGATCAGGACTATTTGTTGAATTTTTTTCAAGAAAATTAAAATTTTTTCTTCTTTTTATTTCTAAAGAAAGGGTATCCTTAATTACTTTAAATTTTGTTCTTCCAAAATACATGAAATTGGAATTAATTAGATCTTTATCATCAATAATTAAAAAATCTTTTAAAGCAGAAATTTTTTGATTAACGCCTTGATCACGTTCATCAATAAATTTCCTAAATGATATATCACGAGAATCATCGTTCAAATAATTTTTAAGATTAATTTGATTTTCAATAGGAATAATTTTTTCAGATTTTAAATCAAATGTAGATCCACTTTCTGCTAACAAAAATTTATTTTCAAACCCTAAAGAACAAACCGACAAAACTTTAATTCCTTTTGATCTACAGATATCTAATAATAATTTTTGGTGATGAAAAACAGGATCATAAGTTAGAAAATAATCAGGTTTAATATCATTTAAAATTTTTTCAAATAATCTAATTTCCTGTTCAAGAAATGAAAGAATTTCTTCTTTTTTAAATTGATAAAAACGATTGAATTTATAAAAAAATCTTTCATTTAATGCTAATTTCCATAAATCAATATGATATTTTTTTTCAAAATTTAACAAATAATCAATATCAATATTGGATTTATCGATTTTGACATGATCATGAAAATACCATTTTTTTTTAAAATCTACCAAAGTCTGATTTTCAAAGAAAGATTTAGGCTGAGAATTAATATCTAATATTCCAAAAAAATCAGCATTTAAAGAATTTTTGAGATAATAAGCAAGTGAAAAATGTAACAGAAATCCATTTAACCAAAATAGAATTTTTGGTTTGTTTTCCATATTATTCTAATTTTAAAAAAATTACATATTAATACATTGATTGAATTATAACAACAAAATAAATTTTAACTTAATACTAATTATACTAAAGATATATTTAATAAAATGTATAGAAAAAATTATGAAATATATTTTTCAAAAATATTATTTAGGTATTAAGAAATGAAATTTCTTACAGATGAAAAAATTGATTTACCAAATTTAGTGTCAGTTATTAAAAATAATGAAAAAAAAGATTCTGAAGAAGATTCAAAAATATTACAAGCTATATTGTTTGATTTTGAAAAAAATAATTTAGAATTATTAACTCCACAAGAAATTCATTTTCTAAATAATAATCCAGAAAAAATTTGGACAGATTATCTAATTTTCAGATATAAGTTTAAAATTTATCCAAAAGAAAAAATAGTTTCATCTTTTCCAATCTATCTTTTGATTGAACCTGTTTCCTCATGTAATTTAAGATGTATAATGTGTTTTCAAATTGATGACACTTTTAATTCTACAAAAGAGTTTATGGGTCATATGGATTTAAAATTATTTAAAAAAATTATAGATGAAGCAGAATCTAATGGTACAAAAGCTATTACATTAGCATCAAGAGGTGAACCAACTCTTCATCCAAAATTAGATGAAATGTTAGAATATTGTAAAAATAAATTTTTTGAATTAAAAATTAATACAAATGCTACAAGATTAACAGAAAAATTAATTCATAAAATTTTGCAATCAGGTGTTACAGATGTTGTATTTTCAGTAGATTCATATAAAAAAAATGATTATGAACGAATTCGTGTGAGAGGAATTTTTGAAACGGTAGTAGAAAATATTCAAAATTTTGCAAAAATTAGAAGAGAATGTTATCCAAATTCAAAATGTGCAACAAGAATTAGTGGTGTAAGAGTTGATAAAGAATTGGATATGAATGAATTTAAACGATTCTGGGAAAAATATGTTGATCATGTAGTTATTGTAGAAATGGAAAATAGGTGGGATACATATCATAATCCATTAGAAATAGGAGCAGAAAGTCCATGTCAATATCTTTGGGAAAGAATGTATGTGTGGTTTGATGGAAAATGTAATCCATGTGATGCAGATTATAAAAGTGAACTTGAATTAGGCAATATTCAAAAAAATTCATTAAAACAAATATGGAATAGTGAAAAATTTTCAGATATTAGAAATAAACATTTGAAAAATCAACGAAGTATGTGTTATCCCTGTGACAGGTGTCCAATTGGCGAATAAAAAAATTGGCATTATTGGATTTGGTAATCATGCATCTAGAGTAATTTCAATTTTAGAAAAATTTAACGAATTCAAAATAGAAAAAATTTTTCATCCAAGCAAAAAACTTACTGATATTAGAGGTACAAATCAAGTAAAGGAATTATATCAATGTGATTGCATTTTTATTTTATCGCCCAATCAAACTCATTATGAATATATTTTTGAATTAGTTAATAATTTTGATGGTTATATTTTTTGTGAAAAGCCACCAGTAATTGAAAAAAAAGATATTGATAGTTTAAAAAAAATATCAATAAATAATCAAAAAAGAATTTTCTTTAATTTCAATTTTAGATTTAGTAAAATTAAAGAGATAATTGAAAAAGAAATTAAAGAAAAGAGAATTGGTGAAATTATAAATATCAATATTATCTCAACTCATGGATTAGCATTCAAAAAAGAATACAAAAATTCTTGGCGTTCAAGTAAAATAGAAAACAAGTACAGTATTTTAGATACTGTTTCAATACATTATCTAGATTTAATTATATATCATTTTGGTAATATAGAAAAATATACGCACTATCCTAGTATTGTTTCAAAAAATGGAACTGCATATGATACTTCATCATTATGTTTAAAATCTGATAATTTATCAGCAACAATTTTTTCTTCATATGCAGGTCCAAAAATTAATGAAATTATGATCATAGGTACTAATGGATATGTAGTGGTACGAGATGGAGAGGAAAAAGTCTTTAGTCCTAGAGATACATTTGATTCTAAAGGATTTTTTGCAAATCCACCACAAATTTATCAAGAAATAATTAATTTTGATGAAGAATATGAAAAATCATTAAACAAATCTATCAAATATTTCTTGAATCATATAGAAAATGAAAAATCATTAGATACAGATGATTTTAAAAAGAGTATATCCTCAACGGAATTATTAATCAATATTAAAACAGATTAGTCATCTCTAGAAAATAATTTTTGAGAATAAGGTATTAAAGAAATAGATTCAATTATTGTAGAAAATAAATAACTTATTGCTAAGCCGTAAATTCCATAATCAGGAGCTAAAATCAAGATCCCTGCAATGAATGTAGAGATAGATACAATTTTACTAATAACAATTTGCTTACTATTTTCTTGTCCTAGTAATTTAGAAGAAAATAACTTTGTTAGTGTCATAGGGATTATACTAAAACTAATAATTTGAATAACATCAATTATTTCGACATATTCAGGAAAAATAGATGGAATTATGAAAGGGGAAATTATTGCTCCCACAATAGCAATAAATATTGAAATAACAAATGTAAATACTTTTAATTTTTTATTATATTTTCCTTGTGCGTCATAAGAAACAGTATATTTGAAAACAATTAGTGTAAAAATTAAACCTACGTTAACAAGTTGCATAGCTAAAGAAAAATTTCCTAAAACTCCAAATCCTAAAAGTGGAACAATAAAAAATTTATTCAGATGAGAATTTAATTTTGTAAGAACTTCAATTAGATAATTATTTAAAATAAATTTTGTTCGATTTTTTAATAAAGAAAAATTTATTTTTGTTTGTTTAAACTGTTTGAATATAATTATTGTATAAAAAATATATGAAATTGAAAGAGCAGTAATAATTCCTTCAGTCTCAAAAAATACAAAAGCTAATAGGCCTAAACCTATAGTTAGAACTTTCTGAATTAAATGATATTGGGAATATTTTGAAAAAAGTTTTTTGCCTAAAAGTTCACCTGTAGCTAAAGTGTTTATAACATATCCAAAAAGCAGAAAAATAATATCAATTTTATAAAAAATTATTATTATTACAAAAGATGCAATTATAGTTAAAATTAATGAAATAAAATATAGTGTAGATTCAATTTTCAAATTTTTTGAAGAATATACAGTAATAGTATTCCTAGTACCCACTAATACAAATGCTGATGCAATGCTTGCAATTCCAATAAAATAAAAAAGTTCACCATATTCTTCAGGAGGAATTTGAGAAGCTAAAAATAACCAAAAAATTGAAGTTATCGAAGTGCCTATAATATCAGCACCACCAATGAAAGATAATTCTTTTAATTGTTTAAATCCCAATAATCAATCAAATATCCTTTAATTATTATTTCTTGTATATCATTTATACTTAAAAAAATCAAATCAAGACAATATTATAAAAAATTAATGCAGTTATGATTAATATTCTAAATCATATTATTTCCATTAATGAAACAAAAACCAAAAATTGGAATTATGCAAGGTAGACTATCAAAAATGGTTAAAAATAGAATTCAAATTTTTCCAAGTTATTCATGGAGAGAAGAATTTGAAATTGCATCAAAAAATGGATTTGATACAATTGAATGGATTTTTGATGAAATACAACCAAATCCCATTTTAAATAATGACGAAATAACAGAAATTAAACAATTAAGGGAAAAAAATCAAATTTCCATAAATGCAATTTGTGCAGATTATTTTATGATTAAAAAATTATTTAACGAATCAGAAATAGAATTAGAAAAAAATCTTGAAATGATTAAAAAATTAATTATACAAGCAAATAAACTTGAAATTACAATAATAGAAATACCTCTTGTAGATTCATCATCACTAAAAACTGATAAAAATAAAAAAGAGATTACAAATAATTTAGAAAAAATACTTCCTTTTGCAGAAGAAAATAATGTTACAATAGTATTGGAAACTGATCTGAATCCAGTAAATTTTAAAGAATTTCTAGTAGGATTTAATCATCCTTACATAATGGCAAATTATGATTCAGGTAATAGTGCATCCTTAGGATATAATTCTAGTGAAGAATTAACAATTTTAAAAAAATGGATAAAAAATGTACATGTTAAAGATAGAAAATTTCAAGGTAGTACAGTTCCATTTGGGGTAGGGGATACAGATTTTGATACATTTTTTTCTTCATTATCTAAAATCAATTATTCAGGAGATCTAATCATACAAGGAGCTAGATTTGAGAATGAAAAAATTACACCTGAAGATACATGTAAAATATATCAAGAATTTATAAAACAAAATATAGATAAACACTACATCTAATTAAAAATAGAGTAAAAAATGAAAATTATTATTACAGGTTCAGAAGGACTACTTGGAAAAGAAATTTCTACATATTTAAGCAAAAAACATGAAGTAATAGGTCTTGATCTAATTTTAGGCCATGATTTAACAGATGAGAATTTTGTAAGAGATTGGTTTTCAAAAAACAATGCAGATTGCTTAGTTAATTGTTTTGCAATGAATGATCATGTTGAAGAAGGAAAAACTAGAGGAACAATTTTTGATTTAACATTACAATCTTTTAAAAAATTTTTGGACATTAATTTAACATCATTATTTTCAGTATGTAGAGAATTTGCAAGAAATAATGATTGTGGCACCATTGTAAATTTTTCAGCTTCTACAGGTATAGTTTCAGCTAGACCAGACTTGTATAATGGAGGACATAAACATCCTGCATATAGTATTTCAAAAGCTGGAGTAATTAATTTAACAAAGTTTTTAGCAACACATCTAGCTCCTAAAATTAGAGTTAATTGTATAGCTCCAGGTGGAGTAGAATTTGATCAAGATGATGAATTTAAACAAGCATATGCTGCATTAACACCAATGAAAAGAATGATGAAAAAAGATGAATTGAATGAACTTGTTGAATTTATGTGTACATCAGATTCATCATATATGACAGGTGCAAATATTGTTGTAGATGGTGGATGGACCATATGGTAAAATAATTCTGTAATGACTAATAAAATTAGAATTGGAGTAATTGGTTGTTCAACAATAGCAAAAAATTCTACCATTTCTGCAATATTAAAATCAAATAATGCAAAATTGGAATATATTGGAAGTAGATCTTACAAAAAAGCTCTAGAATTTTCAAAAATATTTGGATGTAAAAAATGTGGAACATATGAGGATGTGATAAATGATAAAAATGTAGATGCAGTCTATATTTCTACACCAGTTGGAAATCATGAAGAATGGGTATTAAAATCAGCAAAAGCAGGTAAACATATTCTATGTGAAAAATCATCCACAACATCGTTTAACTCAGCAAAAAAAATGGTTAGTGTGGTTAAAGAAAATAATGTTAGGTTAATGGAAGGTTTTATGTATCGTTTTCATCCATCTCATCAAAAAGTAAAGAAATTCATTAATGATAAAATTATTGGAGAATTATACCTATTTTCTTCAAAATATGGCTTTCCACCAATTTCAAAAAACAATATACGATATGACAAATCTTTGGGCGGAGGTATTCTAAATGATGCAGGATGTTATCCCATTAATGCATCAAGAATGTTGTTTGAATCTGAGCCTATAGGTGTTTTTTGTAATTTGATTATGGATAAAGAAAAACAAGTCGATACTAAAGCAACATTATCAATGGATTTTGAGGGTAACAGACAATCTCAGTGTAGTGTAGGTTACGATCTTGGATACCAATCAAATTATAGATTATGGGGAAGTGATGGCTATCTAAGTTTAACCAGAGCCTACAATATACCACCAGATATGCAAGCTAGATTAAATATTAAAAATACTGATAAAGATGAAGAGATATTGGTTGAACCGGTCAATCATTTTCAATTAATGATAGAATCATTTAGTAATGAAATTAATAAATTAAATTCGAATAAATTTAACTTTGAAGAGGATCTCTTAAATCAAGCAAGAGTTATGGAAGCATGTAGAATATCAAATAATGAAAAAAGATATGTAGAGATAAAAGAAATTGAGTAATATGAAAATTAAAAAAAATTGTGTGATTGTTGGTGCATCAGGAGGTATTGGTAATGCAATTACTAAAAAACTTGCAGAACAAAATTATAATTTATTTTTAATTGGAAAAAATAAAAATAAATTATTAAAATTAAAAAAAGAAATTGAAAAAAATAACATCAAAGTAGAAATTGAATCAGTAGATCTTACAAATGAAAAACAAATTAATCAATCAATTAAAAAAATAAGAAAAACATTTGAAAAAGTAGATATTTTGATAAATACATCAGGCATATTTTTGATAAAATCAATTGATAAAACAACAATAGAAGACTTTGAAAGATCCTTTAAAATTAATGTAAGAGCTCCTTTTATTTTCAGTAAAGAATTTTCAGAAGATATGAAAAAATCAAAATGGGGTAGAATTGTAAATATTGGTTCATCTTCAGCATATAATGGATTTAAAAACAGTACAGCATATTGTTCTAGTAAACATGCATTATTAGGATTTTCACGTGCACTTTTTTCAGAATTAAAAGAAAATAATATTCGAGTGTATTCAATTTCACCAGGTTCAACACAAACAGAAATGGGTAAATTATCAAAAGATCAAAAATTTGAAACATTTCTAAAACCAAAAGAAATTGCAGATTATGTTGAGTTTGTAATTAGTTTTGATAATCAACTTATTACTGAAGAAATTAGATTGAATAGAATACATATGGAATAACAAGAATTAAGTACAATCAAAAAAAAAATTAGATGAAAGATTGTCATTAATTTTTAAGAAAAAAATCAAAATCCAAATTAGTCTTTTAACAATATTTTTAATTGGTTTAGGATTAAGATTTTTTTATTTTCCAGAAGAATTACCTTTAATTGCGGATGGAATGGACAATTTCACCTATGCGACAGCAATAAATTTTTACGGAAATTTACCAAATGAGTGGGCACCAGCAAATATTGGATGGTCAATATTTTTATCATTTTGGTTTGGATTAGTAAATTTAGATAGTTCTTTAGATTATATGCAATTTCAAAGAATTTTATCAATTGCATTATCTTGTTTAACAATAATTCCAATTTATTATTTATGTAGAAATTTTTTTAGCAATAAAATTTCTTTAATTGGAGCTGCTTTATTTGCTTTTGAGCCAAGAATAATTTTAAATTCTATATTAGGAATCACAGAACCACTTTTTATTTTATTAGGTATATCATCACTTGTAATTTTTTTAAGATATAGTAAAAAAGGAATTTTACTAGCATTTGTATTAGCATCATTTACAACAATTGTTCGTTCTGAAGGAATATTTTTGGTTATAACAATATCAATTTTATTTTTCCTCAAATTCAAACTATCAAAAGAGATTTTCAAAACATATCTACCTGCTTTGATAATCTTTCTCTTAATACTAGCTCCAATTTCCATGTATAAAACAGAAGTTTCAGGTAATGATGCAATGTTTGATAGAGTTGTTGGAGCAACTAACAAAGTAGTTAGTATTTCCAATGACAGCAAAGATAATGATATTTTGAAAGGAATAGGATTATTTATAAAATATTTGGGATGGATAATGATTCCAATATTTTTGTTATTTTTGCCATTTGGAATGATCCAATTATTTAGAAAAAGAACTAAAGAAATGAATTTTATTTTGATATTTTTGATATCTAGCTCAATTCCTATTCTGTATGCTTATGTAGTTCAAGCACAAGACACAAGATATTTCTATTTTCTCTATCCCATATTTTGCTTAATTTCCTTATTTGCAATAGATACCTATATTTCAAAAGTAAAAAGGAAAAATTTTCTTATCTTATTCTTAATTATTGGAATTTTACTAGCATCAGTATCTTTTTATGAATATAAAAAAATAGATTATGAAAAAGAAAAGGAATTAAATGAAATAGCACAAATTATTTCTGAAAAAATTTCTGGAATTAACTATCATCCAACTGAAACTAAGTATATTAGAGCTACACAAATTCCATCAGAATGGCCATTTTTATTTTTTGAAGAAGATTATCAGATAAAATCAATTTCAACAAAAAATTTTAAAAATTTAGAAAAATTCATTTTTGATTCTAAAGATAATTTAACTCATCTAATAGTTGATGAGAATCCAGATCTGCCTGAATTCTTACATAATGTTTATGAAAATGAAGAAGAATATGAATTTCTAAATAAGATATTTGATTCAAAAGATAATGGTTTTAATCATCATGTAAAAGTTTTTGAAATTAATTTTGAAAAACTTGATTTAGACATAAGAAAGTAAACCTATGAAATTTTTGAGCCTATTAATTTAAAAATTATTTTCTATGTATAAAATCACAAATTTTGTGGTTATACGAATCTAAGCTGTTCTACCTTTATTTATAAGGAATATTGAAAAATATTTGTAATGGATCAAGGATGGGTCAGAAGACGTTGGTGGGAATTTAGACAGGGACATAGTATCTATTTAATTTTCATGTTGACATTTGTAAATTTTATCCTAATTGCATATAGATTATTAATTGAAAGAGTGACAGTTTTTAAAGAATTAATTCCAGAATTGTGGATGTTTGCACTATTGTTTATTATAATTTACATTCCTGCTGCAACATTGATTGGTTTTTGGCATAGACGAACACAATTAAGAGTTGAAACTACAATAATCAATCAACAAAATCCAATATTAGCAAAAATGATTAGAACATTATTAGATGTTCAAACAGGAACAGCTAGTGAAGAAGAGATTAAAGAGTTTAGAGATATGTTAGAAAAAATTGAAAAAAAATCAGGAAAGTAAAATATGAAAAAAAATCTTTTTAGAAAAATGTGGTGGGATGGAAGAATGGGTCATTCTTCATATTTGATGTTTGCTTTACAATTAGTAAATTTTCTTTTAATTACATACAATTTTTTGATAGATGGTAACAAGATTTTTGAAACGTTTATTTCTGATTTATGGGTGTTTGTAACAATCGTAATAATTTTTTATATTCCAATTTCAGTTTTAATTGGAAAATGGCACACAGATACTCAACTTAGAGTAGAAATGGAAATGAAATTATTTGAAGAGCCAATGACAGCAAAAATGATTAAAGGTTTGTTGAATGTAAAAGAAGGCGTGTATAATGAAAAAGAGATCATAGAATTTAGAAAATTTTTAACGGATATTGAAAAAGGAGATATTAAGGAATTTTAATAAAAAATAGTCTAATGAAATGAAAAATTTTAGAGATTTGTATAAAAATATGAATTACTTTATTAGCCAAAAAAAAATGATGAAGATATGAAAGGAATAATTTTACATGGAGGTCATGGAACACGTTTACGACCATTAACACATACAGGTCCAAAACAGCTACTTCCAATTGCAAATAAACCTATGTCAGAATATTGTGTAGAAACGTTAGTTAATGCAGGGATTAGTGAAATTGCATTTATCGTTGGAGGAATTGGCTCAAAGAAAGTTAGAGAATATTATGGAGATGGTAAAAAATTTGGAGTAAAATTTACGTATCTACAACAAGATTCCCCCAGAGGAATTGCTCACGCAGTTTCATTGTGTAAAGATTTTGTAGAAAATGAAAAATTTGTAGTATTTTTAGGAGACAATATTATTCAACGAGAAATAAATCAATATGTTTTAGATTTTGAAAAATCTAATGCATCAGCTTCTTTGTTATTATGTGAAGTAGATAATCCATCACAATTTGGAATTGCAGAAATAGAAAACGATAAAATAATAAAAATTACTGAAAAACCTAAAAATCCTCCAACCAATCTTGCAGTGACAGGGATTTATTTTTTAACACCATATATTTTTGAAATTATTAAAAAATTAAAACCATCCTGGAGAAATGAACTAGAAATTGCTGATGCATTACAATTACTAGTAGAAGAAAAAAGAGAAATAATTTATGGAATGATTACAGATTTTTGGAAAGATACTGGTACTCCAAATGATATCATTGAAGCCAATAAAATAATTCTAGAAAATATGCCAGAATCATTTAAAGGAAAAAAAGAAAATAATGTAATCATTGAAGGAAAAGTAATAGTTGGAGAAGGAACATTGATCAAAAAGGATGTAAAGATTTCAGGACCAGTAATTATTGGAAAAAATTGTATTATTGAAGGAAATAGTACAATTGGTGAAAACACAAGTATTGGGGACAACTCTAATCTGAAGAATTGTAAAATATCAAATTCAATTATTATGTCTGATTGTATAATTAATGGCAAATTAGACATTAAAAATAGTATAATTGCCTCAAATTCAAAAATAAACAAAGAAGAAAAAAGTGAAAAAAAATTCATTTTAGGCGAAGGAACTCAAATATCATTATAAAATCTACAAAAAATTTTACAGCAAACGTATCAATCCTTAGTTAAGAAGATAAATTAGTAAAAAAATACTGAATGAGAGGCTAAAAAGATTTGAATCTACTTGGAATTGATTTTGAAGATTGGTATCATCCTGAATTAGTTGAACCGTTTGTTACAGAAAAAGAGAAAAAACATACTATGTTTAAAGGACTAGATAAAATTTTAGAACTTTTAAGAAAAAACGATTCACATGCAACTTTTTTTACAGTGGGAGAACTTCTAGAATCAAACCCAGAAATTCTTGACAAAATAATAGCAGAAGGTCATGAAATTGGTTTTCATACTATGAAACACACAAGATTAGATTCATTAAATTATCAATTAAATTTTGACAAAGAATTAAAGGAATTTGAAAAACTTACTTCTGGAAAATCTATAGGATTTAGAGCTCCAACTTTTTCATTAAATAAAAAAAGTTCTTGGGCAATCAATGATTTAGTTAGTAATAGATACAAATATGATAGTAGTATAATGCCTGCTAAAACCAGCATGTATGGAATTCCAACTGCACAAAAATCACCATACAAAATATCAAGTAAAGATTTAGAAAAAAATGATCCAGATGGCTCACTAATAGAATTTCCTTTAATGGTTACAAAATTTCTTGGAAAAACAATACCTGCAGCAGGAGGATTTTATCTCAGATCATTACCATTAAAAATTATCAAAAATGCAATTAAATCATATCAATATCAAGAAATCCCTACAAGTATGTACATACATTCATGGGAATTAACTCCAGAATATTTTCCTCAAATTAAATTACCAAAAAAAAATAAATTCATTACATTTCATAAAATACAAAAAACATTTTCAAAAATGAATAAATTATTAGAAGAATTTGAATTTACATCATTTAATAGATATTATAAAAAAAAATATGAGTAAATTATTATTCAGAAATTCAATAAGTGTTAATATATTCAATTTTGATTATGAAGTTATTAGATTATGGAAAAAGCTGAAATGAATAGTGAAAAAGAAAATATTTTGGTATGGTTAGATTTTGATGCTTATTCATACGTAAATTTTGGGGCAATTATTGAATTAGCAAAATTAGATAAATTTGATTTTATTGGAATAGTAACTACAAAACAAGACATGAGTTTCTTTGAGCATCAAAAAATTATTCCATTTAAAAAATTAATTTATTATCCAGACTGCTATATCAATAAATCAGATTTTGATTTAATAAAATTAAAAGAAATAGAAAAAAAATATGAATTAAATTTATGGTCAGATGTATTTACTGAAAGAAGTTTTTACCTCTATTGGACAGATTTTTATAAATTCAACAAAGAAGAGATTTTTGTCATAATTGAAAAATCAATTTTATTTTTCATACAAATTTTAGAAGAATTTCAACCCAAAATGATTCTAACGCAATATATTGGTGAAAATATTTCAAATTTACTTCTTTATAAAATTGGTAAAAAAATGAATATCAAAACAATTATGCCAGTTCCAATGTTTATTCATAATAAAATAATTCTTTCAAATAATATTGTAGGAAGTGAAATTATTGACGAATATAAAAAAATAATAGAAAACTTTGAGGATACATCAAATGAGTTTACTGAAAATTATATTAAAAAAGAAAATTTTAGTCAAACACTTAAAATTCAATCAACTTACAATCCAAATATCTTAAACTCCGGTCAAAAAATTAATCATTACAAAAAAAGGATTTTTACAAATTTAGAACCAATCTATAAAAATAAAGGTAAATCACAAATTAAACTAATCAAAAATAAATTTCAACAATATTTTGAAATTAGAAAAAGAGAAGAATTCCTCAACTCAAATTCAATTAAAAAAATTGAAGATAATAATTATATTTTATTTCCAATGCAAAGTATGCCTGAAGCTAAGGTACTGACAATCTCACCATTTTATTCAAATCAAATTACATTGATAGAAAATATAGCTAAATCAATTCCAATTAATACAATTTTATACGTAAAGGAACATCCAATTCAAAAAACAAAATTATGGAGATCAATTGAATTTTATAAAAAAATTATTGCGATTCCAAATGTTAAATTAATTCATCCAAGTGTAAATTCTCAAGAATTAATTGCAAAAAGTAAAGCAGTGGTATTAATTTCAGGTGGAACTGGATTTGAGGCACTATTTCATAAAAAACCAGTAATTTTATTTTCTGATGAAATATATCAAGAATTATCTTCAGTTACAAAAATTTCAACATTTGATAAATTACATGAAAATATTTCTGAAGCAATCAAAAATTTCAAATTTAATATAAATGAAATAAATGCATTAATGACAGTAATTGAAAATCAGTCTATTTCAATACCATATTTTTCAATGATTAAAGATGGGGTAACACTATCTGCAATCCAAAGAAATGAAAAAAATCCAAAATTAACATTACAACATTTCAAAAAATTTCATGAAAAATATGAAGAGAATTTTAAAGAATATGCAAAAGCAATTTATTTAAAATTATAAAATTATTCTAGTCCAAATATTCTTTATACAATTTTATAATTTTTTTAATTTCTACATCAGCATTATAATTTTTTTCAATTTCTATACGAAGAGATGTGCCAATACTTTTTCTTTCATTTTCATTTTGCATGGATTCAATCAATTTAATTAATTCTGTTGATGAATCACCAATTAATAACAAATCTTGTTTAAAGTCTACGGCTCCAGACGACGTAGTAATAATTGGCATTTCACATACTGCAGCCTCTAAAAATTTGTTTTTTGAGCCTAGATATTTTGCATATGCGGGATATGGTGAAAATAATACACTGCAACTCCTTAAAACTTCATGATAATTATCAACTAATCCTAAAAATTCACAATTCTTAAAATTTAATTCATTTCGAAAAGAAACATCAGTTTTGCCAATAAATACAAATTTAATATTTGGTAAATCTTTAACTGTTTTTTTAATCAAATTAAGACCTTCATAATTTATGGTTCCAGGAAGAAAAGGTCCAACTACTGCAATCTTTAATTCACTACAAGTAGTAGGAGAAAAATTATCTAAAAAAATACCATTTCGAACAACCGTTGAATTTTGAAATTTTTTTACTTTTTCAAAGATATCTTCGCCTGAACAAATTAAATGAGTAGAATTTTTAAAAAGATTTATTTCAAATTTTTTATAGTAATAAGATTTTGCAATGTATGCATATTTTTTCCAAGAATGAATTGGGAATCCAGTTGATAAATTTAATGATTGAATATGCTCTAACCCATGAATATCAACAAAATATTTTTGATCTTTAAGCCATTTGCCACTAAACTGATGTGCATGTACTAAAGTGTCAGATATTTTATTTAATTTACTTTCATTGAAATTATCAACAAGTTTTACATCATTAAAATTATTTTTTTTTAATGCTTCAAATTGCCATTTTGGCCTAATTGTACTACCATTAGGAGTATTCATATCATGCTGTGTAGTCATTGAAATTTTTTTCATATCAATAAATCCATTCTATCAAGGTTATATTTTTTAGAAAATGTAAATTTTTAGACATAATAGAGATTTTTTTCATAAATTAAAGATGTTATGATTTTAGTAATTCATTATACAAATTAAGATAAAGTTTTCCAACATGTTTCCAATCATATTTTTGTACATTTTCATATGCAGAATTAATTAATTCATTTTTAATTTTAGAGTTATTGAATAAATTTAATATTTCATCTAAGAGATTTTTAGAATTATTAGGCTCAATTAAAATTCCATTCTTTTTGTGTTCAATAATTTCTTTATTTCCACCAACATTTGTTGTAATAACAGGTACTTTACATGCCATTGCCTCTAATATTGTAGAACTTATTCCTTCAATTAGGGATGGTTGAATTAGCATATCAGAACCTCGAATTAATGAAATAGTCTCATTTTTTGACAAATAACCCAAATAGGTGACATTAGATTTGTTAATATTTTTAATTAAATTTTCTTGTGGACCAGAACCTAAAATTACTAAATTAATATCTAAAGGTAAAATTTCTATTAATTCACACAATACATCAATACCCTTTTCTAAAGATAATCTACCAGCAAAAATAATTTGTTTTTTATATCTTCGATCAGATTTTGTAGGAAAAGAATTCAAATCAATAGAATTAGGAATATGATGAACGTTTAATCCCAATTTTTTATAATGATTAAATGCATCTTTTGAAACTACAGTAATTGCATTTGCCCATTCTAATGCCTCCTTTTCAAAATTAGTAGCAATTTTTGAAGTGGTTTTATTATGTAATTTTTCTACTTGATGTGAAAATATTCCATGTATTGTTAGTATTTTTTTTCCTGATGCATTTTTCATTGCTTTAGCTGATGGAATGTTATGAGCATGAACAATATCATTATTTTTTTTAAATTTTGCTTTTAATGAAGAGGAGATCATGAAACTAGGATTTTTTAATCCCTTGATTGGAATAGTAAAAGTATTTTCTGAAGATATGATTTGAACATTATTTCCTTCATTTTCTAAAAAATTCTTTAAACCTTGTACATGTTGTGCAATACCACCTATTCCAGACTGAGTAGGTGAAATAAGAAGAATTTTCACAAAACAAAATTAATTGTTGAGCTTAAAAGGTATTGGATTAAAAGATATTAAAATAGTATTTTTTAGGCATGGAATTAATTAATTATTCAGAACCAATTGGAGCATAATTTTCATTTATCTTATAAACTAAAACAAGATTCATTGGTTCATTTTTGTCATTGTTAAAACTTGGTGATGAATAAACCAATTGTAATGGTTCATTTTCAGATGAGAATTTTATATCTTCTACGTATATAGGAATAAATCCAGGTTGAAATTCAGTCCATGATTGCCCCGTTGATTGATCATAATATGCTATTGGTGTATATGGAATCATTTTTCCAAGTAGAGTATTCTCTAAGAAATTATTATTTATTGTAAAGAAATCAGAATACAAATATTCTTGAATTGGTAGTCCAGCTATACGAATAAACCATTGTGATTTAGTTTCATCTCCACCTTTACCTAAAATATACAAACGTTCACCTGAATTTGAAAAATTCTCTAATCTTTCAGCTGCAATAAAAATAACTACATAATCTGCATTCCAGTCATTTAACATACCCCATCCTTCATCAGGATAACTAAGAAATATTTTCGCCATATGTTTTATTCTAGAATCAATTAATGTGGAATTATCAATGAATGTGGCTCTATCAGAAATTGTAGTAATCCAATAACCATAATCCCACCATGAAGCAATAACTGCATCTTCAGGAGTATTATTTTTTATCCATTCAAGAGCTAGAATCCAATCATTTGAAGGTGGAGTATTTAATCCTCCAGTAAGAAGTGTTGGAGGAATATCAACTACACTAATCCAATTTCCAGTAGAATCAGGATATACAAGAGGAATTGTAAATAAAACAAAAATTACTGTAACAAATGAAATTTTAAATGCATAATTTTTAATTCCTAAAAATTTATTTTTAAAAATTTCTTTAGTTAAAATTGATAATCCAATTGATGCAAAAAGGATTAATGTTATAGATGCAAATAATTCTAATCTTACAAAGGCAGAACTAATATAGATTCCAGTAATTCCAAAAATCAGAACAAACGCAATAGAATCTTTTTTAATAAAAATTTCATTTTGAATAGTTTTTTTATTTAAAATTATCCAAATTCCAATTCCTCCAAAAATCATGTAAATAGAATTAAAAATAAAAGATGATGAGATATCAGTAGTTTGATGTTCTGAGACTGAGTCAGTTAATGGATCAATTGTTATCATGAATGGATTTAATGCATTTAGATAACGGTAACTAGGTAATTTAATAAAATTAGAATCTTCAGCTATTATCATTAAAGATGAACCAACTATAATTATAGATAATAATAAAAATAATCCATTTCTTGTTTTATTTTTCTCTTTACTTATTTTTTGAACAAATATGCATAAAATTAGAAATACCGTAGGTAGTATGAGAGTAAATCCACCTAAACCAAAAACAAAATTTAATCCAGGTCTTTCAAACATACTTGCACTAGCAAGAATTGTTATTACAAATAACGGAATACTCCAAATTAAAAATTTATGATCTTTTCTAATAAATGGAAGTACTAAAATAAAAATTCCAATTGGAATTATAAAAAATTGATTTCCTCCCCAAGAAGCCATTCCAAAAGTTGTTATTATTCCTGCAGAAATAATTTTTAAAATTGCAATTTTTTTATTTTCAGATTTTATTCCACTTAAAAATAAATAAACTCCCAATAAACCATAAAAAAGTCCCAAAGGTTCAGATTTGAACCAACCAACCATTCCTCTTATAGCAATGGGTAAAGATACAGCAAATAATAAGGATGAAATTAATCCAGCAACAGTTCCTGCAAATAATCTAACTAGTGCAAAAATTACAAACACAGTTAATGAAATAATTACCAAAGGAAAAATTATTACAAAATCATATAGAGTTGAATTTTGACCAAATATTTCATAAGTTAATGCCGCAGTCATATGTAACATAATTTGGGACGTAGCAGAAACATCTCTTCCTGTAGGATACCAACTTTTATTATCGTGCCAATCTAGATATTCAGAAAAGCCATTTTCTACCATGTATTCAGTTGCACGAAAATTAAAAAATGGATCAAATTCATGTAACTCATTTCCATAATCTAGAGGCTGGGATTTTATTGAATATGATATAGAAAAAGATAGTAACAAAATTGCAATTACAGCAAGATGATGTAATTTGAAATTAAAAGAACCAACTTGGAATAAG
>Ga0222718_10000309_pt1 | contig 53488 bp, 64 predicted proteins | sample C33_27DmetaG_FD_165045 | JGI IMG/M metagenome (GOLD analysis project Ga0222718, IMG submission 165045) | Estuarine water microbial communities from San Francisco Bay, California, United States - C33_27D | ecosystem: Environmental > Aquatic > Marine > Unclassified | place: USA: California... | reverse complement strand
CCTCAACTACAACAACATTACCAGAGGGTGTAGTTGCGTATCTTGAAGAAATACAAGCTGAAAAAATTCAATCTGTTGAACTTGGTAAAAAAGTACTAGAGACCAATCAAAGATGGGATGATAAAGACACTACTTATCAAGAAGCTCAGCAAGAATTTGAAGCTTTTATAGATGATGCAGAACAATTTGTTGCAACTGTAACAAATCCCGGCCCTCCAAATGCAAATGCAATACTGGTAGCTAATCATGAAGAACTAAAAGTCTTAGTTAATTTAATCTATGAAGACACCAAGGAACTACTAGAAGGTTTAACTGCTCCAGATACTGGCGAAAGACGCTCAAGTGCATTGAGCTCTTTCAATAGTAATTTAGGATCTTTTCAACAAAAAATCGAAGAGATTATAGCTTCAACAACCTCTAGCTAGTAGCAGCTGAACAAACTGTGTCTATCATTAACATTGCAATGACATATGGATCAGCATTCGCATTAGGTCTTCTATCTTCTAAATAGCCTTTTTTATCAACTTCTACTTGCCATGGGATTCTTATAGAAGCACCCCTGTCACTTACACCATATGAAAAAGTGTCATATCTTTGAGTTTCGTGAGCACCAGTTAGTCTATCTTCAATAGCTGCACCATAATTTTGAACATGAAGCTCTGCATTTTTTCCAAGCGCTTCGCAACCAGCAACAATGGCATCGAATCCACCATCTTCTCTCATTTGCTTAGTTGAGAAATTTGTATGCATACCGGCACCGTTCCAGTCACCTTTTACCGGTTTAGGGTCAAGTGTAGCTGAGATATTGTAGTCTTCTGCAATTCTGTAGAGTAGCCATCTTGCAACCCAAATTTGATCACCAATTGCTGGTGCACCGACTGGGCCTATTTGAAATTCCCATTGTCCAGGCATGACTTCAGCATTTGTACCTGAAATCTCAAGACCTGCTTCAATACAAGCTGTTGCGTGTTCTTCTGAAATATCTCTACCGTATACTTCATCTGCACCTACACCACAGTAGTATCCACCCTGTGGAGCTGGATATCCAGATGGGGGGAACCCTAATGGTTGACCGTATTTTAAGGAGTCATAGGATTGCTCATAAAATGTATACTCCTGTTCTAATCCAAACATTGGTTCAAACTCTGAGAAATTTTCGGAGGCTTCAAGACAAGCAGCACGTGTATTTGAAGCATGTGGAGTCATATCAACATTCAAAACTTCACACATAACTAATATGTTTTCTCCACCTCTTAAAGGATCTTTGAATGTTGCAACTGGGCTTAAAACACAGTCTGATTGATCACCAGTAGCCTGTTGTGTACTTGATCCATCAAAACCCCAAATTGGAGGTTCTGTACCTTGTTCCATAATTTTTGTTTTACTCCTTAGTTTGGCGGTTGGAGTTTGACCGTCTATCCATATATATTCTGCTTTTATTTTCATAGTTATCAATGTAGTATTTATTCTGATTATTGGTATATTTCAAATATTAAATAATTGTTTCAAGAAAATGATAAATGCATATATAAATTTAGATAAAAAACATGCAAATTTTTTGCAGTTATTTAAAGATGCTGGAATTAAAAAAATTGCATTAAAAAATATTCAAAATCAAAGTCAACTTGATATTGCCCTAACCTCACTTAGTAAATATGGGGAAACAAAAAAAAGCCTCTCTGATTTGGAATCAGCATCAAAACCTGTCCCAGAGCTTATCGTATGTGAAGATGAAAATTTTGCTCAAACTGTGGACCTAATTAAAAATCCCCGTATTGAAATTATTTCATCAAAAAGTGAGCTGGCTGAAGTAAGTGCTCGCATTCATTCTCTACTTGGAGATACTAACTCTGAGAAGATAGAGTTTAAGGATTTAGTAATCAACCTTAAAACTTATGAAGCAAAGGCTGGTGATGTTTTATTAGATTTAACGTTTATGGAGTATGAGTTACTCAAGTTTTTTATTGAAAACCAAGATGATGTTTGGTCCAGAGAGCAGTTGCTAGAAAAAGTTTGGGGATATGATTACTTTGGTGGAGCTAGAACTGTTGACGTTCACGTCAGAAGATTGAGAGCAAAGCTTGGTGAAAATAGGTCTGAATGGATAAAAACTGTCCACTCGGTAGGTTACAAATTTAACTAAAGCTGTTACCGCAACCACAGGTTCTTGAAACATTTGGATTGTCTATAGAGAATCCAGTTTCCATTAAACCTTCTTTGTAATCTAAAGTAGCTCCTCTTATGTGGTCGACACTTTGGCCATCAACAACAATAGAGACTTCTCCATACTCTTCTGTAAAATCATTGTCATATTTCTCTGTATCGAAAAACATTTCATAAGAAAGTCCGGAACAACCTCCTGGTTTAACTCCCATTCTTAAAAAGCTTCCTTCAGCACTTTCCGCTACTTTTAACTCTTTAAGTTTTTTAACGGCACTATCAGTTGCTAGTACTACTCTTGATGATTTTATTTGTAAATCCATACTTTCATTATACCAAATATTGGTTTATTCAATAAATTAATAATTACATGTTTTCATATTGACTTTAAAATAACATTATGACGCAAAACGATATTCTCTTAAAACACCTCTCAACAATAGTTGACCCAGAACTAGGTGTAGATATTGTTGAACTAGGTATGGTCAAAGACATTACCTACAAAGATGCGACTGTATTTATTCAACTAGCTTTAACAATTGCTGAATGTCCTATGAGAAATCAAATAGAGACTGAAATCAATCGCAAACTTTTACTAATGGAGAATATAGATAAAGTACAAATTGATGTAGTCGCTATGAACAAAAAAGATAGAAGTGCGGTAATGGAAAAAGCCCGAAAAAAAGCAAGAGATAATGCAACTGAAACAAAAATTGATCCTCAGACAAGAGTTATCGCCATTGGGAGTGGAAAAGGTGGTGTAGGTAAATCAACAATCTCAACAAATATAGCTCTTGGCCTTGAAAAACAAGGATATAAAACAGGATTATTAGATGCAGATATATGGGGATACTCTATCCCCCGTTTATTAGGTATTCAGGCCCGTTTAGAAGCTGGAGAGGATAAAAAAATAATCCCTTATAAAAGAGGGAATCTCGAAGTAGTCTCTACTGGTTTAATTACAGAAGACGAAGATACAGCACTAATGTGGCGAGGGTTAATGCTAAGTAAAGCTCTAGAGCAATTTCTTAATGATGTCTCATGGGGGAAGTTAGATTATCTCATTATTGACTTACCTCCAGGAACAGGAGATATACAAATGGCATTAGGAAGACTTTTGCCCCAAGCAGAGCTTATTGTTGTTACCACTCCACAAGTTACTGCCCAGAAGGTTGCAACTCGAGTTGCAGATATGGCAAAAAGAAGTTTTATACCTCTTTTAGGTGTTATTGAAAACATGTCATACTTTGAGACAGATACGGGACAAAAGTATGAAATATTTGGTGAAGGTGGTGGTGAAAAGCTTGCGGAGCAATTTGCAATCCCTCTGTTGATGAAAATTCCATTGAGTGAAAACACAACAATAGAAGCTGATAAAGGAATTCCACTAATAGAGCAAGAAATGGACACTCCAACAAAATCATCTCTTAATGAGTTGGTCAACAAGATAACTGATGTTTTACCACCGATTGCTGATGAGACTTGTACTGGAAGAATTGCAAAAGTTTTTGAAGAGTTAGGAAACTAATATTTATGGAAAATCTATCCGTAAATGCATTGGTAGATTCCTATCAAAACCATCTACCTAGAGAAATCTGCACCAACGTAGCAAAAGATATTTTTGAACAATTTTCTGATAAAGAAACTTTACTTAAGGAATATAAATTAGCAATCGATAATCTACTAATTAGTGAACAATTAAAAGTAATAAACTGTACAGGAACACTATTACACACAAACTTAGGAAGGGCTCAAACCAATGTCACTTTTGAAGGACATGCCTCAAATATAGAGTTTGATTTAGGAAAGCAAACAAGGGGTAAAAGAAGTTCGTATCTATCTTACTCAATGAATTTATTGCTTGGTTCGGAAGCAGTGTGTTTTGTAAACAATAATGCTTCATCATTATTTTTAACCTTGCACTCACTTAAAAAAACCCAACAAGTAGATGCTGTAATAATCTCTAGGGGAGAGATAGTTGAAATTGGAGGTTCATATAGATTGCCAGAAATAATTGCGGAAACGGGTTTAAAACTTATTGAGGTTGGGACTACAAATAAAACACACAAAAAAGATTACTCCACTGCTTTAAAAGGCAATCCACATGCAGTTGTTTTAAAAGTGCATAGATCTAATTTCTCAATTTCAGGATTTGTCGAAGAAGTCTCCATCAAAGAGTTGAAAATTATTGCGAAAGAATACGGTGCTCTCGTCATACATGATATAGGTAGTGGCTTGGTTGTTGATAAGAAATTCTTAGAGAAAAACAAGATCAGCTTTTTTAGCAATGAACAACATGTGCAAGACTCTCTGCTTGATGGTGCAGACTTAGTTATGTTCTCAGGTGATAAGTTATTTGGTTCTCTTCAGGCTGGAATAATCGCAGGAAACGAAGAACTAGTAACAAATATAAAAGAGTCTCCACTTTTTAGAACTTACCGATGTTCTCCAATTGTGAACTATGAACTCCAAAAAACTACTGGCTTATATCTTTCAAAAAAAGAAGGCTCTATACCGTTATGGCACTTTTTGACACTCTCCTATGAAGAACTTCTCAATAGGATTAAGAAAATCTCGGGGGTTTTAGATATAAAGCATACTGTGGAAGAAAGTTATTCATTAATTGGTGGAGGAAGTATGCCAGATGTAAAAATACCTTCTCCTGTAATAGCTATTCATACTTCTATAGATACCAATTTGATAAGTAAATTGGCAAGTTTAGATATTCCAATAATTCCAAGAATTAAAGATGAAAAGATAATTTTTGATTTAAGGTCTTCTTTTGAAATTGATGATGAACTTATTGCCAATGCATTAAAAAACCTATGACGGTACTTGCTACTGCTGGGCATGTAGATCATGGTAAATCTACTCTTGTAAGCTTTTTAACAGAACAAGAAACTGATAGATTGGCCGAGGAGAAAAATCGTGGACTGACAATTAATCTTGGCTACACCTTTTACGAATTCAATGATGAAATAACTTCAATTGTTGATGTTCCTGGACATAGTGATTTTTTTAAAAACACAATGGCAGGGTTTTCAAATGCTGATGCAATTTTGTTTGTTATTGATAGTACACAAGGGTGGTCAGAACAGTCAGAACAACATTTCAGGGCATTAATTGGACTTTCTAAACTCAACATTATATTCATCTTCACAAAGTTAGACCTACCAGAATCGAATGTTGAGGAAAACAAACTCATGGAAAGAATATCTAAGATAAAAGACTTAAACTATACAATCCTTAAATTTAATAAAAACTCAACAAAAAGAGGGGATCTCATTAAAGATATACAAGAATTTTTAAAAACCTTCTCAAATAATTATTCCTCTTTTTGGGTAGATAGAAGCTTTGTGATTGACGGGATTGGTAAGGTAATAACTGGTACTGCAGGAAAAAATTTTGTAGTAGATAATCTATATTTATATCCTAGGGCTGAAAATGTAGAAATAAGAAGTATTGAGAGTGTTAACAAGGAATATACTCAGACGTCTGGATCTCAAAGAATTGCTATATCTTTAAAAAAATCAAATGATATAACACCAAAGAGAGGAGATTTAGTATCTAATGATGTTCTGCAAATTTCTGATTTTATACTTTTTGAAATTCTCTCGGAAGACGCTGATAAAATGAGCAACAATACCATCAAACTTTTTGTTGGAACTACAAATAAGCTTGTTCAGAAATTTTATCTCTTAAATGTTAACAAAAAGCAATACGCTATTGCTAAATTAAATGAACTAGTTGCAATTCCCGCTGGTGAAAAAATGGTCTTGCACAATATTGATAGTAATCAGTTCTATGGATGTGAATTTATGACTCCACTTTTAAATAAAAATCTTGTAAAACACCTTATTAGAAAATCAAAAGATAGAACTGAGTACGATAGTCTGTTTGAACTAGTTCCTTTTACAACGATAAGTCAGGGAGTTGATGATATAAAAATAGGCAGTCTATATACAGATTCTGCCACGTTGAATAATATCCATAAACATATAAGAGAAAACTTTGAAAAAATAAACAAACAAGGTGTTGCTAAGTATTTTTATGAGATCTTTTTTATTAAAGAAGAAGATTTAGGTGATCTGTTTTCAAAGTTTGAAGATCTCTCTATAAAGGAAAACCAAATTAAATTGACACAAGACACTAGTGATGAAGATGTAAAAATTTTAAAACTAATCTATAAAGACTTGGGTGATGAATTAGCTGTCCCAAATATAGATTTAAAAAAATATGATAGAGAAATTGTTAAAAATCTGTTTCTAGAAGGAAAACTAATAAGAGTATCGAAAAATATTCTTTATACAGAAGAGCATTTAAAAACTGTTGTAAATATAGTTCATAAACTACCAAATATATTTACAATCTCCCAATTTAAAGAACTTAGTGGTCTATCAAGAAAATATGCTATTCCACTTTTAGAGGCATTAGACAACAAGTTGATAACAAAAAAACTTGATACTGAAGGAATTAGAGAAAAACTAGTCAGCTAAAACTAAGTTTCTCTTTCTTTCAACTTCATTCATTCCTCCCCAAACACCGAATGGCTCAGAGATTTCATAAGCTTCTTCTAAACATTCAAATTTTACAGGACAGCCATTACAAACTGATTTTGCTTTTAATTCTCTTTTTTCTCTATCTTCTTTTTTTTCAAACGTAGCTGGTGGAAAGAAAAGATTGCTACTGTGTTGTCGGCAGAGTGCGTCATATTGCCAGGTGGAAATGTTTATTTGTAACATACATAGACAATATTTAAGAAATTAGGAATGGCAAAAGGTTTTTTTCGCGAAGTTTTACGTTAGATTTCTAAATTTCCGTCATTTTCTATAATTTTATAAGAACTACCTTTACTATATTTTTTTTCAGGGTTTGACTCAACTCGTACTTCACTATCCCCAACTTTTACTAACACGGCATTACCATCTAAATTTTGAATAAACTCTGCGTGAGAGTCAACGTAAGACGTCATCGCACTTGTATCAGTAGTAAGACGAGAACGAATAACCGTTGGTATCGCTATAAAGTAAAAGAAGGCTAGCCCAATAGATATAAAAGCTAGCATAATATTATTTACACTTATTACATAATCGCTGAACATAACAAAAGATGAAGTAACAAGAATTCCAAAAGCTAAAATGCCTAAGCTTGAAAAATAACCTCTCGAAAGTATTTTCAAATAGATCATATAAGCAACTATGAATATTCCAATTCCCAAATAATTGATGCCAAATTCTTGAAAAGGTAAAGACGATATGACTACTAATAACCCTCCAATAAAAGCCATGATCCCTGGCCCAATAGCAAATAGCTCAAGACCTATAAGAGCAAAGCCCAGAACAAAAAACATATATGTAAAGATTGGTTCTGAAATTGCTATATAAAACCTCTCCATAAGAGATGGTTTTAAAAAGTTTATTGCTTCAAATGTATCCTCTTTGATGGTGAGTCGAACATCATTTGAAAAACTTTCTGAGTCATTGATGTTTTCTAAAAATGCGCCCAAAGAACCAACGACCAAATAATCTTCAAAAATACCCTCTTCGTCATCGATAATTATTTTTTGTTCCGCAAAGTCACAAGTATGCTCTAAACAGTATTTATCCTCCAGCTGTTGAGTAAATGGAACATTGATTATTTCAGTTCCAGGAACATATCCTAGAATATCAAAACCAGCTGTTACTAAATAATCAATTTCAATTGAGTATGGGCCTACCCACATAGCTTTTATGAAGTCCTTGTCTGAGATTAGATTTTCGAACTCATTTACGGCCTTTTCGCTGTATTTAGTAGAACTGTATTGGATAACAAGTAAGTCGTTTTGAGTGTATTGTATGTCATCTATATGCCTTTCGATCGAACGGACATGAGCAGATGAGAAAACTCCATCTATTTCAAATATATTTAATTGGCTAACGCTGATTACCAATAAGGCAATCGAAGAAATTATATTAATCATTCTTATTCCATTTTAAAATTACAGGGTACTATTCTTTGAAAACTGTGAAGATTTTTATAATAAGTGATAATAATTGGGTTAAAGAATCAGTTGAGAAATATCTTGATTTTGAAAATACAATTAATTCAAGTTCAGAGATTGAAGATGTTGATTCAGTATACGACTACATATTTGTAGATATGCAGGTTAAAAGTAATGGTGGACCATCTCTAATAAGAGAACTAAAGAGAAGTGATCTCACTAAAAATACTAAATTCATTCTACTTGCAGATAGAGAAGCAGATGAGTTTCAAGCAAAAAGAGTTGGTGCAGATTATTTTATAGTAAAGCCATTATCAAAGGCAGCTATGAATCTTGTCTTTAAGAACTAATGGTTTTATTTAATCGTTCAAAAAATTCTTTTTCGTATTCCTCAAATTCTTTTGAAGTTAAGTCGTAAATAAAAAATCTATTTAGAAGAACCGCAAACTCTAGTGAGAGCTTTTTAACAATATCTTTATCTTTTATACCTGTTTCTTCAAGAAGTTGAGAAAGTACTTTGTCTTGAAATAACTTAAATCTTGCTTTGTAATTCACAATAAAATACTGAGAGTATAGATTTATGCACAATATCTTATTCTCTTTCATTAATTTAATATAAACTTCATAAAAGTAAATTATTTTTTGCTTTGAGTCAGATGGTTCGTTTTCATTAAAAACATTTAATACATAATTTCTACAATAAACCAAAATATCATAATAAAAATGTTCTGGACTGCTGTTGAAATGATTGTAGATACTAGTTTTAGAAACATTTGTATATTCTGCAAGAGAATTCAAAGATAAGCTGGAAATTGGCTTGGTACTAAGTAATTTTACACCAGCTTCAAGAAGTTCTTTGTGCACTTCATCATATTTTTGTTGAGCTCTTACAACTCTTTCATCTACCATTTAGACACATTTCATTAGATACGTTTTTAGATTACTTTGAAATTATTTAAACACAAATTATAAGCGAAAAATAAGAAAAAACTCCCTATTTAATCAAATATGCTTTACAATCTAATGTATAAATTGAGTATTAACTTTGACATTGTTTTATATATAGTTTTTTTCTTGAGCTTAGTACTTTCTGGTATGCTTTCTGGTTCTGAAACAGCGATTACCTCTATTCCAATTCAAAAAGTGCATCAATTAGAAGATTCTAGGAAAAATAACAGAATAAAAAAAGCAAAAGACAACATTGAAAAAACTATTGGTGGAATATTAGTCGGTAACAACTTTGTTAATATATTAATGGCATCTGTAGCCACGTTGATTTTCGTAAGACGATTTGGGGAAAGTGCTGGTAGTGCATTAGCGACTGTTTTTACCACAATCATTGTTTTAATATTTGGTGACATAACTCCAAAAACCCTAGCTACAAAACTTCCTATTGCATTTTTGTCAAAAACTACATTTTTAGTTGAAATCTTGTCGAAAATATTTGCACCTTTTACAAACAGTATCACAAATGTAATTATGAAATTTGTTAAAAATACTGATGAAGACGATGCTGAAGTGACTGAAGCTGATATTCAGGCATTAACAGCATTAGGTGAAATTGAAGGACAAATACTACCTGCTGAAAGAGAAATCATTGACTCATTGCTAGATTTTTCAGATCGGCCTATAAAAGAAATCATGACGCCGAGAGTAGATGTATTGTTTTTATCACTACCCGTCAGTCTTGATGATGTAAAAAAAGTTGTAAACGATAAAAGAATTTCCAGAGTTCCTGTTTCGAAAACGGAATCTCTAGATGATACATTTGGTGTTGTTTATGTGAAGGATTTAATAAATCTCAACGATCCAACTGAAAGTGTAGAAATAGAGAGCTTGATTAAAGATGCTATTTATCTTCCAGAGTATACCACTGTCCTTTCGGCCCTAAATATTCTCCGAGAAAATAAATCAAGTTTCGCATGTGTGATTGATGAAAATGGTGGTATCGAAGGTGTTGTTACAATCAAAGATGTTCTTTCGGAGTTTGTAGGTGATCTACCAGACGAACATGATCAAAGATTTTCTGGTATTAGAAGATTAGGCCCTGGTCAGTGGCGAATAGATGGAAAAACTGATATTGATGACTTTGAAGAATTTTTTGGTCTTGAGGAAAGTGGCAAAGATGTTGCTACAGTTGGGGGGCTTTACCTGAGTCATAGTGAACAGCTTCCATCAGAGGGTGAAAAAATAACTATAAACGGCCTAGAAATAACTGTCGTAGAGTTAGACAGTAGAAGAATTGAATCCGTAGTAGTTAAAAAAATAGCTAAGAAATAATTTATCACAATCCACTAGAGTAAAAGTATGCAAGTCTTATATGCCTTAATTCCACTCTTAGGAGGTTGGTTGGTATATGGCCTTATTGCATCTCTATTTCTGAAAAGAGCCAGTAGTAGAGATTATTTGCTACTTATATCCTCTGGGCTTATTGGAGGGCTTATTGGAGGCTCTATAGGTGAAGGTATGGACATACCTGGGAATCTATGGTGGATGAGAGAATTGCTAAAAATTGGAGTCACAATTGTAGCAATGTATACGATTCAAATTATCAGACTACAAGTTTATAATTTTAAAAATAAAAACTAGTTTTTTGGGACTCTGGCTGCTTTTAATAAACTTGCATTTTCGTCAATCAAACCGCATCTTTTTGAAAGTAGTTTTGTGTTAAATGCAAATAGGTTTTTTCTCCAAGTAGCAATATAGCCATACCCACCTGCTTCATCTAGCTTTGCAAAAGCTGCATCAAGATCTTTTGTAGATTCGGCTATGACAACTGGTAGAGTTTCATAAGTTGCATCATAATCTTCAGAAGGTTCAATTTTAGATGAAAGTAGCAATGTTTCTAGAAGTGAACTACTCATTGTCTAGCAACTCCTCAAATTTCGATAAAAAAAGTTCTTCATCTTCTCCATCAAGCACGATCGTGAAGGGCTTGTCTTTGGCTATGCCAAGACTTAATATACCAATCATACTTTTTGCATCTTTTTCAATGAGTTCTTCTTCACCAGTCTGTGGATTTTTCTTATTAAATTTAACTTTTACTGTACCATCAAATTCTTGTGCAATCTTAACGAATAGACTTGCAGGCCTTGCATGTAAACCAACTTCATCTTTAACAACTAATTCTTTTTCTAACATTTACAAACCTAGCCTTTCAATGTAATTATCACTATAGTTTTCAATTTCCCAAAACTCACTATATATATTAGTTTTTCCCTTTTTTAAGACTGTCTTGTTAAAACTACTGAAACCTTCAACTTGTGGAAAGTCTTCATGGATAATTATGTCCAATACAATTCTGAATGTATTGACATCTTTATTATTGTTTATCAATAGTCTTAGAGGGTATTCAAACCTTTCATTTTTAGAAAATTTAATTTCAGGATTTCTGGCAATTCTGGCTACCTGATCTTTTATATCTGGAAGCGCAAATCTATCAAGAATAGTTCTACCAAAATCATCTAAGTTTTCATCTGTTTTAGAAAATAAATAATATGCTTCAGATAAACTCTTCACAGCTTGTTCTGCAAACTCTCTTCCTTCTGTACTTGAAATTATCTCATCAATATAAAAATTACCCTTTGAAAGTCCGTAATAAGCAAGTTTTAAATGGAGACCATTTAAAAGCCATAACTTTTTATAAAATTCATTTTCATAATTTTTATAAGAAACTATTTTTGATGAATCGAGGGGTTGTAATTCAGTTGCATCATCCAAAATAATTGATCCATAAGTTTCTACAACAACGTCTAAAGACATTAAAGGCTGGGGAGGAACAATTTTGTCTACAACTGCATCAATAATTTTTAAATTAGGGTTGGGAGATTTTATTTTTGATCCTGTATTGCTCGATGCTCTGTACATGTTTTCAAAAGCTATAAATACTTGTTCTTCTTTATGGTCAAGCATGGCTACTTTTTCAAAGATTCCCTCTACAAACTTTGGTCCAACAGAAGTTGTAACTATGTCAGCACTTAGCAATACTTCATTTAATTTTTGAGTATCTTCTAAATGTACTGCTCTAATATTTTTTATTTTCTGCTTGTTAAATCCATTTATATCAAGAGATTTTATTGTATATTGACCTTGTTCGTTTATTTGATTAACTATATCTGTGTTTACATCTACAAATATCACTTCACAGTCATTATCTTGAAGTACCGGAGCAATGAACCCTCTTCCTATATTGCCAGCACCAAAATGAACAGCGTATTTCATAGGCTCATAGATAAAAGATTAAAAATATTTTCTACAGATGATTCTTTCCAAAGTTTTTTAGCATCTTCCTCTTCTTCTATTGCATCAGCTAAAGCTGATAATACTCCCATGTGATCATCGGAATTGGCTGCAATGCCGACAATTACATACGCCATCTCCTCGTTCCAAAAAACTCCATCAGGTACTTGGATTACACTGATTCCCGTGTGTTTAACATGTTTAGAACCCTCTGCCATGCCATGAGGTATGGCAACACCATTGCCTATATATGTGGCAAAAGATTGTGTTTCAAGCTTTTCGAGCATTGATTGGATGTATTCTTTCTCTACATAGCCATTCTGAAAAAGAATTTCTCCAGCCATAATTGTTGCATCTTCTTTTGAAGTAAATGCTTGGCCTGTAACTATAGATTCTTTGACTAATACCTCATTTTGATTCATGAAGAGGTGATTTCATTACCCTCTGATAAATCTGAAATAAGTTTTTTAAGAGATGGGTCATTCATAAACATTGTAAATTGAATGATAACTGCATTTTCAGGTGCTGCTGCTTTTGCTGCTCCAGAAAGTCCTGTGTGACAGACAACTATATCGGAGTCTGCAGGAATTTGGGTTGCAGGTGCATGAACGATTTCTACATCTAATCCAGCTTTTTTTGCTTTTTTAATAAGGCCATTTTTAACCATTAAACTTGATCCGGCACCAGCTTCACACGCTAGGCAAATCTTTTTGACATATGCTGCTTGTATTGAACTCATATTTTCCTCCAAAAAAAAATTGACTTGAGGATTTTACTCCCCAAGTCAATTATAACTTAATAGTTTATGTTAGACAGTAGGTATATTGCTTTCGATAGTAGCTTCTACGCCTGCGTCTGTTTCTTTGATTGGGCGAGCTCTTAGTAAGATAACACCGACTACAGCAGATGCTGCTGTTGCGATTGCCACTCCACCGAGAACTGCAAATGCCCCACCTTTTGGAAGCATAGCAATGTATGCAAAAATACTTCCAGGTGATGGAGGTCCTACAAGACCTGCTCCGGTTGCTACGAACCAAAGGTCAGCTGAAATTCCACCAGCCCACATTGCGATGATCATAATTGGATGACCAAGGACATATGGGAAATAGATTTCGTGAATTCCTCCAAAGAAATGGATAATTATTGAGCCAGGTGCGGATTCTTTCCACATGCCTGTACCAGCAAACCAATATGCTAGAAGTAATCCAAGTCCTGGACCTGGGTTTGTTTCTAGTAAGAAATATATTGATTGACCAGCTTCTGCTGACTCAGCTGCTCCAAGAGGTGTTAACACACCTTGGTTTACAGCATTGTTCAAGAACAATACTTTTGCAACTTCAATAGGAATGTCAGCTAACGGAACTAGACCACTGTCTACTAACGCTGCTGCACCATTTCCTAATGCTTCTGTTATTGCATCAAGTATTGGACTGATAATGTTAAAAGCTAGAACAGCAAGACCCCAACCCAAAATACCGAGTGAGAAGTTGTCATATAACATCTCAAAACCTTCTGGTATATTGTCTTGTAATCTACTATCCACTTGCTTCAGTACCCAAGCTGCTGCTGGACCAATGGCCATAGCACCTAGGAACTGTGGTGAAGATGTAGCAACAATAATTGCTGTTGTAACAACTGCACCGATTACACCACCTCTATGACCATGAACCATTTTTCCACCTGTATAACCTAATAGAAGTGGAAGAAGAGTCAGAATCATAGGACCTACCATTTGGACCAAATCTTCGTTTGGCAACCAACCAGTAGGTATATAAAGTGCTGTAATTAAACCCCAAGCAATGAAAGCACCAATATTAGGAATAACCATTCCTGACATAGCACCGCCAACGCGTTGTATGGATTCTTTCATATTACAATCCCCCTAACGATCGTTTTTGTTGAATTTTTCAACAATATCATTATAAAAGTAGGTTTTGATGTTTCACTTTGACTTTCGTTCATCTAAAATTAAATATGTAACTAAATTGTTGCTAAAAAGTCTATTTTTTAGACCAATTCAACAAAAAAGACTTGATTCATTAAAAAAAGGGGTTTTTTTGAAAAATATACTTATTTTTCTTGTTTTAATTGTCTTTTTGGCGGCAATTTCTATCGGAGCAACAGGATCTTTAGTTTCAGGAACATCAGGTGTATTTAATAAGGTACAAGGTGAGGTTTTTCAGGAAACATCCAGTGAAGTCATTATTGAAGATGATAAATTATTCATTTCTATAAATAAAAAAGATAAAGAAAATACTGAAAAAAGTGTTATCGATTGCCTTAATTTTTACTCGGATAAGTACCCTGATCTACTGGTATACACCTGTGACATAGTTGTTAGAACTAACATAATTATTGATGATAGTTGTAATTACTTAACTGGAGTACTGACAAAGAAGGACGCAGAAGAATCTATAACTTTAAACTACAACAGTAGCTGTTAGTCAAATAGAGAGCCGAGTAGACTTTCTCCCTCAACTTCAATTTCTGCAAGAGGCTCACCTACATTAACCATCGAACCTTCTTCAGCAATTAGTTTTGTAATTTTTCCATCAAATGGACTATCTAGATCCATATCGACCTTGTCGGTAGCAATCTCAGCTATCACATCACCTTTTTTTACTTCATCTCCAACATTTACTTTCCAAGTTAACAGTTCTGCTTCTGTCATTTGGTCAGACATCGCAGGAAGAATAATATTTTCATTGCTCATTTTCAATCATCTCCTTTATTTTTTGTACGATATCCTCTTCTTGAGGTATCACTGTTGTTTCTAAATGTTTTGCAGACGGCATAGGACTATGTAGACCAGCTAATAATTCTGGTGATTGATTTAGTGCTTTGAATGCACGAGAAGTAACTACTTCAGATATTAAGGTAGAGCCAACAGAGCTACTCGCAGGGGCTTCTTGGCAAACTAATAGTCTTTTAGTTTTCTCAACTGAGTTAATTACTGATTCTGAATCCATAGGTGCTAAAGTCAATAAATCAATAATTTCAATAGAGTAATCTGTTAGGGAATCTTCTTTTGCAGCACTTATAACACTATTTACCATGTTTGAATATGAGACAACAGTAATATCACTCCCCTCTTGAATAACTTTTGATTTACCAAGCTCTGATGAATCACTAGGCATAGGTCCTAAATTTACTTCGGACTTAAGTTTGTAAATTAACTTATGTTCCATAAAAATTACAGGATTTGGATCAACGAAGGAAGCTAAAAGTAGATCAAATGCATTTTGAGGATTTGATGGAGTTACAACTTTTAAGCCTGGTACGTGACAAAACCATGACTCTAACGACTGACTGTGTTGTGCTGCTGCACCTGTACCAGCGCCACTAGCTCCTCTTACAATCATTGGAACATTCACTGCTCCTCCATACATGAAATGTAATTTCGCAGCCTGATTTACAATTGGATCCATCGCATTTACTATAAAGTCACTAAATTGCATCTCAACAATTGGCTTAGAGCCAGTAATAGCTGCACCGACGGCTAAACCGGCAATAACATCTTCTGAAATTGGTGTATCTTTAATTCTTTCATGACCATATTTTTCTAACAAACCATCTGTTACGCCAAAAGCCCCACCATATACTCCTATATCTTCACCTGCAATGAATGTTGTATCGTTTGAGTCTAAACAAAGAGATAGTGCTTCTTTGATTGCTTGCCCTGTTGTCATTTCAGGCATAAGAATCCTCCTCTAAATTGGTTTTAGGACTTTCAGGTGATTCTAAAGCCTTTTTAACTGATTCTCTGATTAGGTTTTTTACTTCGACTTCAACCTTTTTTAATTCGTCAATTTCTACTTTTTCTTCAGTTAATTTACCAATAAATCGTTTCAAAGGATCTTTTTCTTCTTTCCAAAAATTAATTTCATCTGATGTTCTATACAAATTACGATCAGATTTTGAATGACCTCTATATCTATAAGTTACAGATTCAATAAACATTGGTTTTCCTGAACTTTTTATTTTTTCTTTACACTTGGATACAGTCTCATAGACCTCTTCAACATCGTTACCATCTATAGAGACACTTTTGATTCCATAAGATTCAGCTCTTTGAGTAATAGAACCTCCTGCAACAGCATTTTCTGACGCCATAGACATGCCATATTGATTATTTTCACATACAAATAAGACTGGTAGGTCCCAAAGAGAAGCAAGGTTTAATGCCTCATGAAATGACCCTTCGTTTACAGCACCATCTCCAAAAAAACAAAGAACAATATTTTCAATTTTTTGCATTTTTAAAGATAGAGCTGCTCCTACTGAAATTGTTAAACTACCTGCAACAATTCCATTTGCACCTAGGTTCCCATTTGATAAATCGGCAATATGCATAGAGCCACCTCTGCCTCTACAGTATCCATCCTCTCTGCCGAGTAATTCAGCAAACATTTTGTAAGGGTCTGCACCTTTTGCTAAACAGTGGCCATGGCCTCGATGAGTAGAAGTAATTAAATCTTTTTTTTCTAAAGCTAGGCATGCACCAGTAGCGGTAGCCTCCTGCCCAATAGATAAATGCATAGTTCCGTGCAACAACCCCCTTGAAAACATCTCTTCCAAAGCCTCTTCAAATAAACGAATAAGGAGCATCATTCGATATAGTTCTAATTTATTTTCTTTACTCACTTTTACCTTTTTAATTATTTTGTTTACTGCGTAACTTATTTATTAGGTTGTCAGGCAGTTCAATAGAGTCTCTAGGAATAGGTTCTCCTTGTTTAACCTCTCCGACAACGGTTGCTCCCTCAATCAGACCTAAGGGGGCTAGCCCCTCTGTTTCTGAATAGGGGTAAGCAACTCCATAGGAGCAGAAGCCACCAATTCCGTCTATTGTGTCTCCGGGTTTCAAATCTTTCTTTGCATGACCAATTACCTCTGAAATCCATGTTGTTGGCTGTAGTCCTGGTTCGTTATTAATAATTGCCATTCCAACACTTCTTGGTGCTTCGACAGAAGCTAAATGATAGGGCCTGTAAAGAGTGTAGTAAGGTCCTTCACCCATAGACAGATATGCCATTTCCTCAATAATTGTTGGGTTATCTGTTGTAACAATTGAAAATACTCCTGGCGCTGGTCCAAAAGCAAAATCTACTCTCCCAGGTTCCTTCAAAACACCTCCATCTGATGTTGGAATTAGAGTCTTGTTTAGCTCTGAAACTTTACTAACAGGCCCATTCATTCCAACCTTGTCTAAAGGCATGCCTATGCCATTAGACAAAGAGGTCATCTCAATCATTGTTTTACTACCATCTACAAAGCTTGCAAGCATTTTTGGATTCATATTTTTTTGTACTGCTCTTTCTTTTAATGAATCAGGTGTAGCAGTTTGATCTAATGGATTGTTTTTTCCTTTTCCAATACAAACTACTTCAAAACCTATATCAACTGAGAAGTCATACAATTCCTTGCATGCCACAGGTTCATCCCCATTTGCAACACTATATACTATTCCTTTTTCTTTTGCTTTTTGAGCTAGATATAGACCTATCGTGATATCTGTTTCAACATTAAGCATTAAAATATGTTTACCTGCTTCAATACAACTTGAGGCTACTTCTGCACCAACCCATGGAACCCCTGTAGCTTCAAATACAATATCTATTGGAAGTTCTGCCAACTGTTTGGCGTCGTTAACTATTCCGCCATGACCGTTTGAGATTGAAGAAATTGCATCTTTGTTATGCCCTATACTTTTCATGCCAGCAAGACCTAAGGCGTTTTCTGCTCTTTTATTGTCAATGTCAGCACAAGCTACTAATTCCATGCCAGGAATACGACTAATTTGAGCTGCTAAGCCAGAACCCATTTGCCCAGCACCAGCAAGGCCAATACGTACTGGCCTTCCCAAATCTTTCTCTCTTTTAATAAGTTCTTGTGTGAAGTTCATTTAATTAATCTCTATCCTGTCGTCTACTTTTACTTCTGGCTTATTGGAAAAACTACAATTTACATCTCCAGGTAATGCTGCTTCTGTTGATGAATCAAGTTTTAGAACTAGGTGACCTAAGTTAACAAAATTTTCATTTGCTACGGGGCCAACTGCTGTAACCGTGAGCTCTTCGTTAGATAAATTTATTGTTGTTCCAACTACAATTTCTCCAGTAACTTCTTTTAACTCATGGACAACGGCTACATCTTGTAGTTCTTCTGGAGCATTGTCTCCAAAAAATACAACTATTCCCTCTTCTAAAAATAAGTGGGCTTGTTCCCCAATTTTTACTATTTTAGAAGAGTAGACCCCCACTATATTTCAGTAATCTGATCTTCGCCTACGCCTGAAACAAAGTTTTCTTCTCTAATGAACTGGGCCAATGGACCTGCTGGAGAAGTGTCATGTATGTCAATGGTTGGAACACCCTTCATTGGATAAACTCCTATTCTTGCAGTTCCACCGCAGTCAATTACCGCACAGGCCATAGCTTTAAAGCCACCCTCTGGAGATGATTTAAAACCGTCAAATGGCTCTGCACCAGTCATATCTGCAATTTTTTGTGCTACTGGATGAATACCTCCACCGGTAATACAAACAACATATTTTTTTTCATCTGTAGGCTTTACTTCTAATGGGCCTCCCCATCCTCCAGGTCCTCTTTCGATTTTTACCTTTTTGTATTCTGCCATTTTTTGCTCCTTAAATTATTTGTGACGCTCTAATTTTACTCAGAGCGCCACAAAAAATGAGGTTGTTGTCTTTGAAGTTTACAAACCTAGTGCAAACAACCAACCAACAACAACTGAGATAGGTCCAGTTATCATTCTACTTGTTAGAACGGCTGGAACACCAATCTCTACTGTTTCCGGTTCTGCCTCACCTAATGCGAGACCTACTGGAACGAAATCACAACCAACTTGTGGGTTGATTGCAAATAATGCCGGCAGTGCCATAGAAACATCTACGTTTCCACGTCCAATCTCTGTTCCGACTAGAACACCAACGATTTGAGCTATTACAGCTCCAGGTCCTAGCAATGGTGACAAGAATGGAATTGAACAAACGATACAGACAAGCATCAAACCAACAAGGTTATTTGCAAATCCTTTAATTCCTTCAGCTATAACATCTCCAACTCCTGTTGAAAGGATTAATCCGATAACACCAGCAACGAATGCCATGAATGGAATAATTGTTTGAATACATAGCTGTATAGCATCTCGACCTGCTTGAAATAGTTTTCCAACTACTCCACCAACAGATCTACCTATTTTTTCAATCATACTTTGCATTATTCAGCACCGACCTTTCTTGAAGACATTATTGAATAAATGATGTCAGTTGTGACACCTCTAATCAAAATAACGACAAGCCCAGCAAGTAAATATCTTACTGCTAAAGGCGTTACTAATTCTGGAGCCGCGATCTCAACTCCAGCAGCAATTCCTAACCATACGAATAACTCTCCACCATTTGCATGTGGAAATATTCCCGTAATTGGATGAACAAAACTAACTGCAGCATCATAGAATGCTGGTTTGTTTTTTTCTGGTAAAAAAGTACCGAATGTATAGCAAACTGGGTTTGTCAGCATAAACACAGCTACAAAAGGTAGCAATGTATATCGAACTGGAACATACATCCAGCCCTCCTGAGCAGCCCACTTGGCAAAGTTTTCAACCTTATCTTCACCAATGAATTTGACCAATGCATTTACTGCGGTCAAAAACACCACTATCAACGGGATAATACCAGTAGTCAAGCTGACAAATACATCTGCTGATGTTCTAAAAACACCAATAAACGCATCGGCCATACTAACTAATGTGTCCATTTTTCCCCCTTCTTTATATTTCTAATTAGAAACACTCTCTGAATCCTCATTAATTTTTTTAATTAATGTATTTGCAGCCATGGCCGCAGCATCATTAAGTGGATCTTTTCCGCCAGAGTCCGAAAACTCTGACAAACTTTTGTTAATCATCTCTGTAACTTGTTGTCCTTTTGCAAAAACTGTTGTTCCTTTGAGTGTTATAGCGTCGACTATAATTTTTTGAGGATTGGCAGACATGGCTAGATAAACTCTTTTTCTTCCCCATTTGGGCTGATTGGTACCTATAGCAACAGTTAAACTTTCACCGTGTAGTTCTTTTACAACGTTCATAAAACTTACTGCTTGTTTTTTTGCAAGCTGCATTTGTAGAACCCACATACCAGCAAGTCCTAAAAACAAAGCTCCTAATGCAATAGGTGATTCTAAAATAATTAATTTCCCTTACTACTTAATTACATTCTATATTCAAAGAGTTTTGGTTTGCAATTTTTACAAGTAAAAATTTAATTTTAGATGTAACGGCTTAGAAGAATGGTGCTAAGTAGATGTGTCCTCTTCTTGAGTAATTATTTTTTCTAATTCAAATATATCCTCAATAAAAGTTACTTTCATATTTTTTGGGTCTCCAGGGACAATCACTGCCTCACGACCTACATATTTGGAGACGCACTCTGTAGTATCGACGGCCTGCCAGTTATCTAATTTTGCTAATTCATAAGATTTCCACAATTCATCTGCTGGGAATATTTGAGGAGTTTGTATTTCAACAATGGTTTCATCTTCAGAATGATCTGAATTGGAACCTTTTTTTAAAGAAATATTTTTTGAATTAAAACCGGGTGCTGAAGCTCCGTTGTTTCTAGCGACATCGATTAATTCATCTAGTAAATAAGAAGGTAATAAAGGTCTGGCTCCATCATGGATTAAAATTAAATCATCTTCTGATACGTTTCCAGAATTTTTAAGGTACATAAGACCCTCATACTCACTGTCATGCCTAGTTTTTCCCCCTACTGTTACACCCACTAATTTTTCAGTGTCGACAAGCTCAATAACCCTATTTGTTTTTTCCCAATCTTCTTCACGAATTACAAGAAGTATTGAATCTACATCTTCAGATTTCTCTAGAGTTTCAAGAGGCCAACAGAGTGCAGGTTTTCTTCCAATTGGAAAATACACTTTGTTTTCTTCATCAGTAAATCTATGACTTGAGCCGCCAGCTAATAATATTGCATGAGTTTTCATATATTTAAGTCGCTTAATAATTCTCTAACTTCTTTACTATTTTTTGATTTAAGAATTTTAAGCTTTAGTTCATTTGTATCAAAAGAATTTAGATTAATCAATTTATCATAAACAAATGGTGCTGCCGACGGTGACATACTGAATTTGCGCAACCCTAAAATATACAAAACCACAGCTGCATCTGGATCAGAGGCCATCTCTCCACATACAGAAACTTCTTTATTGGTTGATTCTCCAACTTTGAAAACATTTTCTAGAACCCTAAGAATTGCGGGATGTAGTGGGTCTTGGTATTCAAATAGATTGGGGTTGCCTCTATCAGCTGCCATTATGTATTGAGTTAAGTCATTGGTGCCAATTGAGAAGAAGTCTACATACTCAGAAAAATCTTCTACGAGTATTGTTGACGATGGGGTTTCTATCATTATTCCAACTTCCGGAACTTTTTTATTTAAATTTTTAGCGATCTCTAAAATTATATTTTTACTTTTTATAAAATCTTCGATAGTTGAAATCATAGGGAACATTATTTTTACACGATCTGCATCTTTAGAAGTAAGGATTGACTCGATTTGTGTTCTAAATAGTTCTTCAATTTGAAGCGAAAGACGTATTCCCCTAACTCCTAAAAAAGGGTTTTCTTCAACCGGTAAGCTTAAATAAGCTACTTGTTTATCTCCACCTATGTCAAGTGTCCTATAAGTTATTGTTCCAGTAAACTTTTGTTGTATTTTTTCTAGTATCTCTTTTTGTTCATCAACCGTAGGAATTGATGACCTGTCTAAATAAATAAACTCAGACCGGAACAATCCTATAGAATTTAAAAAATCGTGACTGAAAGACTCAATCTCTTCATTAGAGCCTACATTGATTAAAAACTCAAAATCTTGTTCTTTGTATGAAGATTCCGTAAAGTTAGTTCTTATCTCTTCTTCGCGTTTTTTATTTTTGTTCATCGTCTCTATAACTTTTTTATCTGGATTTATAATCAACTCTCCACTTGATCCATCTAATGCAATTAGGTCTTCGTTCATTATTTCTTCAATACCTTTTCCAACACCAATAACACACGGTATACCCAAATTTTTCGCTACGATCACAGCATGAGAAGTTGGGCCACCATCTTTTAGAATAATTCCTACTACATTTCCCAAATTCATAGAAGAGGTGTCTGCGGGAGTTAAATCATCTGCAACAAGTATTGAATTTTCACTTAGATCAACTTTTATCTCTTTTTCCTGCATTGTGTTTATTAGATGTTTGCCAACTGAGAGAATGTCTTCTGCTCTCTGTTTAAAATATTCATCTTCCATACTTGCCAATATCTTGGCACTCGAATCAAATATACTGTATACCTCTTTAACAGATGCTTGATTGTCAGCTGTCACTTGTCCTGTGATTTCAGGATCTTGAAGTATTAATGTATAAGCATCTAAGACATCTGCTTCTTCTATTCTGTCATTATCTTTGAAGGTTTTAATTTGTGATTCGAATTTAGAAATAAGTTTTGTAACAGCCTCTTGAAATATTATCTTTCCGTTGGTGTCTAGGTCAACATTATTTATATACACATAAGCTTTACCAATTGAACTTCCAATTGAGACACCATTTCCATTAACACTTTTCATTATTTCATCAAGTTACACGGAAAAAAAGCTTTTTGCAATGTTGGATTACTTCAAAACAACATTATTTTTATTGTATGAAATATTTACTTCTTAATTTTAAAGAAACCCCTACATATGGTTGGGTTGAATACTCAAAAGACAAAGGATTAATTAAATCTGAGGAGAAGGATTTTACAAATTTAAATGAAATTATGAATCTTATGAATCATGAAACTTGTGTAATTATTGATGAACTTGCGACAGATGAACCGACACTTTCAATTTCTCTTGAAAATATACTTAAGTCAGACTATTCAATAACAACTCAGAAAGTTACTAATGCAATCAAAAGAATAAACTCTTCAGGAAAAGTAATAAAACACTTAGATCGAGATAACTATCAAAGATTATCAACTCCAATTAAAGCTAACAGAGAATCAATAAAAAAATATTTTGAAGAGTATTCTGATTGGGATTTTGAAAAATACTTAAAATTAAACAACCACTCTTATAAAGATTATCAAACCTTTGAAGCTGGTTTAATCCTAGAATCAAAATAAATCTGACCAATACCTACAAAAACAACCAAAATAAATCCTACTGATTGCCTTAGAGTGAGTGTCTCGCTTAGTAAAATAGCTCCTAATACAACTCCTGTTACAGGTTCTAAATAGGAGATTGTACTCACTGCTATAGGTTTAATTATTTTCACAACATACCAATAAGTCATGAGTCCCACGCCAGTCAAAAAGAATCCAAGAAACATACTTACCTCAATATTTTTAACTAACCAATCTTTAGATTCATAAGTAAAGTTAATAAGAATTAAGGCAGCAACTAAAAGTTGTGCAAATGCAACCTTAAGACCTCCAAGCTTAGAGCTATACGATTCTCCAATAGTAATTATTAAAGACAAGCTTATTGCACTTACTAATCCATAAATAACTCCTTCGAGAGACTTTATGTTTGAAATATCTAAAAGATTATATAGACCAAAAAAGCCTCCACATATTAAAGCTACTTGATATACCTTTGGTTTATTTCCTCGTAAAAATTCAATTAAAAGTACGAAAAGGGGATATGAAAAGACAAGTCCAATTCCAACTGCAATTGAATTCAACTCTATAGATTCAAACATTGTTACCCAGTGAATAGCTAAGAGGGGTCCTAGAATCAATCCTGGTTTAAGCAATTCTTTTAGATTAAAGTCTTTTCTGATTACTAAAGTGGACAAAAATAGTGTTCCTAAAAAAGTCCTAATCCCAACCAGTCCGATGGAAGAAATATCAGAGGTTCTTATTATTAATGGAATCGTTCCCCAAGAAATAGCCAATATTACTATTCCTGAATAGGCTTTGATTGTTGGGTTCATTTACTCAGATTGTTTTGAGTAATTTGAAAAAGTAGTATATTCCTTGCTGAAATAAAGATCTACCTTCCCTGTAGAGCCTGATCTGTTTTTAACAATATTGATTTCTGCAACACCTGGTTTTTCAGTCGCGGGATTGTAATAGTCGTCTCTATAAATCATCATGACAATATCAGCATCTTGTTCGATTGCTCCAGACTCTCTTAAGTCTCCAAGTCTTGGTCTTTTATCTTCCCTTTGCTCTGCAGCTCTGTTTAATTGTGATAGCGCAATAATCGGTACTTTTAACTCTCTAGCTAGATTCTTTAGGTTTCTGCTGATTTCAGCAATTTCTTGTTGTCTGTTGTCTCCAGAGTTACCTTGCATAAGCTGAATATAGTCAACAACTATCAAGTCTAAACTTTTAGAAGCTTTTAACCTTCTAGATTTTGCTCTAATGTCAGTAACAGTAATTACTGATGCATCATCAAAATAAAGGGGCATAGAGTTAACTTTTGAAGCAGCCTCAACTACCCTTGACCATTTTTCAGGACCAAGTTGTCCTTTTCTTGCATCACCAGATGCAACTTTGGCCTCGGAAAACAATACTCTTTGAACTAGCTCTTCTTTAGTCATCTCAAGCGAGAAAAATGCCACTGTCTTTTTTTCCTTTGCAGCATTTGTTGCAATATTAAGTGCTAAAGATGATTTACCCATGCTTGGTCGAGCAGCAATAATAACCAAATTACCATCTTGTAAACCGGCTAAAGTATTATCCAAATCAACAAAATGTGTTGGAAGACCAGAAAGTCCCGTTCCTTGATTTTCTATTTCTTCAATCTGTTCGATTGCTTCATTTAAAAAATCAGATACCCCAATTAAGCCATCTCCGATTGCGTCGTCTGAAGCGTTAAATATTGACTGTTCTGCTTCATCCATGACAGAGGATATTTCTTTGTCCAGAGCATATGCCAGAAGCTCAATTCTTCCACTTGCTTTCAAAAGCTTTCTTCTGTTGGAGTGTTCTAATACAATTTCTATATATCTTTCGAAGTTGGCTGAACTAGGTACATTCTCAACTAACCTTGCTATATATGAAGCGTTTAAACTTGTTGTATTTTTGCTCTTAAATACAATTTCAGAAACCGTAACACTGTCTATGGGTTTTCCAGAGTCAAACAACTCTTTCATAGCCTCAAATATTTTTTCGTTATTTGGACTATAAAAATCACCTGGTTTTACTGCCTCCATTAATCTGTTTGAGGCATCTCTTGATAAAAGTGCGCTGCCTAAAAGAGCTTCTTCAGCTTCAATACTATTTGGAGGGGCTTTTTGTACTCCTAGTGAATCTCTGGATGAAACTGCTTCTGGGCCAGCCATTATTTTGTTTCAGGAACTATTTCTAAAGTCACGTCAAAACTAACGTCGGCACTTAATCTGATGTTTACTGTGTGTAAACCAATTTCTTTAACCTGGTTTTCTAAAATAACCTGGTTTTCTTCTAATTTAAAAGTTGAAAACTTTTCAATTGATTCAATTATCTGTGCATTTGTTACAGCTGCATACAGAGTTCCTTCATCTGTTGAATTTTGAGCTATAACTAAGTGTGCATCAGCCAAAGCTTGTTGAATAGAGTCTGCAAGTTCACTGCTCTCTTCAAGCACTGCCTGTCTTTTTTCTTGCATTCTTTCAGCAACCGTTACATTTTTTGCAGTAGCTACCATTGCCAGATTTTTTGGTATTAAATAATTACGTGCATAACCTTTTGCAACGTCAACGATATCTCCTTTTCGGCCCAGTTTTGATATATCTTCGTTGAGTATTAACTTCATCGTCGGTTATAGGATTGTTTGTAAGTACTTGTTGTAACATAAGGAAGAAGAGCAAGCTCTCTGGCAACCTTTACAAGTCGTGCAACTTTTGCCTGTTCTTGTTTTGTAATCCCAGTGATTAAGCTTGAACGAATTTTTCCTCTATCTGATATAAATTTTTCTAGAAGCTTCACATCTTTATACGTTGCTCTTGAAATTTGTTCTTTAGTTACTCTCCTTTGTTTAGGTGCTTCATATTTTGAAGCCTTAAACTTTGGAGCTCTTTTTTGACCTTGTGCTTGTCCCATTTACATACCTCCTAAAATGGTGCTTCGTTTTCTTCGAAATTATCTCTTGCTTTAGGCATATCTGAAGATCCTGAAGAACTTGAATCTACATTTGCTGTTGCCCATTTTAAAGCTGGTCCAATTTCATCAATTACAATTGATACTTTTGATCTGTTTCCACCTTGCTGATCTTCCCAGGTTGAATAATTAAGCTTCCCAACTATTATTACTCTCATACCCTTTGTTAAAGATGTACTAGCATTTTCAGCCTGTTGACCAAAAACTACACCACTGAAATATTGAGGATCATCGTCAACATTTACCCATTCACCATCAGTGAATCTTCTTTTTTTAGGGCCAGCAAAATTTATATCAAGAACTGACATTCCTGAGTTAGTTGTTCTTAACTCTGGGTCCATTGTTATGGTTCCTACTATTGTTACTGTATTATCTACCATGTTTCTACCTCTAGCTTTCCATCTTTAAGACTTTGTGTCTAATCACATCATCAGAAATTTTTAGCACTCTATCTAGTTCACTCGGTACAGTTGGTGGCGCTTCGAAGGTTGTAATGGTATATATTCCTTCGTTAAATGTTTCAATTTGGTATGCAAGTTTTCTTTTTTGCCATACGCTTTGCTCTGAAATACTTCCACCATTGTTGGTTATTATTTCAGTAATATTTTTGTGAATTTCTTCAACAAGACTGTCGTCTGCTGTGGGTCTCACAATTGAGACCAAGTCATATTTAGTCATTTTTTCTCCTATGGACACTTGTACGTGGCTTCTTTTGAAGCAGGTACTTTATAATTTAATACTAGAAATAGCTTATGACAGAATTTTTTTAATTTCTTTTTTCCACTCTTCTAAGGAATCTTGTAAATCTGCCCCCATTGCATAAGAATGATCTTCTGTAGGAAATTCTTTATTTTGAACTTCTAATTTGTATGTTTTCAGTGCTTTTACTGTGTCTTCGTATTGTTCAGAAAATCTTTTTACAAATTTAGCATCAATATATTCTTTTGATTTCATGCCCAATATGTCATGCAATACAAGAACTTGTCCGTCAGTGGATTTCCCAGCTCCAATCCCAATAGTTGGAATATCTAATGCCTCAGAAATAGATTCAGCAACAATTGAAGGAACCCCTTCAAGAACCATTGAGAAGCATCCAATTTCTTGCAGCAATAATGCATCTTCAAATAATTTTTTTGCTAGCTCTAGAGTTTTACCTTGGATTTTGTAACCACCCATCATGTTTATAGATTGCGGGGTTAACCCGAGGTGACCCATTACAGGAATTTCTGCATTTATTAAGGATTCAATAGTAGATTTTCTTTTTGACCCTCCCTCAACTTTAACTGCATCTGCTTTACCTGTTTGAATAAATTTTGCTGCATTCTTTAAAGTTTCTGGAATATCTATGTGATAAGACATATACGGCATGTCAGCTACTACAAGAGAGTTGGGTTTTGCATTACTGACAGCTTTTACATGGTGTAGCATTTCATCAACGGTTACCGATAACGTATCATCATGACCTAAAACAACCTGGGCAAGACTGTCTCCAACTAAGATAATGTCAATACCTGCATCTGAAGCTGCTCTGGCTGATGGATAATCATAGGCCGTAACCATTGAAATTATCTCTTTATTTTTTAAGTTAACAATATATGGTACTGTTTTATTCATTATTTCCTCTCTCCGCTTTAAAAGTCGAAGGATTAATCTAATTTTATTATTTTTTCATTATTAAACAAGTTTTATTTACTGTCTTTAAATTATTATTTTTTGTAATTTATGATTCCACAAATTATCCAATAACATTCTTTATATGAAGGTTTTAAAAAGCATACTTTTATTAACATTGATATCATGTACAGCGACATTAAATACTGCTGAGGAAGAGATAATTATGACAACCGAGAAAGAAGAAGTAACCAATTCAGGTAACCAGAAGGCCTATTTTGCTGGAGGGTGTTTCTGGTGTATGGAGCCACCATTTGAGGCTATGGAGGGAGTTTTAGGTGCAACATCTGGTTATATGGGTGGAACTATGGAAAATCCAACTTATGAAGATGTAGTAACCGGTGAGACTGGACATGCAGAGGTTGTTGAAATATTATACGATCCAAATATTGTATCTTACGAAGAGTTATTGGAAGTTTTTTGGAGAAATATAGATCCTACAGCATTAAATTATCAGTTTGCTGACGTTGGTTCTCAGTACAGAACTGAAATATTTACTGTCGGCGAAATGCAAATGCAGCTAGCAGAAGCCTCAAAAAAAGAATTGGGTGATTCTGGTAAGTTTGATAAACCAATCGTGACTGCTATTTCAGCGGCGCCTACTTTTTATATTGCTGAAGAATATCATCAAGATTTCTACAAAAAACAGGCTATGCGATATGAAATGTATGCAAAAGCTAGTGGAAGAAAAGGATACATTGAAGAAACATGGGGCAACGACTAATCACGTATAGTTTTATATAAAGTTTCTTTCCATTCGCTGCTATCAATCTCCCAAATAACGTTTATATTCTTTTTAGTATGACTCCAATACTCATCTATGTGAGGCTCGCTTTCTCCAACATGTAGCTGATCAACTATGGTCATACCTCTGGCTGGGCCATCAATAACTACCTGGACATTATGGCGAGAGGCTTTTTTTGTTACGTCTGGGTTAAGCGCAACTGCCATAGCTACCGGGTCAGGGAGGCCAAGTCCAGGATCGCCTAACCAATTTTGACTAGAGTCGAGAGCGTGCTTGTTGCAATCAATTGTAAAATTGGCTTTTTCTGTCTTGAAACTATAAGCTAGTTCCATCTCTTCTTCTGTAAGGTTTGCCTCACCTCTGCATAGCTCCCAGCCAACCATTGCGATATCATGATGTTTAGATTTAAAAACTATATCTGCCGCTTCAGGGTCACACCAAATGTTATATTCGGCAGCTGGAGTTACGTTGCCTACTGTATTAGATGCACCACCCATGATTACAATATTTTTAAGCTTTAAAAAGGATTCTGGATATTTTTTAATAAAGTTGGCAATGTTTGTCAATGGACCAAGAGTAACTAATGTTATTTCATCTGGGTTTTCAATAATGTGATTATTTAAGACCTCTATAAAATCTTCATTAGTTTCCTGTAGCTTTGGTGGAGGATAGTTCATATTACCCATACCATCTGGGCCATGAAACCAGTCTGCATGTTCTCTTTTCTTCACTAGGGGTTTATCTGCACCAACATACACTGGAACATTTTTTTGACAAAGTTCGACAGTATACCTTGCGTTGATGCTTCCCTGCTCAACTGACATATTTCCTGAAACAATACTAATTCCTAAAACTTCTACATCGTCCCACTCAAGAGCCATTAATAATGCGACGGCATCGTCGGAAGCCGTGTCTGTATCTATAAAATATTTATTTTTCATGCGTTATAAAAGGATATCAAAAGATGCTAAAAGTTTCTTTTCAATTAATAAGTTGTTTAAAGCGTCTTAATTCTTAACTATTCGCTTTCTTTAAATTCAACCAATTTGCAAATATAATTAAAGCTGCACCCAAATAGATATAAATATCTCCTTGTTCTGAATAAAAGAATACTCCTATTAAAACTACGATTGGTAATCTCAATAAATCGATAGGGGCGACTACTGTTGGTGGGGCAAGAGACAGTGCTGTTGTTATGCAGTAGTGAGCACCTAATCCAGCAAAACCAATTACGACTATCCATACAATGTTTTCATTGGTTGGTAAATCTAACTTGCCGTCAAGAAGAGATGTCATTAAACCAAAAATCAACTGGATTGTAGTTAGAAAAAACAAAATAGTTAATGTAGATTCTGTTCTAGTAAGTTTTCTTGTGTAAATATTTGTAAGAGCAAAAGCCACTGCAGAAACTGCTGCAGCTATTATTCCTAAATTGATACTTTCTACATCTGGTCTCACAGTAATCAAGACTCCTATAAAACCAATTAATACTGATAATATTTTGTACTTATTTAAACGTTCATCAAGCATTAAAAATGAAAAAAGAACTATCCATATTGGCATTGTAAATTCTAGGGAGGTTACTTCCGCAAGAGTTATTGATGCTAATGAGTAAAGCCATAGGTTTTGACCTGTAAAGTGAGCGATGTTTCTTTTTAAATGTGTTTTAATCTCTTTTAAATTTATTTCTCGAAGTAAATCTTTTTTAATCAAGAAAAACAAAATTATAGATACACCTATTACACTTCTAAAAAATAAGATTTCAAATGTATCTATTTGTAGCGAAATCTCTTTACCCGCAACAGCCATAGAGGTTAGGCAAAAAACACCTCCAACCATCCACAAGGATCCCTTTATTGTTTGATTCATTATTTATAGACTTCCACAATATTTTCTTAATACTCCCTTGGGGTAACTGTCACTTACAACAAAATCTGGATCTGGCGTTAGTGTATTTTGAGACTTTGAAGATAATAGATCTCTATATTCATCTGAAGTTCTCCAAAACTTTATGCTGTATTCCTGGTTTTCTTCCCACCATTGAACTTCATCTTGAATATTCCAATCATTATTTATTGAAACTAAGTGTTCTTCAAGTGCTGTATTAGCATTTCGAGAATCTACAAAATTATTATAAAAACCATCGATAACATTTTGTAATTCCTGATTGTTTATTTCATAATTTGACATAATGTTTTCGAGTCCATCAATACCAATTTTATTAATTCTTAAAGCTTCGTTTATATAATCTAATTTGGTTGCATCTATGTATGAATAACTTTTATAAATTTCACTTTTATAAGCTTCAACTTGAATCTCATCAAAAACTCTTTCAATCTCATCAGCTAATTGAATACAGTTGTCTATTTTTTTAGTTGGTGAAGACTCAATATTTGAACAGAAAATAAAAAGAAAAAATGTTATTAGATATTTTTTATTCTTCACTATGCCACCCTTTATTAAAGGGTAGAAGAAATATTGGAATTATTGTAAATATCAAAAATAAATTTTGAGCTGCGCTTATAGAGTATGTTTCAATAAAATAACCCGTAACTATAGAGCCAACTGCAATTCCAGAACCAACGGAACTAGCTAACCACGAAAAAGCCTCGGTTAATTTTTCACTTTCTGTGACATTTGATACATAACTATTAGCAAGTAAGAAAATTGGGCCTATGCCTAGCCCACAAAGAAAACCGGATAAAATTATTAGGTTCCTTGTTTCAAAAAAATAAAATGTGGAAACTGAAATAGCCAAAAACAAAAAAACAAAATTATAATTGACCAAATTTTTTGTATTTTTGAAAAAATATCCATATAACAAGGCACTTACTAAAGCAGTAAAACCGTTCACAAGGTAATAAAAGGCGGTTAAGTTTTTTAAGTTCCCAATATCTTCTTTTGCAACAACGAATACAGAAATAGAACTTAGGCAAGCCCCAAGAAAAACTAAGGAAATTAAAAGTATTGATTTATTTTTTGAAAACCACATAGATGTGTTTTTAGAGGCCATTTCTTTCACGTTCCCAATATCAATGCTGTTAAAGAAAACTACACCTATAGTTCCAGTAATTGAACTAGCGATAGCAATATATAAAGCAACTATCGGATTTATATAATTAGAAACTGTAGCAAATACTGAGGGGCCGATTAAAAAATTTAATTCATCTATAGATGACTCAATCGCTTGTACTTTTTGGTTATCTTCATCTTTGGTGATGACTTTCCAGTTTCTACGAGTATAGGCACCAATGTTTGGAACTGAAATACCCAGAAGTATAGAAAGCAAAATGTATATGAACTCACTTTGAAAGTTTCCTATTGTTATAAATAAAGAAGCAGATATAAATCCTGTTAATAAGACACTTGCAATTCTTTTTTGGCCCAACTTGTCAACTAACCTTCCATTGACCGGTTGGATTAGAGCATTCGATATACTGAAACTTGCAGCCATTGCACCCCCAATGGCGTAAGATCCTGTTTTATAGTTTCCAAATATGACCATGCCTACTTGTAACATCGAAAATGGGGCCCTTCCTAAAGCACCAAAAAAAATTAGGTTCTTTGCTCCTTCGAGGCTTATTAGTTTTTTGTAAGTTGCTTCAGTAGCCATTACTACATTGTTGTATGTAAATAAATATACGTGCTAAAAAGTTAATCTAACTCAGTAAATGTAATAGCATTTCCATAAATTTTTTATTACTAGATTTTGTAACAACTCGAATATTTTTATTTTTACGCTCAATGTCAAAAAAATCCACAATAGTCTGACCTCTTGTAATCCCATCTCTTGTGTCAACTATTACATGGCAATTTTTTGAATCTTCAATAATAGAATTATCTATTGCTATCGACATCGTGATTGGATCAGGTAAGTCAAAGCCGTAGAAGTCGTACCATTCTTTAGTTAGGTTTATAAGAACCTTTTGAATGTCGACTGAAAAATCCGCCAAGTTAGAATTTAATGATCTTAATTGATTAATTTCACCCTCTTTAAGCATTGCATACTTGTAAGAATTATCCCATCCAACCATAGTGATTTGTAAACCTGAATTAAAAACTAATTTTGCCGCTTCTGGGTCTACCCATATATTGTATTCTGCAGCAGAAGAGACGTTTCCTGTTCCATCAGATGTCCCACCCATAACATAACAATGATTAATTTTTTTAGCTATGGATGGGTCTTTTTGTAAAGCTAAAGCTATATTTGTCAGAGGACCTAAGGTAACTATTGTTATTTCTTGAGGGTTTTGATTGATTTTTTCAATAAGAAAATCTACTGCTTTCTTTTCTTCATATTTTAACGATTTTGGAGTAACGCCAATATCGCCCATGCCGTCAACTCCATGGACTGACTGTGCACTTGCTGAGATTGGACTAAGAGACTTAACATGTTCTGTAAATTCTGTGAGTCCATGAATCTCAACATAGTCACGCATTAAAGGCTTTTCTGCACCTGCAAAAACCTTTATCTCTTGCTCAGCAGCTTCAATTGTTGATAGAGTGTTTTTCACTCCTTGCTCAAGAGGCACATTCCCTGAAACGACTGTTATTCCTAAAACATCAATTTCTTTATTTTGTAGTGCAAGCAGTATTGCTACCGCATCATCCGAACCTGTGTCTGCATCAATTATAAATTTCCTCATTTAGTACATCGTTGTGATAGTTAGATGATGCGGTCTGTGGGTCGCATGATATTGTTTCCAAAGTCTGTAGTCAAGCTGTGGGATAATTATAGATTTTTCACTTGGCCTTCTTTTGTTAATCTCCTCAGTAAGCTTTGCGGTTGCGTATAAGCTCGTTGCTCTTATTTCTATTTCCTCAAGAGAGTCTCTCGGAATAATTTCACCATTTATAATTTTATTTTTTAATTCTTCGGAATACTCGATAATTTTCATGACTTCTAGTGCTACTGGAACTATGTAGTCTGCAAAAGCACTCATAGATTCCATATCTTCTATGTAAAAATCTCCTGTTCCTGCCAGTTCTGCATGTATTCCCCAAAAAGCAAGTTGTGCGAGTTTATAAAAGTGAATATCAATATCTTTATTGTATTTTGATGTATCGTCAAATCTTGGAAACTCCGAGATTAGTCGCTCTATCAGACCCTCTCCCTTATAGTAAAGTTTTTTTGGACCAGCATTGATAAAGTTTATCCAATCACCTTCATAACTTTCGGAAAGTTTTCTTCCAACCTCCGTCAGAATTTTTAATCTTTCTTTCATCATTGGCATCTCTATATTTCCATCAAATATTTTTTGAAGCTTTACAGTATCTAAATCACATAAAACATTGCCATCATAAAGTTCAACTCCTGATGAAATTGCCTCTTGAATTTGAGTAATCATTGCTTCGCTGTCTGATAGAGTTCTGCCATTTCGTATGATTTCATATTTAGTACTGCTTTCAAAATCTGTAAAAGCAAAGTTCAAAGTATTAATTAGCATTGTCGTTCTTATGTGCTCTTCGGGTTTGTTTTTAGTTAGATTATTTTCTGGAGGTTGAAATTCTTCATACGCTATCCAGTCCGCGACTCTTGTAATTTCATTTACATCCAGATTGATGGTTTTAAGATTTTCGATAACAGGATTTAGAGACTTAAGCACTTTAGAGTCCCAATTTATATCCATAGTTCAAATGATACTAGCGAAAAAATGTCCTGAAAGATATACTTTCAACATGAATTCAAAAATTTGTGTTATTGGAAGTTCAAACATTGATCAAATAGCTTACACACAGAATATACCCAGTGATGGTGAGACACTATTTGGAGATTCATTTCAAATGGGCTTCGGTGGCAAAGGAGCTAATCAGGCAGTTATGGCCGGACTCCTTGGAGCAGACGTATATATGATTACATGTTTAGGAGATGATGTTTACAAGGAAATGACAGTAACTAATTATCAGGCAAATAATGTAAATACTGATCACATACAAATGGTAAGGGGCTCCAGCGGCGTTGCTCCAATCTGGGTAGATTCCACTGGACAAAATAGAATAATTGTCATACCTGGAGCAAATAATGAAATTGATGCCCAAAAAGCCATCACGTCAATGGAGGAGATTGGAAATATTACAGTTTTAGTAGGTCAGTGTGAAATTCCTATGGATGTCAATCGAGAAGTATTTAAGTTTGCAAAGAATAACTCCATTACAACAATTTTTAACCCAGCACCCGCTACAAGTCTTGATAAAGATTTTTTAGAATACATTAACTGGCTAATCCCCAATGAGAGTGAGTTTGAATTAATTAGTGGCATGGAGCCAAGTAATGAAAACTTCCTAAAGTTTAAACAAGAAGTTCCCTGTAATTTAATAGTTACTCTTGGTGAAAAGGGAGCTGTTTTAGTTGAAGAAAATGATACGCAATATTTCGATGCTCCACAGGTAGAGGCAATAGATACCACTGGTGCCGGTGATTCATTTATAGGAACATTTGCATATGAACTATCAGAGTCAAATTCTCCTGAAGAAAGCGTAAAAAAAGCAGTTTCAAAAGCTAGTCAGTCAGTCACAAAAAAAGGTACTCAATCGTCTTATAGTTAACTTTTTAGTAAAGATTTATTAATCTATTTTTAAGCTTGATTCCAAAATTATGTTTGTAGCATTGCTAACGGCATCCAAATAGGTATCTTTGTTTAAAGCCTCTTTTCTGTTTTGGTCGCCGTATATAACAAGTAAGGCTCCAGTTCTTACTCGTCTGTAGTTTCCAACAACGAATAAGGCTGAAACTTCCATTTCAGAACAGAGTACACCACCTCGAACCCATGCCTCCCATTTTTCATTTAAGTCATTTGAAACAGGCTTTGAATCAGGATCATGCTGTCCGTAAAATGAATCTTTAGTTTGAACAACTCCAATATGATAGGTGCTTCCTTTTTCTTTTGCTGCTTGCTCCAAGGCAAACACCATGTCAGCTGAACCAACTGCTGGGTACTCGATTGGCATGTATTCTAAAGAAGTTCCTTCTTGTCTTACAGCACCATTAGCAATTACCAAATCTCCAACCCTAGTGTGTTCTTGCATAGCTCCAGATGTTCCAAGCCTAATCATTGTTTTGACACCAATATTTGCTAATTCCTCTACACCAATAGCTGTTGAGGGACAACCCATGCCGGTTGACATCACGCTTACTGGCCTACCTTTAAAGGTTCCTGTATATGTTTTGTATTCCCTGTTAAAAGCCACTTCTTCAGCGTCATCAAAATGACCTGCGATGAATTCAACTCTTCCGGGGTCTCCAGGTAAGATTACGAAATCTGCAACATCACCAGGCTCAAGACCAATATGATATTGTTTTTGTCCATCTAACATAGATTTTTTTTCTGTCATGTCTGAGATGATATCAAATGATTTGTCAAAGGTCACTAAAATTTTTTATAAATCTCTAGAAAATACTGTTAAAAGTGATAGTTTAATGATATGAATATTCCAGAAATTAAATTTCCAAACTTAGATTCAGATTTTATTGAAGATCCGTACCCCTACTTGAAAGAATTAAGAGAGACTTCTCCTTTATATAAGGATGTAAATAGTAATTTAGTTTTAGTTACTAGATTCGAAGATGTTAGAGGCATTCAGACAAGTAAAGCTTTTTCCTCATCAGAGCCAACTGACTTCAATGCAAGAAACAAAACAGACGAAGCAAATAATACTTATCCATATTTCTGGCAAACAGAAGAATTTTCATTATTAAATCTTGAAGGCCAGTTACATGGAGACCTTAGAGGGCTTGTTGCAAAAGCTTTTTCGACAAGACAAGTTCAAGAATTAAGACCTTTTATGGAAAATAAGTCAGCTGATCTTTTAAACAATCTACAGGGTAGTAATTTTGATTTACTAGCTGATTACGCACAGCCCTATTCTGTATCAGTGATAGGAAAACTTTTAGGGGTTCCTGAAGAACAGTATGATAATTTTTTGGACTGGTCTAACAAGATTGTAAAAATGTATGACCTTGAAGTCTCAGATACAAGTGCTGAAGAAGCTGAAACTGCAGCTAAAGATTTTTACTTCTACATAAGCGAATTAATTGAACAAAAAATAGAAAAACCCGGTGATGATATGATTTCAAGACTTTCACAAGTAACAGAAAATGATCAGAGGTTAACAAAAGATCAGATTATTTGCACGGTTATTCTACTTCTAAATGCCGGTCATGAAGCAACTGTAAATACAATTGGTAACTCTATTGTTGCCTTAAGACAAAATGAAATTAATACCAAAGATTTGGATAAAAAGTTTGAAATCAAAAAAATAATTGAAGAGCTAATAAGGTGGGATAGTCCTCTTCAGTTTTTTCAAAGATGGGTACTAGAAGATACTAATTTAGGAGATTTTGAACTTAAGAAGCATTCAAAAGTAGCCATCCTTCTTGGTTCAGCAAATAGAGATGAACTAGCATTTAAAAATGGAGAAGAAATTGACTTTCACAGAGACAACTTAAGTCATACCAGTTTTGGGGGTGGAGTCCATTTTTGCCTTGGAGCTCACCTAGCAAGACTAGAGCTAGAAGTTTCGTTTATGAATCTTTTCAAAAATCAAATATCTTTAGTTGAAAAGCCCATCAGAACCGGTGCATTTGGAATAAGAGGGTTTAAAGAAATTATTGTTTCTACTTAATTCTCGTACTTTTGAATCTCTGATAGTAATTCACTAACTTTATTTACGCTAGAACTGAACATTCCTTCGGTAAACAAATTTCTATATCTTCTTTCCCAAGCAGTAATAGCTATTACAGGTTTTTTGTTTGCATACATGTATCCTATTTCAGATGCAGTTCCCGAATCTATATCTTGACCTGTTACAAGTGCCACCACTAAGTCTGCTTGATCTAATGCATCCACATCTGTTTTAAAGATTATATCTTTTGTAGATTGTGACATATTATTATCTTTTAGTTCATCAGGATCAATTCCAGTTTGATCTCTATGTGGAAGAAAACAATCGTATCCAGCTCCTTCTAAAGCTGCTGCTATCTCTTCCAAGTATTTTTTTTCATGAACGTTGAACAATGGACCTGCGATATATATATTTTTTACCATGTACTCAAATTAAAAGATTTTTTGTGATTCAACAAGATAAAAACAGAGTATTTTTCTGCAATATTATTCGATTACTTTTAGACTCCTTCTATGGGGAAATCAAAAAATTATGGTATGAATACAAAGGCAATTCATACTGAAAAAAGAGTGAAATTACCTACTGGAGATGTGATGCCTCCAATCCACTTATCAACAACCTTTGAAAATTCTCAGCCTGGAGAATATGAATATTTTTATGGAAGGAGTGGTAATCCAACTAGAGAATTGTTTGAAAGAACTATGGCCTCTCTTGAGGGAGTAGAAGACTTTGAATCTATGCATTCGTTCGGAATGGCATCAGGAATGGCTGCTGTAACACTCATAGGAGAGCTTGTTAAACCAGGTGAAAATGTAGTAATTACAAAAGATGTATATGGTGGAACTACTAGATTTTTTTCACAAGTTATGACAAAAAGAGGGATTGAAGTTAATTTTTGTGACCTTTATGACGAAGAAAAATTAAACTCTCTTATTAACGAAAAAACTAAATTAGTTTGGTTTGAATCACCTTCTAACCCAAAAATTAATATATTTGATATCAGTAAATACGCTGAAATAGTACACAAAAGTAACGCCTACCTGGTTGCTGATGGAACTTTTACATCTCCTTTTATAACAAGACACCTAGAACATGGGGTTGATATTGTTTTCCACTCAACAACAAAATATATAGGGGGGCACAGCGATACTCTTGGTGGAGTTGTAACAACTAATAATGCGACAGCATGGGAAATATTATTCGAATATCAAAAAACTAGCGGTGCAATTATGTCTCCGTTTGATGCCTACCTTTGTCAAAGGGGTTTGTATACATTAGGTCCTAGGCTTGCAATGCACTCAGCAAATGCACATAAATTGGCTGAGTATTTAGAAAGCTCTGAACATATCAAAGAAGTATTTTATCCAGGACTAGAAACCAATCCTCATTTCTCAGTTGCTGAAAAACAAATGGACATGTTTGGAGGAATGTTAAGTTTTAATGTTGAAGAACATATAGATCTTAAAGTATTCTGGGAAAATTTAGATCTTTTTAAACTTGCAGTGAGCCTTGGTGGAGTTGAGTCCCTGATTGAATTACCACGACTGATGACCCATGACTCTGCTGAAGGCACAGAGGCTTCAATTGATGATGACCTTGTAAGAATCTCTGTTGGGTTAGAAAATACCGAAGATTTAATTAGTGATTTAGAATCTGCCTTAAATGCTGCAAAAAAATAAGCTCAATCCATTTTCTTTTGCTTTAATATCTGTCGTTGCAACTTTTCTGTTGTTCCTAGTTTTTGGATATAACGGTTGGGGACCAGCTGCAGAAAATGAACAAGCTATAGGAGAAATTTCTAGATGGTGTGAACGAGTAAGTGCAGGTTTTTTTAGAGAACCAGCCAACACTCTTGGGAATCTAGGTTTCGTTGTTGTTGGCTTATATATGTTTTTTAGACTTTCAAAAGATGCCACCCAAGGAAACTCTCCTCTGTTTGGATCCTTCAAAATAGCACTTTTATATGCATCAGCATCAACATTTTTAGGGCCAGCTTCAATGGCAATGCATGGAACGCACACAAAATTTGGTGCCTGGTTGGATAATGTATCAATGATTTCTTATATTCTAATTTTGTGGATATACAATTTAAAAAGACTCACAAAGTTCTCTTCGCGTATGTTTTTTGTGACTTACTATTCACTTTTACTCTATTATGCCTTTAGCTACTGGTTTTTTGATAGTGGATTAGGGATTGGAGTTGACTTATTTGAGCTCAGTATTGGTTTATGGATTGCTACAGAAGTATTAGTAAAACTACCCAATATATATGGAAGGTTGCTTTCCGGCCTAACTGTTTTGTTAACCCAGCAACTTTTTGGTAGTTCCGTAATAGATTCTTTGCAAAATCTACAAGAGAATTGGGAGATGCTTTTATATTTTATCCCAGCATTGATTCCAAATTTACATGGAGGAACTGAAAGAAAATACACTCCCTGGTTCTTTATAGGTGTTGCTTCATTCTTTGGTGCACTTATGATTTGGGAAACTGGTGTCCCTGAACATCCGTGGTGTGAGCCAGATTCATGGCTTCAAGCACATATGGTATGGCACTTGCTCTGTGCTGCAGCAACTCTAAGTTTCTTTAACTTTTTTAGAACTGAAAAATTAGCTAAGGCCTGAGATACATTAAATCTTTTTGATTAAGCTCTACCACTTCTCTAGAGAAATAGTTTGTATACATATCATTAGCTATCCAGTTATCTACCTGGTCATCGTAGTATTTAGACATTACGTGACCTGACTGTCCTGATGGAAGTACCGTCTTTGAGTTATCTAAATTGCTCAAGTCAACGACCATTCTCATGGAGGGATAACTACCTATTGTAAAGTCATCTCCGAATCCCCAGTCGGTTGAGTTTATAGCAAAGTTAGATCCACTTGATGCAACTGGACCAATATTTACAAGATTAGTGAGTATTGGAATTCCAGCTTCTCCTAATAAGTTTGTTGGATAGGTAATTGTGTGTATCTTTCCCCACTCCCAATCATCGCTATCTGAAGAGTCAAAAATTTCAACTATTAAATTATCAGAGATTGTTAAAGTCTTTTCTAAAATGTCTGTTAGGTTCTCCTTACCTGGCGTATTTAAATCATCCCAAATAATGTGGTTTGGATCTTTTAGTAAAGTTCTAAATATTTCTGATGTAGAATCGGAGTTTCCAGGTTGTAGAGAAATTTCATTTCCTGCATTATCAAAGACAATTAATTCCTCAAAAGTCAGTTCAGCTAAGGTTTTGTAAAATATAGCCCAAGCAGCCGCTCCAGTTGAGTCAATATTCATCTCAAATTTTTCTTCAGAAATTGCCCACTCTTTAAGCTCAGTTAATACTTGTGAATCAATATACACATTATTGAAAACATAAGGGAGTATATAAGCAGCAGAGTAATCAAAATTATTAATCTGCATGGCCTGCATGTCTTCTATTGAAATTTTATCAGCCATATATTGATTGATTACTCTTTCTATGGCTTCTGCTCTATAACCTCGAGCATAGTAATTTGGCCATGGTTGATCGGGATGTACTGATTGATTTGCTGTAATGATATATCCGGAAGCAGGGTTTAGTGTAAATGGTAGATTTTCAAAAGCCACAAACCCCTTCCAATCATTTTCGCTTAACCAACCTTCAATTGGTAAATCTCCATATAAACCATCTCTTCTAATTGGTAGTTTTCCAGGTGATTGATAGCCTATGTTTCCATTTCTATCTGCATACAATAAGTTTTGTGCGGGAACATGGAACTTCTTTGTAGCTTCTCTGAATTCTTCCCAATTTGATGCGTAATTAAATTCTCTAATTCCGACAAAAGTTTCCCCCGGTATCAAAGCAGACCAAGAAAGGGAGACAGCAAAGTCATTAGGTAAATTAATCCTCGCTTCTTCCCTAAATGTACTCTCTCCTTCTTCAGATGTTAGGTTAATGGGGAAACTTCTATCTGAAACTATTGGCCCATGGTGTGTTTCCCTAACTTCAATAACTATTGGATCTGAACCTGCCACTTCAATTATTTCAGTCGTTCTTTGCATGTCAATCCATTCATTGTCGACTTCGTATTGATTTTCATTGTTAGGATTAATTTTTTCTATAAATAGATCTTGTACGTCTGGACCCATATTTGTCAAACCCCAAGCAATATCACTGTTGTAGCCGATGATTACATATGGTGACCCCGCAAAAGAGAACCCAACTGAATCTAGTTGACAGTCGCGATTTTTAGGGAAGCAATGTAAGCCATTTTCATACCAAATAGCAGGTAGTTGCACAGAAAGATGTGGATCGTTAGCTAATAGCGGCATTCCTGTATCAGTATGTGTACCATCTACGACCCATGAATTAGATCCCAGCGACTGATTTGTCTGCATATCTTTTGTTACGTATTTGATGAAAAAAGATTGTGTCATTTGCTGAAAATTATTTGCTTTTCCTGTAGATGCAAATGAACCGGCACCTTCCCAATCTTCAACAATATAAGGGTGTTCCTCCGGATAAGGCGGGGTTAATAAATCATAAATTTCTGGACTTAAAGTATTTAGTGTCTTTGAGTTTGAAATTTCTGACGTAAAATTACCATTCAAATCATACGCCATCATTTTTGCCCAAGCTAATGGGTAATGAGGCTGATAAGTGTCCACTACATAGTCTGGATTTAAAAACTGTAAAACAAAGTGCTCAAGACTTAATCTGTTTTGAGGGCGTGATTCAATATAAGCATTGATTCCAGCCGTGTAGTTTATTAGGTCTTTTTTAAATTCTGGTTCTAAGGATTCATATTCCTCAAGAGCAACTTTATGGAAACCAAAAGTTCTAAAGAGTAAATCAGCTCCTATACCTGGGTCTCCAATTAGAGAAGCTAATCTTCCGGTACTTAAGTGGCTCCAAAATTCCAACTGCCAAAATCTATCTTGAGCATGAACATACCCTTGAGCAAATAATATATCATCTACATTTGTTCCATATATATGAGGTATTCCTCTTTCATCCCTAATAACTTCAACGAAATCACTTAGAGGAAGTCCTGTAACATCAATTTCGTGATCAGGAAGAGGCATTCTAAAAATTACTACACCCGCGATAATTACAACTGCTTGCAAGCCAATAAGTGAAACAATTAGCCATTTGAAGAACTTTTTCATTACCCCCCTCCTAATTAGATTAGATGTTACAACTTAAGGTTGTCTATCCAGATTGATATTTCTTTTACTGTATTCTTATAAACTTCTAAAGCATAGTCATCTGATTCATAAGTTGCTCTACTTGGGTCAACAAAAGAATTGTGTATCCTGTTTTTAGCATTTGGAAAAACAGGACATGTTTCCTCTGCAGAATCACAGACTGTGAGCACATGATCAAACTCTATATCTATAAAATCATTAACTAATTTAGGGTATTGTTGAGTAATATCATATCCAACCTCTTCCATAGCTTTTACAGCATAAGGATTTACTTGAGCTTCAGGATGGGTACCTGCTGAGAAGATTTCGGCATTTGGATATTTATTTTTAAGTAAACCCTCAGCAATTTGAGATCTACAAGTATTTCCCGTACAAATAACTATTATTTTCATAGTTATATTCTATTCAATTTAGTACTCTAAATTTATGGAATCACAAGCGAGCAAAGAAAAAAAATTTACTGATCAAATTGAGAAGTGGATAATGTACTTTCTGTATTTGTTGTTTGGTGGACTATTTTTACTAATCGCGATTCAAGATTCTTGGCGTGAGGGAATCATTTTACTGCCGATTGCAGTTCTAACTATACCTCTAACAAAATGGGGGATGAGATGGCAAAATGAAAGATACGTCAGGAGCGCACAAAACCAGGACGAGATAAAAGTATTACAAAATAAAATAAATTCTTTAGAACAGAGAATTTCTAATTTGGAGGAAAAATGATATCAGTAGAGCTCTTATGTAAGCATATGGCGTGGGCTAATCAAGAAATATATAAAGAAGTACAAAAGCTAGGCGATGAGGTTCTTGACTATTATGTCATTGATCCTGAATGGACAGTGAAAACAATAATGATTCATATAGCAGGGGCTTCACATTTATATGCTCAAAGGTTAAATGGAGAACCTTTTTCTCGCTTTGAATTAAAAAATACTGAAAATTCTGAAATGATTGATGAGCTTCTATCAGAACTAAATAGAATCGACCAAAGCTTAATGAAAAATGTAGATAGAGAAGATGGGGAGTTTACTTATATGACTTCAAAGGGTGAACAGTCCGCAAAGGTTTCTGAAGTACTCTCACAATTAATTTTTCATGCAGGTGAACACAGAGCTCAAATTGTTGCAGCATTGGATAAACATAATGAAAGATCTATTAACTTAGATAAATATTCAGTGTGGAGCTACGTCTCAAGTTTAAAATAAACAGCAGGAATTATTTTCGAAATTTTAAGTCTAAATTTAACTCTTCTGCTGTGAAGTCCCATAATTTTTTTCTTAAGTCTTCGTTGTAAACAAGCCTGTTGAGTCTCATTGTTCCTGGTTTACCGTAAATCCCAAAATACTTAGGGGCAAAAGTTTTTTGAGCTGAAATATTTTTTGTTTTAATAGCTTTTAGAACTGGGGCCGTTCCTGTTGCAATATTTGTAGATATATATGTGAATGCTGATTTTCTAATACTTTTAACTTCATAAGGCCTAGATTGTCTTGATTTAGTAATACCAGGATGTGCAATCGCAACAGATGCTTTACCATCGATTCTTTTCTCAAGTTCATAGGCAAACATTGAACGATATAAATTTGTTAGATTGTATCGTGAAGAAGGTGTAAAACTCTCTTTGGTATGTAGGTTTTTTAACTGCATTTTTCTTGCTAGATACATTGAAAGACTTGAAACTTGAATCATTCTTCCCCTGTTCTCAACAAGATTTTCGAGAAGTTTTAATGTAAGTCTGTATGTCCCGAAATAGTTCACTGCGATCATGGACTCAAATCCCTCTGCCGTGAGATTGAAATCTTGATAAATTAAACCGGCATTATTGTACAAAATATCTACTCCGCTATAAGATTTGGAGATTTCATTAGAAAAATTTTCTATGCTTTTAGGATTTGAGAGATCTAACTCCATGAATATTGCATTCTCGCCTAAAAACTTCTCGGCCTGCTGACCTTTTATTTTATCTCTACAGGCAAGAACAACTTTGTAATCATTGAGTACAAGCTGTTTAGCAACCGATAAACCTAAACCTTTATTTGCTCCAGTAATTATTGCTAATTTTTTCATAATATTTTTTACTTCATTCAATTCTATACTTAAAGGAATGTATTATTTATTAGCCTCTGGAATAGTTCTAATTATCTTTAGATACTTTAATCTGATCCCAAGTTTGTCGAATAAATTTTGGAGATATGTTGATTATGTTCTACTAATTTCAGCTTTTGTAATACTTCTCTCCAGAATTCCACCATTTTTTTCAGGGATACTTTTAAGTGGTGTTGTTTTTTTTGCTTGGAGAAAAGGTTGGTTCGATAAATTACGTTAGGGAATAATCTCCAATAATACCTCTATAGGTTGATTAGCCCATTCATCAAACTCAGCAATCATGGCATCAGCTGGTTTACCAAAGTTTGACTCAAATGCTTGTTCGAAGCCAAGGTCTTCAATTTGTGACCAAAAGTCCACTCTAAAAGTTTCTTCGCTAGTGTTGTAAATTAAATATGCAACAAACCAAGTTAACACATCATATGTTTGGAATGATTCGTTATACCCTAGTTCTCTTAAACTTCTTCCATCATTGAGGTATGCACTAATTGTCTGAGCTTTGTACTCCATTTCTTGTTTGAGGTATTTTGGATCTACTCCCGGTTCTTTTGAGTACCAGTACTGTGCCATATATTCTGCTCCACCCTCCATCAAAAATGGAACCTGTACTTCATCTCCATTGAAATAAACGTTGCGATTGCTAGTTCTCCAATCACCATCAGTATCTGTGCTTGGTACAGATAGGTTTGCATGCTGATAAACATGGAAGTATTCATGAAGGACTACTTTTTTATAGTCATCTTCTTCAGGACCTGGATACTTTGCAGACATGACAAGCGCATTAAAGTAATACCCTAAATAATCTCTAATGTAGGAACTAACAGCAGCTCCACCATCGTCAACATATCTGTAAAATGGGGACCAACCGTCACCACTCCCATAAGGATCTCCATTTGCACAATCCCATTCTTTATTCCAGGTTGGATCTTTTTCTGACCGAACATCACACCATTGCTCATCTAAAGTAATTACTTCATCTTTTCCAGTACCAACAATCCATATTTCGAGTGGACCATAACTTCCCCAGTAACCTCTTGCTTTATTAACCCATTCAACGGTTAGGTCAATAGTTGCTTGTGACACGTCTGCTGCAGCATATACTTCTGGACTTGCATCTGTATATCCCCAAAAAATTTCCTTTGCTACCTGGGGTTCTCCGTCAACCGAAGCTGGTAAATTATTATCATCATTTTCTGACTCTTGTTCGATTGTTTGTGGCTGCTCGTCAACTGAAGTAAGTACAGGTTCTGCTGAACCACCACAAAAAGATAGTAGTAGTAATAAAATCAACATTTTTTTCATTTGTAATACCTATTGTTTTTCAATAACCAATTAATTCCTAAAAACAAGCCAATAATAGCTACGATAACTGTAAGGTTTGGAAAATTCCAAAGAAAAATAAGTGAAAATACAATGGTGAGGAAAATTACTAGCAACTTTTCTGCTAACTCACTTTTGTTATTTCTATAACCTCCTTGGAAAGATTTTTTAGGTTTTTATTATTAAAATTTACAATCCATAAAAGTACATACAAAACACCTACGATAAAAAATAGAAAGGCGTAGCCTCTTCCAGGTCCAGTCCCTACAAGTGGGGATAAAATATCAACATTTGCAGGGTAAAAAGTAAATTCCAAATAATCTCCCAAAGGTCCAGCTATAACAACGCCTAATGGTCTCAACATCTGGGCAATGGTTCCCCTAAGTGCCAAGGCTCTACCTCTTATGTCTTCAGTAGTAATAGCTAGCCATGCCCCGGAAGAGACTGTATATTGAACCGTTCCACTGACTCCAGAAATAATGCCGTGCACACATAAAAGAAATATACTGGGCCTGATTGAGCCTAGAATGAGACTTAATCCGCCCAAAAGTCCCATATATATAGCAACTTTCAAATTTCCTTGCAGCTTGTCAGCTAATCGTAGTGAAATCATTGAACCGAAGAGAAAAGCTAAGCCAATACTCGACTCAACAATGCCAAGCCCCCTTGCATCCGTGAAGCTTAATATCATTGGAGGTAGTAGCACCGAAGTAAAGCCCCACAAAAAGTTAGCTAATGAAAGAATGGACACTAAAGCAAGTAATCCTTTTTGTTTTTTTAGCCAGTTGTATGCTTCAACTAAGTCAAGATAAGTATTTTTAAAGGTCAAGTTATTTTTGGTTTCAATTTTTTTGCTTTTGAACAGAGTAATTGTTGCTATACCAAAGAGACAAGTTAATACATCAACGAGTATTACTCCTGTCAATCCAAAGAATGAGTATATGAATGCTCCCCCTATTGGACCAATTAGAACAGAAATTGCTTCCGCGCTTTCAAATAAAGCTGAGACTTTTGTTACTTCATTCTTTTTGACGATATCTCCTAAAAAAGCACTCCATGTTGTCCAGTGAGCTATTTCAAAGATTCCAAATGCTAATGCAAATGGAATGAGCAGAGTTAATGTCAAAGCATTATTAAATGCAAAATACCCAATGATGCACATCAATACAGCAATTGTTAAATCAAAAATAATTATTAACTTTTTTCGATCAAATCTGTCGGCAAGGACTCCTCCGAATGGTCCTGTAACTACACCTACTAGTGCAACAATGAATAAAATTGTAGAAAGTGCACTAGCTTTTCCGGTTGTTTCATATATCCAGACACCAATGCCAAAGAAAGACATGGATGATCCTGTCCAAGAAATTGTTTGTCCAAACCAGAGTAAATATATTTTTTTTTCCATAGTCACTCAATATTAACTGAATCTAAAATAAGAGAAGTATTAACAAAGTTTAAATATCGTTAATAAATGTATCTTGAAAACTCTGTCTATTTACTAACTCAACCACACCGGATTCAGTCACAGCAACAACCCCAGATTTAGGTACTCGGTTATAGTTGCTTGCCATAGCAAAAGTGTATGCACCAGTTGAGGTTGACATTAATATATCACCTGAGTGAGTATCACTGGGTAACATTGCTTCTTTTACGAGTAAGTCACCACTTTCACAATGCCTTCCAGAAACAGCATGCACTGTCTCATCTCCATTTTTACCACCAGAGATATTAAAGAGTTTGTGTTCGCTTCCATACAATGCTGGTCTTGGATTGTCAGACATACCTCCATCAACAAGAATATAGGGTTTCTCTCCACGATCATCTTTGAGTGCACCTGCAGTGTAGAGAATAACACCGGGATTATTAACTAATGCTCTTCCCGGCTCAATCATAACTCTGTAATCATCTTGCCAGTGTTCTTGGATTCCGGCATGAATAGCATCAGCATAGACTTTTAATTCATGGTCTACTTCATCGCCTGCATAAGGTGAAAAGAATCCACCTCCAGCATCAAAGACAACCTCTGCTTGAACAGCTGCACGATGCTTATAGAGAAACTCAGCACACTCACTCATTGCTTTTTGATAGCGTTCTGGATCTTTTATCTGACTACCGATATGGACATGAATTCCTGAAAACAATAATGATGGTGCATCGTAAATCTGTTTCAAGGCCTCTTCCGCAAATCCGATTGAGATGCCAAATTGTTGGTCGTATCCTGTGGTCAAGACCATTGGGTGTGTTTCTGCACCAACATCTAAATTGATGCGCATAATAACGGGTTGTTGTCTTCCTAATTTTGAGGCTGCAGCTTCCAGCATTGGAATCTCAAATCGATTATCAATAGAAATATGTCCACCTTCGTTTTGCATGAAAAACTCAATCTCTTCAATACTTTTATACGTACCATTAAATAGTGTATTTTCTAAAGTACCTGTTACTGCTTGTGCTGTTGCCATCTCTCCACCAGAGACAACGTCTACTCCCCAGCCTTTGTCACTAAGTTCTTTAACTAATGCTTTGCAGATAAATGCTTTTGCAGCATATCGAAATAAGGTATCAGAGCCAAAAGAATTAGAGAAATGGTCAATATTATTTTTGAGATGCTCCCAGTCGTAAACATACAAAGGAGTTCCATACTCTGTGGCAACATCAAGCAGTGAAGTATCTCCTATGTAGGCAACTCCATCTTTGAACGAAAGATTAGAAGGTAAGTAATTCATTTTTTAAGGCGACGCTTAATCCACGCTATATCTTTTTTCTGTGCCTCAAGCCCGCCTGGAGTTTCAACAATTATGTCTGATTTACAATTCTTAATAACATATTCAAGCTCTGCTTTTGGAATATTACCTTTGCCTAAATTTTCATGTCTATCTCTACTACTCTCGAATCCATCTTTAGAATCATTAAAGTGTACGAGGTCTATTTTTTTTGTAAGTTTTTTAAATCCTTTTACAGCATCAATAGTTGGAATTCCGCCTGCCCACGTGTGGCAAGTATCTAAACAAAGCCCAACATTAAGATCGCCGATGACTTCCCAGAGTCGTTCAATTGAATCCATGTATCGAGCAACTGAGTTTTTTCCTCCAGCAGTATTTTCTACCAATACTCTCATCCCAGTGTCTTCTACAAACTCGATTGCTTTTCTCCAATTCTCATATCCCTCTGCAATATCTCCACCCTCACCAACAGAGCCACCATGGACAATGACTGCTTTTGCACCGAAAGATGCTGCAATCTTGCAGGTGTCTTTAAGTAATTTTCTACTCGGGTGCCGTACTTTATTATTGGGTGTAGCAACATTGATTAGATAGGGGGCATGGACATATATTGGTCCTTTGTATTCTTGCAATACATCTACGTCTTCACGGGGTTTTGGGCTTTTCCACATTTGGGGACTGGAAACAAAAATTTGGAATGTATCGCCTTTTCGAAGCTTTATCTCTTCAACAGCGTTTTTAGAGGGTATATGTGAGCCAATATTCATGAAACTAAGTATAAATCATCTAAATTCTATCAAAATAGAAAGATTGGAAGAATTTCACTATGCTTAACTTAAGACTTCCTTTTGTGCCTTGAACCACTTTAACAGGGCATGATAAAGCAAAAATTACAGCCACGAGGGAGTCTTTTGCATTTTTTCTTGGAATTTAATTTTTTATATGTATTTTTAAGTCTTTTCTTGGAAAAGGAATAGGTGCAGGATTAACTATAAGTGGTTCTGTTGATGAAATCTCCTCGATGTTTGAAACTAATTTATAAATGACATTTTTAAACAAATAACTAGCAAAGAACTTCCCAAGGCAGGTGTGTGCTCCCCCAGAAAATGGGTAATAAGCTTCATTTGGTTCTTCTGTGTTTAAAAATCGCCTTGGATTGTATTTCTCAGGTTCCTGCCAGTAACGATTATCATTATGTAAAACAAGGGGACCAATAGCAACATAAGTTCCTGCCTCTAATTTATAATTATCAACAACTGTATCCCTCATAACATATCTTACTGAGAAAGGGACAGGTGGGTACATTCTCATAGCTTCAGAAAATAAAGACTCCCCTTTAATACCATTTTTTAAGTCTGTGGTATCTGTATAAGACATCTCACTACATTCCTCTCTCAATTCTTGATAAAAAGTCTGGTCTATAGAGAGATGGTGAATAGCAGAAGTTAATGTACTTGTAGTTGTGTCATGAGCAGCGAGTAGTAAAAAAATCATGTGCTCAGCAATTTCATAATTGCTTAATCCACCTTCATGTTTATTTGTTTTAACTAATTCTGCAAACAAAGTATTTGATTCTGTATTTACATTTTCTGCTTTATTTTCAAAATATTCAAGTAGGGACTTTCTAGCTTTAAGGCCTTTTCTTAACTTGGTAAAAGGTAATGGGATTCTTACCACAGAGGTTGCAGATTTGATTGCATCGGTAAACAACTTTTCTAGTTCCTTTTGTCTAGAGCTGTCAATTTCATCAAAGAAAAGTTCAAGGGAGATTTTAAACATTAACTCTTTTATGGTCGCATACAAGTTAAATGATTTGCTATTTTGTAGATCGTCAATCCAAGAGTCGAGCAAGGGTTGTACTATCTGTAAATAGTTAGCTAAAGCATCTCGTCTAAAAGAGTCTTGTAGTAAACCTCTATGAAATCTATGATCATCAAAATCTCTTAACATCAAACCATTTTCAAAGGTCTTTCCTAGAGAAAATTCCCATCCATGCTTGGATGAAAAATTATCTTCTGTGTCAAGATAAATGTGTTTTGTTGCACTAGGGGTCATAAACAATGTCACTCTTTTGTGCAGAATGGAGATTTCGAAGATATCACCGTGCTTTTGTTGTAAGTTTTTAACTAATGATAAAGCATCATTATTAAATTTTATTGAGTGACCAAAAAGGAAGTTTCCTTTATCTAGTGGTGGCTTAGTCATCATATATAGATAACTGTAAATAAAAATATTTTAAAAAGCAAAAATCCCAGTTGATCTTGCGACCCTCCGGGATTTTCTATTCTATTTCATTTTCGGTCTTGCGACTTCTTTTTCTATAGTGTGTAATAAATGTACCTAACTATCGGCATTTTGGCAAAATTTTTTAAGGTGTTTTTTTCGCGAACTTTTATGCATATTATTTATATTTTTATTGAATTTTGAATATTATCTACTTATGAACATAAGGTTGTTTAAAAAAAGTGATTGGAATCAGGTTAAGACAATCTACCAATTAGGAATAGATACTGGTGTAGCAACTTTTGAGACTACTCCTCCAGCAAATGTCTCACTCTGGTTAGTAAAAATAAATCCTAAATTGACTTTTGTTTTAGAGGAGGGAGATGAACTACATGGATGGATAACATTAAGTAAAATATCTTCGCGGTGTGTCTACGAAGGGGTGGGGGAAATCTCAATTTATGTTCACCCACATTACCAAAAAAGGCATGTAGGCAAACTGCTTTATCGACATCTAGAAACAGAGGCTAAAAACTGTGGGTACTGGACCTTACAAGCACAACTCTTTACAGAGAATCTTGCCTCGAAAGAATTTTTTGAAAAACAGGGTTTTAGACAAGTTGGAACAAGAAAGCGAATAGGGCAGTTGGAAAATCGTTGGATTGATAATTACCTCTACGAAAAAAGTTTATAAATTAGAAATAAATTCTTTTAAGTTGTAATTAACATTACAAAGCAAAAATCCCAGTTGATCTTGCGACCCTCCGGGATTTTCTACACTATTTCATTTTCGGTCTTGCGACTTCTTTTTCTTTAGTGTCTTATAAATATACGTTAGTTTTTACTCTTACGCAAGATATTTACTAATCTATTTTTCGCGAAGTTTGAGAGCTTTTTGCAGCTTGGATAACTGCGCATTTACAACAACAAAGATGGATTAAACATGGTGAGAAAATCTTTTATCTATTTTTAAGTTACATTTCCAGAATTTAGGTCATCAATAAAGCTCTGCAACTCATCGGTGTCCGTATTTTCTATCAAGACAGAGTAGGTCTCTTTATCAAAGATAAGCTTTAGATATTCCTCCTCTAAAATGACTTTTCGTAAATCTTGAATATCTTCGACAACAGTTAATAACTTTTCTGATGTTCTCATTGCTATTTTGTATTCTGAGACTTCAAGTATTGGTTGAAACATGCTTTGTACAGCAGTAAATAATTGGAAGCCACCAACAATTAGAATGAGGTAGTACAAAACCTCCTCTCTGGGGTTAGAGCCAAACTCATTTAAGGTAATATAGTTTTTTAAAAACTCTCTAAACGGCCCATTAAAAATGTTATCAATAGAAACATAGGAGAGGAAAAAACCTGTAAGAAGGATTGGGGTCATTTTTTGTTGTGTTCTATAAAGTCTTCTTTGCATAATTTTATTTCTTTTCTTATCAGAATAACTCAATTTGGCTATTGTTTTTGTAATGGAAATTGTACTTATTAGACATGCACAACCTCAATGGTTAGAAAATGATAAATATGTTCTCAATCCGGGCCTTACCCCAAAAGGAATTGAGCAAGCTCTGCTTTCATCAACTGTGTTTCAAAAAGAGAGTATGGATGAAATTTGGGTATCTCCTTTGAATAGAACTCAACAAACTTTAGAACCCTTTAAAGAAAGGGGTGTATCGTCAAACATACATACTTATGACTGGCTTCAGGAAATGATGGATGATGAAGAGAAAGATTTGATGAGTAAATCAGATAGGGATATTCAAGAATTTTTCTTAAAGAGGAATACAAAATCATTTGAAGAGTGGTTGGAAAGTTATCACGGAGAGTACATGAAAGCCTTTAGTGATAATATTTTTTCCAATCTTGATGAAAATTTAAAGCAGCGTGGAATTGTCAGTATTGATGAAAAATATGATCGTCTTTTCGACTTAGAAAAAAACACATCTGAAAAATTGATGATTATCTCCCATGCTGGGACTATGTCTGTACTAATGTCTTATTTTCTAAATATGCCTTTGTATCCCTGGACGTGGAGAAAATTTCTTCCAAGACACGCTGGACATACCATTTTAAAATCTACTCAGATTTCATCAGGTCATTTTTTCCGATTAAAAGAATTTAACAATGTTTCGTTCATGGATAGTGACGAACTTAAAACGTATTAATTTAGTTATTAATAATTTCCCTGGTAACAGGGCTTACTCCTAATCCACCAATCATATACCCAAAAAGCAATGGTATGGTTACCAGTCCACCAAGACCATAAAACCTCCAAACCATTTCTTGTTCAAAGTAAAAGCTGGCTGTGAACAAATAGAAAACAAAGAGTAGACCATATGAGCCTGCTATCAGAGATGTACCAAT
>Ga0222718_10000308_pt1 | contig 53535 bp, 57 predicted proteins | sample C33_27DmetaG_FD_165045 | JGI IMG/M metagenome (GOLD analysis project Ga0222718, IMG submission 165045) | Estuarine water microbial communities from San Francisco Bay, California, United States - C33_27D | ecosystem: Environmental > Aquatic > Marine > Unclassified | place: USA: California... | reverse complement strand
AAAGCCGTAATGGGTTTGCCTGTACCTAGTAACAGAAACAGGCACTTAACTATGGAGTTATTATGAGTTTAAAAGGAACAAAAACCTCAGAAAATCTAAGAGCCGCCTTTCAAGGCGAAAGTGAAGCCAATCGAAGATACTTGTATTTTGCTCAAAAAGCTGATATTGAAGGTGCGAATGAAGTAGCACAAGTATTCAGATCAACTGCTGAAGGTGAAACAGGTCACGCTCACGGACATTTAGAATACCTAGAAGATGTAGGAGATCCAGCAACTGGTGAACCTATGGGTAGTACCGAACAAAATCTACAATCTGCTATCAAAGGCGAAATACATGAATATACAGATATGTATCCAGGTATGGCTAGAACAGCAAGAGAAGAAGGTTTTGATGAGATTGCCGATTGGTTTGAAACTTTAGCAAAAGCTGAAAAATCACACGCTGGCAAGTTTCAAAAAACTTTAGACGCATACGTAGGCGCTTAAAGTGATAGGGTGGGGATGCGAGAGTGAAACCACCCTTTACAAATTAACTAAGTTGTGATATATTGTAATTATGAATAGTAAAGAATTTAGTTTAAAAATTGAGGAGATAGTACGTGAAAAACGAATATCTTATATGGATGCTGTCGTTTGGTATTGTGATAATAATGACATTGATACATCTACAGTAGGTCCTATGATTAATAAATCATTAAAAGAAAAAATCAAAATAGAAGCACAAGAAAAAAATATGGTTAAGTTTCCTAAAACAGGTAAACTGCCTTTGTAATTATGTATGGTGGATTTGACGTTTATAAAACATATTTGGCAATCAAGTTACATTTTACGAGTGATAAGTATGATTACTTTAAATATGATGGTAAGATAAATGCTAAACTGGATACGTTTACAAGAAGAAATGACCGATATTTTTTTCACAAGTTGTCAAAGAAATACAATCAAAGTCAAATTGTTGATTTCTTTGTTGCTAACTTCTTATATGACAAAAAGAAATGGGTGGGTAATCTATTAAGAAATGATGGAGAAGAAACCTACATATCTTACAGAAAATTTATGGACTCACTTACGTACTCTTTTAGAGGCGATTGTAATAGGATTCTTATGGATTTTAATGGTCGTGGGATTCTTTTTGATGATGGCTTCAATGTGGATAATGGACAACATCCACGAGTCTTACAGTTACTTATTCAAAAAAAGATTAGTTACCAGACCGCCATCATATTGGATTACTTTCTTACGTTTAGTAAGAATTGGGATAAGAAAATTAAAGAGAAAGTGGTTTGGAAAGATATATCAAATCGTCTTAAAAAGTTTAGGCCGTTTGTAAAGTTTAATCCTACTGAATGTAAAATGATATTAAGAGATGTATTTGTAAATGAGTGATAATGTTTTTTTAATTGGTAATGGTGAAAGTCGTAAAGATTTTGATTTAGAACAATTACGTCAACACGGTAAAATATATGGGTGTAATGCTTTATATAGAGATTTTACACCTGATGTACTGTGTGCTGTTGACCATGGCATATCACATGAAATATATCAATCAGGTTATGCTAAAGATAATGAAACATGGTTGAGAAGTTGGACAAAAATTCCTAAAGATATGTTTGAAAGTATGGTGTTTGGTAATGTTACAGATAGTGAAATAAATGACTTTGAAAAATATGATGTATTAAAACAAAATAAAGATCAAAAAAAGTCTGCTAAAGAGTTTGTATTTCATGGTAGTAGTTTAAATGGTATTGTAGGTGTATTAAGAAAAGGTAAAGACAAAGAGCCTGAAGTTGTTAAAAAAGAGATTAATCAAAAGTTTGCTAGAGTAAGTTGGATTTATGAAAATGATAAATCACACTGTTTAACTGAAATTATGCCTAATAACAAAGATAGAGGTTGGGCTTGTGGTGCCACTTCAGGATATGTTGCTTGTCACAATGAAAATCCTAAATCTGTATTTTTATTAGGACATGATTTAAATAGTACAACTCATCAATTAAATAACATTTACAAAGGTACAGATCATTACGGTTTATCAGAAAATTCACCAATACCGTCAGTAAACTGGATAACACAGTGGGCTCATCTATTTACTGAAAATCCACTAATAAAATTCTATAAAGTAAACAAGTTTGGTATATCTGGCGACAATGAAGTCGATAAACGAATAGACGAATGGTCAGGTATAGAGAATTTAATATACATTGATTATCCAAATATGCTTGACATTTTGGGAAAAAGGTGATATATTAATGATATGTGTAAACGAAATATGGTTCGAAACATATTTTTCCTTCTGGCTGAATATTGCTTAAGAGGGCAAAAGGCGAGGGCAGTGAGGGTTATGGCCGAATGGCTGAAGACACACTGTTTGGCTGTGAGTAGGGACCAATCTAGCTCAGATATGGACTCTTCCCGGAAGCTTGTGGGTGCGTTCCAACTAATCCCACGAAGGACACATAGTAACAAAGGACTTTATGTTTGATGGTTTTATATACAAAACTATTGATTGGTTAATAACCAAGTTAGAACAGTTTAGAGAATGGCGAATACAAAGGTCATTACCTAAAGGTGAGAGTGTTAAAGAATGGGCAAAGAAAAATGCCAAACGTGATAAAGACTCTTATAAATAATAATGATACCGATTATACAGGTAACACGAATACGAAATACAAATAATACAAGGAGAATAATATGGATTTCGAAACATTAAAACAATCGTCAAGTAACTTTGACAAACTAACCAAAGCCTTAGAGGCAAATCTCAATCCCGAAGACAACAAAACAGATAAATCAAAATACGTTGATGAACGTTTTTGGAAACCTGAAATGGATAAGACAGGTAACGGCTATGCTGTTATTCGTTTCTTACCTGCTGTTGAAGGTGAAGATTTACCTTGGATTAGAGTATGGTCACACGCTTTCCAAGATAAGGGTGGCTGGTATATTGAAAACTCTTTAACAACACTTGGTCAAAAAGATCCAGTTAGTGAAGAAAATACTAGATTATGGAATACAGGTTTAGATAGTGATAAAGAGATTGCTCGTAAGAGAAAAAGAAAATTATCTTATCACGCTAATATCTTAGTTGTAAGTGACCCAAAACATCCAGAGAATGAAGGTAAAGTGTTCTTATACAAATTCGGTAAGAAAATCTTTGATAAGATTACCGAGGCACTTCAACCTGCTTTTGAAGATGAAAAGCCAGTAAACGTATTTGACTTTTGGAAAGGTGCTAACTTCAAGTTAAAACTTAGAAAAGTTGATGGTTATTGGAATTATGACAAATCTGAATTTGAGGGTGTATCAGCAATTGCTGAAAGTGATGACAAGATTAAAGACATCTGGTCAAAACAACACGCTCTAAAACCTTTCTTAGCTCCCGATAATTTTAAGACCTATGATGAACTCAAAGAGAAACTGAATAGGGTAATTACAGGAGTAAGAAGCGCTGAAACAGTTGACAAAACAGACCTCCCGCCTAAGTCAAATGGCTCAGTGAAAAGTCCTGAAGTTGCTCAACCTAAAGCAGACACTAAAGTTGAACTAAATGATGATGAAGATGATACTTTGTCTTACTTTAGTAGGCTTGCTGAAGACGAGTAATCTCTCCGCTTCATAGACTTTAAAGGGCTGGTAGAAATATCAGCCCTTTTTTTATATCCGATATAAATATTAGCACTATGGCAATCAGTATTTTAGACCCCTTAGTAGATAAACAAGGTGGTATACGTAAATCAGCAAGTTGGTATCGTAATGCTATATCATCTATTGCTGACACTGTAACTGCTAGAAAGTTGATAAATCAAAACAAATTGATACAACGACCTAGTACAGGCAGATTAAATCTATTTTTTTACGATCCTAAAACAAAAAAGAAATTGCCATATTATGATACGTTTCCTCTAGTTTTACCACTAGAGCCGATTAAAGGTGGGTTTTTAGGTATGAATTTTCACTACTTGCCACCATTATTAAGATTTAGATTATTACAAAGTGTACACGGTAGATTTGCTACAAAAAGAGAGTTAGATAAAAATATGAAACTAGACGTAAGTTATGATAGAATAAAAGGTTTACCATTAGTAAAACCTACTATCAAAAAATATTTGTTTAGTTATGTTCGATCAAACTTTTTAAGAATAGATAATGATGAGGCTGCTCTTGCCGTATATTTACCTGTACAACAATTCAAAAAACGTACAGACAGTTACGTATGGGGACAAAGTAGAGGTATGGTTTAATGGCAATACTTAGAGGCGGAAGAAGAATAGGTAATTTTGATATACGAGGTGGTATATCCAGAGAAGATTTAAAAGGTGTTTATGACATCGGCAGAGATAAAAGATTAAAACAACGACAAGGTGTTATTAATTCAGAAACTACCATTGGTCGATTTGTTTCTAATATAGCACAAGGAGAAGGTTTTGCTAGACCTACACGATATATTATTAGAATATTTTTACCTAATCCACCACAAATTTCAGGTGCTGCTAATGGTTCTTTTAGAGCGGCACAAGATCAAGGCATAGAAAATGCTAATACATTAAATGCTTTAAACGGACAAGAGATGGCAAGAAACGTTGCTATGATGTGTAACAAAATTACATTACCTAGTAGAGATGTCAATACAAAAGATCATACGGTCTACGGTCCTAGAAGAATTATGCCATATGCTTATTCTTATTCAGGTGAAATTAATGCTACATTTTATGGCGACAAGTATTTACGACAAAGAGCATTTTTTGAAGAATGGCAAAAGTTAATATTTGATAACAATAGTCATAATATGAAATATTACAACGATTATGTTGGTGAAATGGACATATTACAATTAGGAGCTTTTGACTCAGAACATGATAGAGATAGAATTGTTTATGGAGTAAGATTATATGAAGTATATCCACAAACACTAGGTTCTATTGATTATGGTTATGATACTACAGATCAAATTGTTCAGGTTCCAATAACACTGAATTTTAGACATTGGAGAAATTTAACATTAGATCAAATAGGAAATGCTACTGTAGGATCTAACATAGGAAAAGTACCTGAAATTGTACCATCAAAAGATTATGGTATATTTGGTGGCATACTAAATAAATTGCCAGCACCATTAAAAAGAGCTGGAAGAGATGTTGTCAATCAAGTAAGAAGAAGTTTACCGATTGGCAGAGTAACAGGTGGAAGAGTATTTCCACCATTTTTATAATTTATATAACAAGGAGATATTATGGCACTACCCATTATTGAAACGGCAACATTTGAATTGACTTTACCTTCAACAGATGTTTCTGTAAAATTTAGACCGTTTTTAGTCAAAGAAGAAAAAGTATTACTTCAAGCACTAGAATCGCAAGAACAAAAACAAATTGTACAAGCTCTTAAAGATATTGTACATACCTGTACATTTGGACAGTTAAATGTAGATGAATTGCCTACATTTGATTTAGAGTATGTATTTTTAAAAATTAGAGCTAAATCAGTTGGTGAAATAGCTAAAATAAAAATTTTATGTCCAGATGACAAGGTGACATACGCAAACGTAGATGTAGATTTAAATTCTGTAGATGTACAAGTAGATGATGAACACACAAATAATATTGTGATTGATGAAAATAGAAAATTAGGAATTATTATGAAATATCCTACATTAAACTCTATAGATCCTACAGCAGATTTTAATAAAGAAAATAGTAAAAATTTGTTTAATATTATAGGCAAAACAATATATCAAATTTATGAAGGCGATCAGACACATAATGCTTCAGATTATTCTAAAGAAGAATTAGATAAATTTGTAGAGAGTTTAGATAGTAAAACATTTCAAAAAATACAAAAATTTTATGAAACAATGCCTAAATTACTACACATTATTGACGTTGAGAATCCTGTTACGAAAAAAGTGAATAAAATTACATTGTCAGGACTAACTGATTTTTTCGGATAGCCCTCTCACATGATAACTTAGAAAATCATTATCAAGTCAATTTTGCTTTGATTCAACATCATAAATATTCATTGACAGAATTAGATATGATGATACCGTGGGAGAGGGAAATATATGTGAGTCTGTTAACTCAACATATTAAAGAAGAAAACGAGAAATATAGGGAGAGAAATCGTGGAAGATAAAGTAACTAAAAAAGTTAATGTTGAATTAGAGGTAGATACCTCAGTTAAAGATTTAGGACCAAATCCTTTTGCTAAATTAATTCATTTGGCAAGAGCAGTTGATAGTTGGAGAATATTTCCTAGAGTATTCATCTCAACATACATTTATCTATTATATAAAGTAGTAATTTGGTATATGAATATACCATCTCCTACTATGGAACAAAGTGGGTTAGTATCTATTGTTGTAGGTGCTGGCGCTGCTTGGTTTGGGTTATACACTGGAAGTAGAGCAAAATCAGATAAGAAATAATTAAATGGCAGAAACAGGTACAGCATTAGCAGTTATACAATCACAACAAAACATTGTAGGTAGAAGTGTTGTTGGAGGTTCATCAGCTGTATTAGGTTCATCAACAGATTCATCTACAGGAATTTTAGAACAGATACGAGAAATATCATTAAATCAATTAAGAGTATTACGACAACTTGTCGACCGATTTTCTGAAATGATTTATAATCAGGAAGAAAGTGAACGTAGATTACGAGATCAGGCTGCTGAACAACAAAAAGAAACTGTACAAACTAGTGTAGATTCAGGACAAACTTATGTTTCAGATAATAATGCTGAAAATGAGGGTAAAGAAAAAGCGAGTGTATTATCTAGGTTAAGTGGTTTTTTAATGGGATTACCAGGTGCTGCTGTTTTAGCTACGTTGTTAACACCTATTACAAAATTTTTTGGCATATTTAAAATGTTTGGACGTTTTGGACCTATTGGAGGCATAATATTAGGATTTACATTATTATTTAAATATTCTAAAGAAATAGGAGAAGCACTTACACCTGTAGTAGAAAAAATTAAAAATTTGATGACAATGTTACAACCTGTTACAGATATATTAAAAAAAATTGGTGACTTTTTTATGATAACAATAGTCGAAGGTTTAGGAAATGTTTTGGGAGGTTTGATAGACGACATCACACAATTCTTTGGAGGTTTTGGTAAATTAATTTCAGGTGATATTATAGGTGGTGTACAAGATATATTTGGTGGAATATTAAAGTTAATTTTTGCTATACCTATGGCTATTTTAAGAGCAGGCGAAACATTAGTAAAAAATTTAGTAGAAGCTTTTGAGCCAACATGGGATAATTTAGTTGTTAATGTAAATAATTTTGTTGGTCAAGCATTTGATAATGTAATAGGGTGGTTTTCAAATATCGGCACATTTATATCAGATTTATTCTCTACAGCATGGACAAATATAACTACATTTTTTTCTGATATGCCAAATAAGATTTTAGGATATGTAAGTCATATGTTTTCTCCTATAATTGATTTTTTCAAAAGTATTGGTCTCAAAATAAAAACAGCTGTTAACGGTATTATCGAGTCATTACCTTTACCTGATTTTATCAAAAATAAAATGAAATTTGATACTGCTGAAACTGAAGAAGATATTGAAGGTGTAAAAAAACAATATAAAGAAAGTATTAATCCTATGGAACGTGAGATTATCACAGGCGACAGTGAAGGTATAACACAAGATGAAGCTTTAGCAGAATTGACAGGTGAAAAATATATTAAAACTAATATAAAAAAGAGTGGCACTTCAGGTTATGATAGTGCTGCCGGTGTCTTAACTCCTAATCAATATGAAGAATTAAATAAATTTGAAACAGTAGATCAACAAATTGCTTACTTAGATTCTTTAAATCAAAAAGAACAAGAGCGTAGAGAAAAAATATTATCTCTGGCAAGACAAAAAATTGATTTTCAAAAACAACAAGCTGAATTGAAAAAAGAATTGGAATTACAACAACAACAAAAACAAGAAATGATGATCGAAAATATGAACACACTTCAATCTCCTGATGATATGATGTTTATACCACCTGCTAAAAAAGTTTTAGTAACAGAACAACAAACAGGATCAGTAGGTCAAACAAATGTCAGTAATAATCCTATCACAGTACAAAATGTAACAAGTACGAAGAAAGCTGATATGACAATCAACAAATTAAATCCTAGTGCCGGTGATCCTTATTTTGATAGATTATTTTATAACGGTGCTTAATATACACCTAATTCTTTTTCAGTCATTATCTTAAATTCAAAACCTTTATCTTCACTAAATGCCTTGGCAGCCTTCCATTTTGCTGTATTCTTAATATATTCTAACTGTTCACGTAAATATGCTTTTGATTTACGTTTAGGTGCTTTTGGTTGTGATGTTTGTTTGTAAGGTTTAATTTCAATAATATACTTTTTACCCTTTGATGTCTTTACAATAAAGTCAGGATAATAGCGATGTAGTTTTTTGTCTATCGGTGAGATGTATGGTATAGATACTTCTTCACTTGCCCAATTAATAACGTCTTCGGTTCTGTCACAATATAACATAAACCTACGTTCAAGTAATGAACGATATACTATTCTATTTGGGTCACCAACGTATTTCTTTGGATTTGTTGGTCTATATATTCCTTTGTATGATTTAGCCATAATTCTTATAAATATTACAAAAGGTATTTAGTATATGTTTAAAAAAGCATCCTCACATCTAAAAGGACTGGCAACAGGATTTTTAAATAACGCAATAAACAATAGTTTAAGTGGTTTTTCATCTAATCTGTCGTCAGCGTTATCAGGTTCACAAGCAAAAGTTGCTTCTCAATTATTAAAGAAGTCACCATTAGAAACAAGAGATCCTATGGACGCTATAAATGCTGATCCATTATCTTTTAGTTATGTTCAGTATCCAATAGATTTAACTAACTTTGAAACAGGTCATTATATGTTGTTTTACTCTATTGCTAATGATTTTGGCAGTGGCTCAAATATAGATTTTGAAGCAGCCAAAAGAGTAGGTCAAGTAATAGGTGTTGATGATGGCAACACTTTAGGAATAGATAATTTAAGACAATTGAAATCGGCAAGTGGTCAAACTTTATCACCTGTGACAACAGAAAATTCAGTTTTATCATCTTTTCCACAAAATACAAGAGTGACTTCAGCAATTGCACTTTATATGCCTCCTGGTATAAAAGTTTCATATGGTATGGATTATTCTACTGAAGACACAGGACTAGCAGGTACGATAGCTAACGCACTTGGTCGTGCTACTTCAGCAAATAATACAGCTGAACAAGTAGGCGCTGTAGTTGCTGGTGTTAAAGGTGCTGCTGTAGATTATGGTAAAAAACTTGTAGGTGAAATAACCGCAGGATTAGAAATGGGTGATCCTGTTAAATTAGCATCAAAAGCTGTAGGTATTGCTATCAACCCACACGAAGAACAATTTTTTAATAAACCTAATTTTAGAAGTTTTACATATACATTTAACTTTTGGCCTAGATCACCTGAAGAAGTAAAAAAAGTTGATGATATAATATTTTTATTTAAATATCATGCTCATCCTGAATTAGATATGAATAGTGAAACAGGTGGTAGATATTTTAGAGTACCATCAGAATTTGAAATACATTATGCGTACCTTGATAGAGAAAATGAATACTTAAACAAAATATCTAAATGTGTTCTTAAAACAGTTGATGTAGAATATGGTCCTAGTGAACAATTTAGTACGTTTGAGGGATTAAATGATCCTAAAGGTGCGCCACCAGTTACTTATCAATTGAGTCTAACATTTGAAGAAACACAATTCTTAACAAAAAAACAAATTTTAGCAGGATATTAAAATGGCAGGTAATTATTTCTCAAGGTTTCCTAAAATTACATACGACATTAAAGGTGATGGCGTTGTAAAAGTTATACCAGATATATTACGTAGAATTAAAATCAAAGATGCTATAAAAGAAAACTTTTCACTACTAGACAAATATGATGTACAAAATAATGAAACACCTGAAATAGTGTCATATAAAGTATATGGTACAACAGAATATTATTATGTTATATTACTCATTAATAATATAACTGATAGATATTATGATTGGCCTTTATCAGACCAAGAGTTTGAAGAATATGTAAATAACAAGTACGCAAATCCTGGCGCAATTCATCATTATGAAAAAGTACAATCAAGTGGCCCGACAACAGGCAGTGGTCCTGAAGACTACGACCATTTAATTGAGGTCAATAGCACAGATCCTGATGCTGAATCAGTGTCTAATTATGAATATGAAAGACGTTTACAAGATCAAAAAAGACAGATTAAAATATTAGATCCTGCTTATTTGTCAGCGTTTGAAAGAGAATTTAAAAAATTGATTAGAAGATAATGAATAATGGCAGTCGAAAACAGAAATAAACCAAATCTTATTGAACAGGCAGGTGATTTTAATTTAAAAACTGCTAGTATCTTATCTTATCGTAAAAACCAAGATGAAGGCATATTATATGAAATGGACATTAAACCGTCTATTATCACACTTGAAATTACGGAAGATATATTTTCAAATGTATTAGCAGGTAATATAGTTGTTTACGATTCACAAGATATACGAAGTGTTTTACCTATTACAGGATTAGAAAAGTTAGAATTAGAATTTAATACGCCAGGTATGCCTGGTTTAAATGCTGTAAGAGAAGAAGGTTTTCCTTTACATATCTACAAGATTGAGGGTATCGCACAAGATGAAGTCAATGCTCAGGCACAATATTATAAAATCTTTTTTACGTCAAGTGAAGCCTACTATAACAGTTTTAATCGTGTCAGTCAAGCATTTTCTGGACCAATCGAGGAATCAGTAGAAAAGATATTACGTGAAAAAGACTATTTAAATAGTCAAAAGAAGTTATTTGTTGAGCCAACAAAGACAAACACTAAGTTTGTCATACCTAATTTAAAACCTTTTTCTTCTATTAATTTTCTATCACAATCAGCAATTGCTGGATTATACAACAACTCAGGTTATCTATTTTATGAAACCTTTTATGGTTTTCACTTTCGAAGTATAGAAAGTTTATTAGCACTTGGTGGCAGTGTGGCACGACCTTCTAAATTTAAGTATAATTATCAGATTGCGAATACGCCTGGCGATGTCAAAGACGTTGCCAATGACTTAAAAAATGTAATTGCGTATGACTTTGAACGACCTGCTAATGTGTTGTATAACATGAATGAAGGAATGTATGCTAATCGTTTAATATTGCATGATGCTTTTTATAAAACAATACAAACCTATGATTTTGACTATATGAAATCATTTGGTGACTATTTTCACACCGAACACGAAGATGGCTTTAAATCCAAAACAAAAACAACATTACCTCTTTCTAAGTTTGAAGATACACAAAAAGACTTTGGTCAACAAGCCAATGCCAAGTTAATGACTTTGTGTGACAATCAAAAGATACATAATGACTTTGAGTTTCCACCATTAAAAGATACAATACAAAACTCACTGAGTCAACGTTTGCAAATGCGTAATGTCAACTTGTCGCTACAAGTCTATGGTAATACTTTACTTCACGCCGGTGACATTATTAACTTTGATTTACCGTTAATGCGACCAGTTAGTGGTAGTAATGTACAACAACGATCTAATCCACAGTGGTCTGGTCGTTACTTAATTATGGCCATTAAACATACAATTTCTATACCAGACAATAGACATGAAATGACCTTAAAATGTATGAAAGACGCTGTACGAAATGAATATCCAATAGAAAGTAGTAATAACAGTGTTGAAGTAAAACAAGTAACCAAAAAAGTTGATACCATCTACAATTTAGACAAAGAATTTCTACAATCAGATATTTTAGAGGGATTAGAGTAATATGCTAAGAGTAAGCCCGCTCGCTACTAGAGAATTATGTTAGAAACGTTACTATTTGTACTGGCAATCATTGGCTCTTTAATTATTAAGAGATATTTAATAAAATGTCTGAGCAAATGAGAGAATATATCTTAGCATTAGAGAAAAACTATGAAAGAAGAGGCCACCGTGAGAAATAAGATAAACACACAAGAGATTGCTCATATCTACTGTGGGACACCTGAGTGTTGTGGCACGTGTGATACGGCTGAGAGAAAACACAAGGTTAAAGTAAGGCTAGCGCATGGAATAAAGTCGATTTACCAGTATTTTAAGGGCATCTATGTGTATTTAAAGTATGGACTACCCTCTAAAGAGCAATTGCGTAAGCCAGCGATAAATAATCGAAAATGACGTATTGCTAGTGTATTAAAAGAAGGCATACAAGGAGAAAAAAGATGGCAACTGATAAAAATTTTATGGGACGCAACGGCTTTGTGTGGTTTTACGGCGTTGTTGAAGATCGAATAGATCCTGAGTATTTGGGAAGAGTTCGTGTACGTGCCGTTGGCTTTCATACAGACAATAAAGAAAAGTTGCCAACGTCTGATTTACCTTGGGCGCAGGTGATATTGCCAGTGACCTCCGCAGGCATTAGTGGACTTGGACAGTCACCGTCGGCGTTTGTCGAAGGCACGTGGGTGTTTGGTTACTTTAGAGATGCCGATATGGCTCAACAACCTATGATTGTAGGCAGTGTGCCTGGCTATCCATTAGAGTTGGCCAACGTAGAAAAAGGCTTTTTTGATCCCAATGGCGTCTATCCGAAGTACAAAGACGAAGTGGACACCAATAGGCTGGCTGTAAATTTAAAAGAAGATGACGCAGAAATCAATCCTCATTTATCATTAACATTAAGACGTTCTACACGTATTACTGAGGTGGCCACCGCAGATTTTAATCCTGTAACGGCAGCCGATGGCACCATTATAGACGGAGACGATGGCGATACGTGGAATCAGCCAGAAATACCTTATAATGCCGTGTATCCGTATAACAAAGTGTTTGAAAGTGAAAGTGGCCATATAAGAGAATATGACGACACCACTGGCGCTGAACGTATCTTTGAACGTCATAGAACAGGCACCAGTTACGAAATAGATGCCAATGGTAACAAAGTCGATATAATCAAAGGAAGCCATTATACGTTGACCGCTGGTGAAAATAAGACACTAATAGAAGGCGACTCAGATATTACTATCAACGGCCGTCATAAAATCTATATAAACAAAGATAATGGCGAAAACAATGATTACACTATACAAATTGGTGCCAACGCCAACGTTAATATACAAGTAGATAAAGGCGATATTAATATGGTCACCGTGGATGGTAATGTTAATGTAAACAGTGGTGGCAATTACAATTTAAAAGTACAAGGCGATATGAGAGTAGATGTACAAGGAAATGTATTAGAAACCGTTGAAGGCACAAAGACCAGTGATACTGTAGGTGCTGTGATACATAGAGGTTCTACTATCGACTTAAATCCTTAGAGAAACGGGTTTATTAAAAAGCCAGCGATAACTCTAATCTATAAATGTAATAACATCTTTCCCTAATACAACGGCGAATAGAAAAGTCATAGAGAACGGCCTAGTCATATATCTGGCCATAAGTTGTAGTATCTTTATAGGGGATTTTTTTTCTGGAAATTTTTTTGTGGTGGAAGTTGGTTTAACAGTCAGTACGTCAAAATGAGGGAATAAGAGATAACTGAACCAACAACGTCCGTTAAGACAAGAAGCCACCACTCTCCTTTGAAAGATATGATCTCTTTTCCCGTTCTTTAACCTCTAAATTTTGTTCTATCTAAGCAGCATAGTTTAACATCTTATTACGATCTGGATGTTTCAATTTTCTTAAAGCTTTAGCTTCAATTTGTCTAATTCTATGTCTGGTGACACTAAACACTTGACCGACTTCTTCAAGTGTATAATCAGTGTTTAAACCGATACCAAATCGCATACGTAACACACGTTCTTCTCTCGGCGTCAGTGTCGATAAGACTTTTGTCACTTGTTCTTGTAACTGTTGTTTTTTTAGTTCTTCTAAACAATCATTGACAATTACTGGCGACACATCATTGATTGTATCATACGTTTCAATAGTTGATAATCGCAGTACATCATCTTTTGAAGATAATGGTCGATTACATTTTTGTTGTACTAAGTGATTTTTTTCATTTTTAGTGATTCGATAATAGTAATCATTATTATCAATATCTAAGTTAAGATTATATTTTGTCATTTGTACGTCCTTGTTAATGGTTAATATACGTATATAATAACATACAAATAGTGAATTGTCAACTAAAAAATAATATAAAAGTACGAAGTATGGGTGTTTATGTGACTCTTCGTATATGACAGATAGAGTTTTTACCTTATCTGTCATAGATGTTCTTCTTTTGTTCTATTGTAGAAATCCTGGATTGTATATATACGTATGTAGAACGCTCACGGAACCGCTTAGGTACCAGCACCAGCAATCTTCTTATTGGCTACATACCACTGGTACAACATCTTATTTAAACTATTACTCATAAAGTCATAGAAGTCAATAAAGTGGTCACTATGACAAGCCCACTGTTTCCATTCTTTTACTATCCATTGGTCATAACTCATCATAGTATACCTTCTTTCAAAAATTGTTTAGTATAATAACGTCTTGCTTTATTAGCTTGTTTTTTAATAGTCTTTAATACAGTGGCTTTAGAGCCATTAGTAAGGTAGTTTTTGATTTCTCTACCTTTTTGTGATTTTAGATGTGATACTTTACTCATTAAAATACTCCATATTCTTTTAATACAAGTAAAAGTAGTAATACAATTATCATAGTTTGTTGATTAAGTTTATACATTGTTTTCTCTCCAATCTCTTAAATCTGGTAGTTTGACATAATCGGCTAAAATAAAATAAGAGTCAATTTCTCTATCATAGGCCATTAAGGCGATGTCAGAAAATTGGTAGGTATCTCTCATTCGATTAAGATAACCAACGGCTTCTTTGGGTGTAATTTTGCCAACCATGGAATAACCTAGTTTTGTTGATTCGTGGCGTTTGTAGTTGATTCGCCAGTGATACTTATTTTTGTCGTTTATTGTGTATTTTCTAATTGATTTCATAATTACTATACTAACGATTGCTGGCAATAAGTCAACAAAAAAGTAGTCATATATTATTACTTTAGAGGAAAAAATCGGGCGATTCTTAGAGTTGTTAAATTCTAAATATCTCTATGGACGTAATCAGTGGAGTTCTACTCCTATTGCTGGGAAGTGTCGTTTCTTTGTTGGTGTTTGTGATAATCTTTTATGTAGAAAGACCAAAAGAAGAAAAGAACAAGGAAAGTGATAATCCTGTTCTTAACTTCTGGCGTTATTTAAATCGTTAATAACTTCTTTTAAGAGGGTTTGGAAAACGACCATCGGTTTTGTAGCTATTGTACGCCCAATACCAATCTTTGCCGTATTCGCTCTGGCAGTATGATTTGAGACCAGGATCAATATGGTCAGCATTATGACTAAACATCTTGCCGATATTAAGAAAGAAGTCCATTGACTTAGTGGTGAGGTTAAACATTGTATTCTCCTTTTTAATTTCACACTACTATTTAATCAAAAAAGGCAAAAAGACTTTTGTTAATTGGACAAGTCTATTGTGAAAAATATGAATAACCAAACCCTTGGTCAAGTAGTTTGTAGTTATGTGGATTAAATGGAAAGGTAGTTAAATCTCTATCGAGTTCAAATTCGTAATTGTTTTTAGCATTTTCAATGGTTTCTTTCCAAAGATAGTTGTCTTGTAAATGTTGTGATGTTTTTTGTTTGGTGTCTTTCCAAAACGGTGTATCATAGATCGAGCCACCATGATAGGCATAACAAATAAAGTTTTCATAACGTTGAGCTAATTTAGTTAGATAATAGTTCACTTGGTCTTCACTACTGAGTTTGTGTATGTATTGATAAAAGGCAGAATTAATATTATCATAAAACACACCTGAAATGGCTTCAATTGGTTCATAAAAAATAGCACGATTACCGTTTCTTAAAATACGACCATCAATAAACTTTTTAGTTCGATACGGTTTAAATGTAAACTCTCGTAAATTTAATTCATTGACGGAGATATTAAAAATAGATGCCATATCTTTTTTAGCATCTTCGACATCGGTAATGTTATCATTAAACAAATAACCCCAACCTTGTCTTTGTTGTAAAGGTATGCCAAACATCCAACCGTTTTTTGTGGCTTGATGATACGTATAGTTCCAATTGCCTGGTTGATTAATGCCATGTACAATCGCATGATTGAGTGGTAAAAAATCAGCAACTTCATAATCAGAATAGTCTTCAGGATAGCCTCGGCAATCAACAACAAAGTCATATTCTAAAAGTTTATCATTAACTTTGACTTGTGCTAAGACATCATTTTGAATAATATCTTTAACATCACCTTCAATAGTATTAAATCTTTTTTGATGTTGTTTCTTTAAACGTTTAAAAATAACATCTGCTAATTTAAAGTTATCAAAGTGTAAAGCATAATCAGGTATAATAATTGGACTAAAAAAATCTTTCTTTCTCCAATTGACATATTTGACACCGTATTTAAAAGTAACATCTAATTCATCGCTATGTAATGCCGTATTAAAACCAGCAGCCTTGTAAAGTAAATCAGGTAAATGTACATTGGAACTTTCGCCAATACCTAATATATTTTTAGTTGGATTAAAAATACAATCAACTTCTAAATCAGGTGTATAATGAAGTAAATGACAAACAGTCATTACTCCTACAGTTCCAGTTCCGATAACAGCAATTTTCATTAGACGTAATGTAAGTAACTTCCTATTATATATTTGGGTTTATCTTTTGGTTTATGAGCCGTATGTTTGTAAGTCCAAAGTGGTGGAAACATTAAGATACGACCTGGCTCAGGTTTTACTTTAATGTCATATTCACTAAAAGAAGTCCAACCTTCTTCGTTATCATCTAAGTATAAAAAGAAAACTAAAAATCTACGAGCAGAGTTATAATCGCCAACATCAACGTGTTCTTTAAATTCATCTTTACCATCAGCATTATATTTCTTAAAACGTATTTGTTCAAATCCAAACTTTTCTGGCCACTGTCTTTGTCTATCTATTTTACAATCAAAGACATATCGGTCAACACAAGGTCGTAATGCGTTATAAACATTTTTAACTAAGTCTTGCCAGTCTTCGTGTTGATTGATATTGATTTCTGAAAAGTAACGGTGTCCGTCTAATTCTGTTCTGACTTGTTGATCGGTACTTGCCTCAAACTTGTCAATCAATTGTTGACATTGTTCCTTACTGATAATATTATCATATGATTTAATATAGTTTTCCATAATACTCCTAATATAACATAAAATACACAAAAAGTCAATGGTATTTAGTATTGACTTTACCATAAATATATTGTAAGAGAGAGATATGGCTTCAGTAGTAGATAACCCCAAATATGGCGAAGGTCACCAGATTGTTTTAAAAGACAAGTTATCTGGTGTAATGGCGACTAAGTTTCGTCAAATGGGTTATATGCCTGGTAAAGATGCTTTTAAAATTACTTTAAAGAAAACACCTAAACCACAAAAATACTTAGAAGTTGCCAAAGGCAATAAATCCATATTGCTGATTGATAAAGCTAATCGTAAATTATTATTAGAAGGTTCTGAAACTTCTCTTAATGGTTTATTTAATCATTTTTCTACCAATGCTAAATCTAAAACAAATCTTCTTACGGAAATTAAAGAAACATTTTCTTTAGAAGTGTTTAAGGCTGCTATAGAAAATAATAGAAAATTAAAAGAAGATGATTTAATTAAAATAGTAGATAAGCAAATACGAGGCACAGTTGATAATTATGATACTGTCTATTATGAAAGTGCTTATAAACAATTAGTTGAATTAAAAAAGTATGTACGTAAAACAGGTTATGATTATGAAAGGCAAGGTGGACCACGAACAAAAGATTTATATACTGTTGCTAGAAAATTAACAGGTAAGTTAAGTGATAACTGGAATCCTGCTGACGTTTGGATGATACAAAAGAAATTTAATATGAAACCATTAATAGAAGCTAAATCTGCTTCTGAATTAAATAGTAAATTAACAGACGCTTTTAATAAAAAAGATATTATACCTGTATCATTAAAACAAGTTGAACAACCAAGAGCTAAAAGTTCTATTATTGATCCAAGTAATTTAATGAAACAGAAATTAGATTTAGATTTAAAATTTGATAGAGTTGATTTATCAGATTCTTATAATAACTTTATTGTCATTACAAAATCAGGTTTTGCTATTCGTTGTGGATTTAAGGCAAGTGCTACAACACTAAACGTTTCATTAGAAGGTCGTTTTATTGGTGCTGGATTTCAAACAGGTGCTGTTGACGCCAAAGTTTTTACTGCTGAAGTTAAAGATAAACATAATTATAATTTACGATCAGGTGCGGTACAAACATCTGATTACACGATTGCTAAAAGAGAATTAAAGGAAATGTTTAATAAGTATAATCGTTTATCAAATACAATCGAAAACTATAATCAGGCAATTAAATTATTTGAAAAAGGCAATAAGTTAACACAAGATAGATTTTCTAACTTAATGTCTTATATGTACAGTTTCTTAATGAAGCCAAAGAAGTTTGAAGACCATATGAAGTTTTGTTATTTTACTTCTAAAAAATTAACCACAGACAGCGGTATCTATCTTATCATACAATAATATTAAACTTTTGTTACATCTAAAAAATCCTTGTTAAATACTTAAAGTCTTAACAAACAAGGAGATTTAAGATGAGATTATTATTAATCGCTTTTATTATGAGTTTGATGACAACAGTTAGTTATGCTAGAGAACAAATTTCAATTACAGGTAGTTCTACCGTATATCCATTTTCAACAGTTGTAGCAGAAAGATTTGGCGAAACCGGTTTTAAAACACCAGTTGTAGAGTCAACTGGTACAGGTGGTGGGATGAAAATCTTTTGTAAAGGTATCGGTACACATACACCTGATATAACAAACGCAAGTCGACCAATTAAACCAAAAGAAAAAGAAATGTGTTTTAAAAATGGTGTGACTGAAATAGATCAAGTTATTGTTGGTTTAGACGGTATTGCTTTTGTACAAAACGGAGATCAACCTATACATAACTTTACAAGAAAACAAATATGGGAAGCTATGTCAGCAAAAGGTTCACTTCCAAAAAAGTGGTCTGATATTGACCCAAGTTTACCTAATTACGACATATCAATAATGGTTCCTCCTCCAACATCTGGTACAAGAGATGCTTGGAACTCTTTAGTGATGTCAAAAGGTTGTCCAAAAGAAATTAAAGAGGCAAATAAAAAAGACTGTAACACATTAAGAGAAGATGGCGCTGTTGTAGAAGTTGGTGAAAATGATACTTTGATAATTCAAAAATTACAAAGTGAAGATGAAAAGTTTGGTATCTTTGGATACTCTTATTATTTAAGTAACAAAGATAAATCAATTGCTCATACAATTGAAGGTAAGAAAATATCTTTAGAAGCTATACAAGATGGTTCTTATCCAATTAGTAGACCATTATACTTTTATGTTAAGAAACAACACATTGGTGTAATACCTGGTATTGCTGAATATGTCAAAACATTTACACATAAAAAGGCTATCGGTCCTAGAGGTTATTTAACTGATTTAGGTTTAATACCTTTAGCCAATCCACAAGAGGCAATTACTCCTGTCAAATAATTAAATGTTGCGTTGTGTCATACTAAATAAAACGTATGACACAACCAGAATATAACGCAGGTAACTTCCAAGAGTATGATTATGAGTGTGAATTTATAGAATGTGAGTGGCGCCAAATTTACAATCCAGACCTGTTCGAAACACATATCTCACATAAATAATAATATATCGTTCAACTCTTTATGAGTCGGAAGTAGGCAATTGCCGAAGGAACGCACCTAACTTAACTATAAGGAGGGTGTATGATAGATAGATTCGCCCATTTATTTAAAACTAGAAATAAGGCACAAACTTTGTTAGAAAAAACAAAAGTATTATTTGGTGCTAGAAAAGAAGTTGATATAAATGCAAATGGAACATCTGGCTATATTGTTAAACACGGTGCCAATAAAGGTAAAGTGTTAGCACACAAAGTCACTAAATCTACAAACAATTGGTAAGATTGGTACAGGCGGGTGGAGTTGAACCACCGATTTCTGTTCCACAAACAGACGTTTTACCGTTAAACTACGCCTGCCTGTTTAATGAAGATAAGTGTAAAGTAATCCGATAATTGTTACGCCAGATAAAACAACATTAGTTGTAATCAAGGCTGCCTCTCTCCACATAATGGAGACAGACAACCAAGTAAACCCACCCAAAAGATTAATAAGAGGTCCATAAGGATAGATGTTAAGTGAATTTAAGGCGGCGCCAATGATTAGAAATCCTGTCGCCACCCATTTTAAAGTTTGATCTATTTTCATCTTTCGTAAATCGCAAATGTATCAGCCCAACCCATTAGCACGTAACTAGGATCTCTACGATAACCTGGCTTTGATGTGCCTCTATATCGGTATCTGATATTCATAGCATTTTTATTATTACTTACTTCTTTAAAATATTTAAGATATTTTATCGGAATGCCTTTGGCAATAGAAACTTCTTTGCCCCAAGGATCTGTTAAGTATTTTGATAAAAGAGGATTAACTATTCTCTCAAAAATCTTTTTTCTTCTATTCATCATATCTCCTATTTTAAATATAAAGGTCCAGTCCATTGAATTGGATAGTTACCTGTTAGTACATTTCCTCTTGGTGAGTTTAAAGCAGGCGCATTCCAACCAGCAGCTTTTAATATATCACCTTTTTTAAAATGTTTAAAGTCTTCTTTAACGATAAAACAAAAAACACCAGTATCTTGTACAACCTTAATATATTTTTTACCTTGTGTAACTCTTGTTTTCATATCCCATTGTTCAACTTGTTCTTTAGAATAACCAGTAAGTTCTCTGCCACCAGAGGTAGACATTCTTACATAATCATCTTTAGCACCAGACATCAAGTTTTTGATACCTTCGTTTAAAGTTTCAGCAGTTTTTGTTACAGTTATCATTATTGTACCTCCAACATTGTCATTGGTACTCTATAAATTCTACCCATAAGGTCTACTAAACATTTACTATTCATAATTTTAGTAATGACACCTGGAGTTTTTTTAGTTTTTTGTACTACAAAAACTTTAGTACCAACTTTCATCTCATTTTTTACTTTTTGTTTTATAAGAGTATCAATAATAGCCTTTGTATCATTTAATTGAGTGATACTCATTTTGTTTAATGTTTCTATCATCATAGTTTATTGTCCTTCCTTGTTCATAGTTAATATAGTCATTATACCACAAATAATCATAATTGTCAAGCAAATAAAAAATGCTGTCCAGTTCTCATTACCGATACAAGCACCACCACAATCTTCAATGGCACCAACAGCAAAAATAGCAGATAAGATTGTTACTATACCAAAAAAACTACTCATTAAAGTACCTCACAAACGTTATATTCGTCAATACCTAACATATCAACGTTTTGAACAGCTAAAATATCTTTTTCAGCTTGGTCATAATTGATTTTTTTGTTTTGATACTTTTCAATAATAGCATCAACAGCTTTTTCGGCTTCTTCATAAGCCCATTCTTTTACTTTCATAGTGTTTCCTTTCTTATTAATCATTACATACTAAATATAAGGGAAAAAATTCGTTTTGTAAAGCGAAAAATCCCGAAAAAACAGGAAAAAATGAGAAAAAAACCCTTGTTTTTCAGTGTTTTATTGACTTTTTTGTTCTTATTTTGTTCTTCTTGTCAAAAAACACTGGAAAATTGTAAAATTAGACCCGATTTAGAGAAAATTGGTGAAGAAATTGCCGAATCAGTCGAATCAGATAGAGAAATTGATGTAAATAAAATGAAAGCTTTACAAACAAGTTGTGAATTTTGAAATAAATAGTTCAAAAAGAGGGAAATATGAAAACTTGTCAAAATTGTGGTCATCAATGTCATTGTGGAACAACTTGTTTACAAGATGTGGTTGATGAATTTGGTAATAAGTATCAAATTGAGTGTTGTAAACACTGCCGACACGAAACAAAGATAGAAAATCCCGAAAACTTATTTAACGGAGCTTAATATGGCGGGAATAAAACAAAGAGGCATAATTTCAGATCAACGTAAAAGATATTTTAATGGTGAAGAAGTAAAACCAGTAAAATACTATAATTCAAATGGTCGTGCTATTATGACAGGATCAGTAAATGATGAGATTATAAGATATCCTGACGGAAGACCAATTCCTTTTAAAAGTATATAGAAATGCCTGGAATTGTAAGAGTTGGAGATTCACACATTGGACACGCTAGTCCTACTCCCAATCCATTTCATAGAACCACTTATGTAGGGGGATCTCCTAATGTTAACGTAAACAGTAGGGCATTAATAAGAATAGGGGATTCTACAGGTTGTGGAGATCCAGCAACTTCTGGTTCACCAAATGTATTTTGTAATGGAATTGCAGTACACCGATTAGGAGATGCTACAGGAGGTCACGGAAGTTGGGTTCCTAATGCTTCTGCTACATCATCTATTAATGTATTTGCAAATGGTGGCGGGGGATCACAAGTACCTTATAATGAAAGTGATAGTATATCTGGTAATGGTGGCTGTTCTTTTTATGATTGGCAAAATAACGTATGTTTAGATCAATCAGTAGATCCTAGTGCTGATTATTATGTTGCTCCATAATATTTAAAATGTGTTATAAATATTACTGTTATGGCAAACTATGATGCTTCATCTACTAATAAAAGTAAAAGGTCAAACAGGACTTTTAAAGATTTAGATTTAGATTTTACAAGAAATCCTGTTACTAACGATATTTCTAAGATTGAAGACGTAGATGCTGTAAAAAGAAGTGTACGTAATTTAGTTCAAACAAACTTTTACGAGAGACCATTTCATCCTGAAATAGGGTGTGGAGTTAGAGAGTTATTATTTGAACCTTTTACGCCAATTACAGGCATTTTTTTAAAAAGAAAAATAGAAGAAGTAATTACAAACTTTGAACCACGTGTTGCTTTAAATGATATTTCACTAGAGCAAGATGATGATAAAAACAGATTAGAAGTAAAAATTTATTTTTACGTTAGAGGAGTTCCAGACCCAATAGTTGTAACAACTTTTTTACAAAGGTTAAGATAAGATGGCAAATCATAAATTAAATATTTCAGAATTAGATTTTGATAACATAAAAAGTAATCTAAAAACTTTTTTACAAAAACAACCAGAATTTTCTGATTACAACTTTGAAGGTTCAGGTTTATCTATTTTATTAGATGTCTTAGCTTACAACACACACTACTTAGGCTTCAATGCTAATATGTTAGCAAATGAAATGTACTTAGATAGTGCTGACATAAGAAAAAATATTGTTTCACTTGCCAAGATGTTAGGATATACACCAACATCAGCAAAAGCTCCAACGGCAACAATTGATATTCTGGTAAATAATGCTACAGGTGCTTCTATCACAATGGATAAAGGAACCGTGTTTACAACTTCTATTGATGGTATCTCATATCAGTTTGTTACAAATGCCGATCACACAATAACACCTGTCAACGGTGTTTATAGATTTTTAAGTATTCCTATTTACGAAGGAACACTAACAACTTTTAAATATACTGCTAACTCTACAGATCCTGACCAAAGATTTATAATACCGACTAATCGTGCTGATACTTCTACTTTAAAAGTGACAGTACAAAATTCATCTACTGATTCAACAACAAGAACATTTACAAAAGCAGATGGAATTTTAGAATTAGATTCAACATCAAAAGTTTATTTTGTACAAGAAGTAGAAGATGGTAAGTTTGAAGTTTATTTTGGTGACGGAATTATCGGAACTGCTTTAGATGATGGTAACATTGTTAATTTAGAATATATTGTTACAAATAAAACAGACGCTAATGGTGCTTCTTCATTTACATTAAATGGCAGTATTGGTGCTTTTTCAAATGTTTCGCTAACTACAGTTTCAAGTGCTCAAGGTGGTTCAGAACCACAATCAAAAGAGTCAATTCGATATAACGCACCGTTACAATATGCTAGACAAGATAGAGCCGTAACAACATCTGATTACGAAACACTTGTAAGAGAAATTTATCCTAATATACAATCTGTAAGTGCTTGGGGTGGCGAAGATGATGAAAGTCCAGAATATGGTTTAGTTAAAATATCAATATTACCTTTATCAGGTTCAACTTTAACAGCTGCTACAAAATCTAGTATCGTTACTCAACTTAAAAAATATAATGTTGCTTCAGTAAGACCAGAAATTATTGATCCTGAAATTACAAAAATATTAATAACATCAAATGTTAAATATGATGAAAAGGCAACTACAAAAGATGATGATACAATTAAGTCTAATGTTATTACGACTTTAAATAATTACAATACAGATAATTTACAAAAATTTGATAGTATTTTTAGATACTCAAAAGTTACTGGTTTAATAGATGCTACTGATACAAGTATTTTATCAAACATCTCAACAATTAGAATTAGAAAATCATTTACACCACGAATTGCTACATCAGCAAGATATGATATAGAATTTAGAAATGCTATTTACAATCCACACACAGGACACAGATCAGCCGAAGGTGGTATTTTAGAATCATCAGGATTTAAAGTAGTAGGTGATACAACTAATGTTTATTTTTTAGATGATGATGGATCTGGTAATATTAGAAGATATTATCTAGTAGGTGCTGTTAGAACATATGTTAATAATACACAAGGTACAATTAATTATGCTACAGGTCTTGTGACTATAAATTCTTTAAATGTATCAAGTGTTGAAAATATCCGTGGTTCTGCTTCTTCAGTAATTGAAATTACAGTACAACCTAACTCTAATGATATTGTACCAGTAAGAAATCAAATTTTAGAATTAGATACTGCCAATTCAAACATTACTGTGTCTGCTGATACTTTTGTAGGAGGATCTGCTGATGCTGGAGTAGGATACACAACTTCATCTAGTTACAGCACATAATAAAAAATTATGGCAAAGTTTACGGATAAAATATCCAATCTTATCAATAGTCAGGCTCCTGACTTTGTATTAGAGCAACATCCTAAATTTTTAGAATTTATTAAAGCGTACTACACATTTATGGAGTCCGCTGAATTATCTATTACTTCTATTCAAACTACAGATGGTATATTTTTAGAAACAGAAACAAACCAAGAAAACGTTTTATTATTAAATAGTACACGTGTAGGTTCTGAAAGAACACTAGAAGATGAAGGCGACAAAATATTATTAGAAAGTTCTGTATTTGGTAAATTTACACGTGGAGAAACAATAACTGGACAAACTTCAAACGCTACAGCAACTATTTTAGGCGAAGATTTAGTAAATGGTCGTTTGTTTATTTCAGCACAAGACAAATTTATAGTTGGTGAAACCGTTTTAGGTTCATCATCAAATGCCAGCGGTATCATTAATAATTACAAACCTAATCCTGTAGAAAATATCCAACACTTATTAAACTTTAGAGATCCAGATAAAGTTATTTCAAACTTTTTAACAAAATTTAGAAATGAATTTTTAAGTACATTACCAGAACAATTAGATTCAAATGTTAACAAAAGAACATTAATTAAAAATATAAAATCACTTTACAAAGGTAAAGGAACTGCTGACGCTCATAAAGTATTTTTTAATTTACTATTTGATGAGCCTTCAGAAACAACTTATCCTAGAGAAAGTATATTACGAGCATCGGATGGCAATTGGGGAATAGAAAATATTTTACGATCAATTGATAGTGAAGGTGATTCGACAGATTTAATTGGTCGTACAATTACAGGACAAACATCAGGTGCTACAGCGATACCTGAAAACGTTTTTAAATTTCAAATAGGTGCTAATTTAGTAACAGAATTTATTTTAAATCCAGAAACTACAAACGGTACATTTATAATTGGTGAAGAAATTAGAGGAACAAAAACAGACGAAGATGATTTGTTTATTAAAACAATAGTTACTGGTATTCCTACTGAGTTATCAATTATAAATGATGGTTCTTTATATTCAGCAAATGATAATGTTGCTATCACAGAAACAGGTGGAGAATCATCTAATATTCAAATAAACGGTGTTGGTCGGGGTGGGATTGACACATATGTAATTGAAAATGGCGGAACAGGTTATGAAATTGGCGATGATATTATTTTTAATAATACAAACACAGGTGGTGGTAATACTAGAGCAAAAGTAGCCGTTGTTAATGGAGGCTTTACACAAGAAGAAGCCACGGCATCAAATATATTATTAGAAGATAATAGTGGATCAGTAATATTAGAAAGTTCTGAAGATGGAAGATACACTTTTGTTTTAGAAGGCAATACTGAAGAAGGTAGTATTATATTAGAAGATGGAAATTACTTGGTTCAGGAAGATAGTGACTTAGCTGCTGAAGAAGAAAATATAGAATATCTATTACAAGATATAGAAAATATTTTAGAAGAACATATTGTTTTAGAAAATGAAACTGTAAGGGGCGATCCATACACAGGAAATAAAATTGTACAAGAAAGTGGCACAGGCACAGGTGATATTACTGATATTAGAATTGTATCTGAAGGTTCAAGTTATATTTCATTACCAACTGTAACAGTATCAGATTCATCAGGTGGTTCAGGTGCTTCTGTTTTAGCTTACGGAACACAAATAGGTCGAGTACAATCTATTAAAGTCGTTGAATACGGTGCTTATTTTGAACAGTCGCCAACACCTCCTACACTTGTACTTCCAACAAATTTAATTTTAACAAATATTTCAGGTTCTGGTTTTTTAACAGGTGAAACTGTAAGTGCTTTAGGTGCTGATGGTTCAACAACAATCACTGCTACTGTTTCATTTTTTGATAACACACGTAATTTATTAAAGTTATCTCAGGCGTCAGGAACATTTGGAACAGACGTTACGATTACAGGTGCTACAACAAGTACAACAGCAAATATAAAATTATTCGATCAATCAACATCATCAGCAACAATAGGTGCTTTAGCAACAACAAGTGGCGACTTTGTAAATCAGGATGGTTTTGTTTCTGAAAATACAATGAGAATACATGACAACTTAATTTACCAAGATTATTCTTATGTAATTAAAATAGGTCGTGTTATTAATGAATGGAGAGATTCATTTAAGAAAACAATGCACTCTGCTGGTTATTATTTTACAGGACAAGTTACATTACAAACTCAAATATCTGCTCAAATTTCATCGCCAGTGGATGGCATTGTATCTGGTGAAAGTGATGATCCAATCTTCTCTATCATCAATACATTGTTTACAACTATTTTTGGAAGAAGACTTGGTACTGAAGATGATGGAACGACATTAAGAGTAAATCCAGAAACAGGTGTTGATCCATTATTTGATGATAGTACAAATGATTTCTTTACACCAAACACACGTGACTTAACTTTAGTTCACAAAATGTTAATAAAGTTACCTATTATAGAAATACCTATTAACTTTAGAGGTAATGATTATAATTTTGGTTATGCTTATTGTGGACCAAGATTAAAGTCGTTGAATATATACAACAAGCCATTTGATAGTTTATATGGTGGAGGTAAAACATTAGCAACATATAGTGCTATTGAAAGTGCTAATCCAGGTTACGGTGTATCTCCGTCTGTACAAGCGATGACAATGGCTGCTTGGGCTGAACATAGAGTTACTGGTCTTAATAATTCACTGAATGGTGAAAGATTTACGATAGAAGATTACGGTGATTCAGACCATGATAATTTAAAAACTTTTGTAGCAATTCCTACTGAGGTTATTAGAATAAATGAAATAGATACTTTTGACTCAAATGTCGATACTTTTGATTCAAATACTTTAAGATTTGATGAAGGATAAGATATAAATATTACAAAACAAGGTAACAATTAATGGCAAAACAAGCATTAGATAGAGGAACAGTCGCAAACGACGGAACTGGTGATAATCTTAGAGATGGCGCTAGTAAAATCAATGATAACTTTGATGAAATCTATACATTATTAGGCGACGGTACTACACTTACAAGTGATGATGTTGTTTTAAGAACAGCATCACAAACATTAACAACAAAAACAATTAGTGGTTCTTCTAACACATTAACAAATATTGCTAACTCATCACTTACAAATTCATCTATTTCAATTGTAGATGATAGTTCAACATCTGCCACAATATCACTTGGAGAAACATTATCTATCACTGGCGGTACTGGTGTAGATACAGCTATTTCAGGTGACGGAATTTCAGTTTCATTAACTAATTCAGACATTACAATAGTTGATGATAGTTCTACTTCAGCAACAATTTCATTAGGCGAAACATTATCTATCACAGGTGGTACTGGCGTAGATACAGCTGTTTCAGGTGATGGTTTATCCATTTCAGTTTCAAGTATACCAAATAGTTCATTAACTAATTCAGGTATTACTTTAGTTGATGATAGTTCAACATCAACAACTATTTCATTAGGAGAAACTTTAGGTATTACAGGCGGAACAGGTATTGATACAACTATATCTGGTGATACAATTTCAGTTGCCGTTGATAGTACAATTGCTTTAAAACCTGCTACAACAACTGCTACAGGCGATGGTTCTACTGTGGCATTTACGTTAGCAAGTTCAGGAACAACTGATAGTGTATTAGTGTTCGTAAACGGTACTTTTCAAGTGCCAACAACTGATTATTCAGTATCAGGAACCACATTAACCTTTACTTCAGCACCTGCTGGATCGGCTGCTATAGTGATTAAGGAGTTTTAAAATCTTGTATAAATATAATAGAAATTAAGAGGAAATTATGCCAGCAATTATAACAAACAAATTTAGACACAATAACGCTGAACAGTTTACGGATTCATTTTCTTCAGACGCTTATTACTTAGGTATTGGTCGACCACAACCATACGGTACACTTACACGTGGTGATTTAAGAACAACAAACGAAGGTGTTGATACAGGTCCTTTATCTCCTGTTGACTCAATTGCTGACGAATACTATTATTATGATGATATGTTGGCTGCTAAAAAAGTTAACTCATCTGATTTATCATACGTAGTTCCTAGAAGAAACTGGACATCAGGTACAGTTTATGATTACTATAGACACGATTATGGAAATAGAGTTACAGGAACAACAACTACACAATCAGCAAATAGTGGTGCTACAAATTTATGGGATGCTACTTTTTATGTAGTGACAGACGATTTCAATGTTTACAAATGTTTAGACAATAATAGTAATGCTACTTCTACTGTAAAACCAACAGGCACTTCTTCATCTATTTTAGCAACTGCTGACGGATACAAATGGAAGTATATATATTCATTAACTGCCACACAACAAATAAATTTCCTTTCTACAGATTTTATGGCAGTAGAAACAAACGCTACTGTTTCTGCCGCTGCTACTGATGGTGCTATTAACATAGTAAAAATAAAAGAAGGTGGTACTGGTGGTACTGACGGAACTCATACAGGTATCGCAATCAAAGGCGACGGTTCTTCAGGAACTGTTTCAGTTACTATTTCAGGTGGTACAATTACATCTCTTACAGTTACAAACGCTGGTTCAGGATACACTTATGCTTATATAAGAGTTGCTGATATTAACACTGCTGGTGGTGGTTCATTAACTGGTGCTGAATTAGATTGTATCATAGAGCCAAAAGGCGGTCACGGTTTTAATGCTGTGAGAGAATTAGGTGCTTATTATGTAATGTTAAATGTAAACTTTGAAGGAGATGAAACTTCAAATACAGGTGACTTTACAACATCAAATGATTTTAGAAGAATAATGTTAATTAAAAATCCTAAATCATCAGGATCAACTGCTTCTACAGCAACATTAAGAGGAATGAAAGCTGTAACATTTGCTTCTTCTCCTTCTCCAGGAACTTTTACAGTTGATGAAGAAATCAATCAGACAACAACAGGTGCTGTTGGTAAAGTTGTTGAGTGGGATTCTACAAACAGAATTTTATATTATATACAAACAAGATTTAACGATCACGGAATAGACAGTAATGCTAATTTAACTGCTTTTTCAGGTGCTAACGTAATTACAGGTCAAAGTTCAAGTGCTACAGGTACACCAGACACTTCAGTTACAAGTACAGTAGATGATGTAGTATTTGTTTCAGGTTATGCTACAGCAGAAATTGATGAAGATGAGGGAGATGTGATATACGTAGAAAATAGAGCACCGATCACAAGAGCTTCAGACCAAACAGAAAATGTTAAATTAATAATTGAATTTTAGAGGAATATAAATGCCAAGTCCAACTGACTTTAATTTGACGCCTTATTATGATGACTATACAGAATCCAAAAAGTTTCATCGGGTTCTTTTTAGACCATCATTTGCAGTACAGGCGAGAGAATTAACACAATCACAATCCATTTTACAAAATCAGATTGAAAGATTATCTGACCATATTTTTGAAAAAGGTGCGATGGTAATACCAGGCGAGTCTGGTTATGATGTTAATTATTATGCTGTTAAAGTCGCAAGTTACACAGGCGCCACTTCTTTATCAGATTTTGTTGGTGTTACACTTACAGGTGCTGACACAGGATTACAAGCAAAAGTAATTGGCGCAGTTGTTACAGACGGAACAGATCCAGATACTTTATATGTAAAATATATTGACGGTGGTACTGACGGAACAAATTTAGCATTTAATGATGCTGAAGTTTTATCAGGTGTTTTAGCAGATAGTACACTTACAACAGTTACTCTACAAACATCAAATGCCACTGCTACAGGTTCAGCTGCTTATGTAAATCAAGGTGTTTATTACATTAATGGATTTCACGTACAAGTAGATGAACAAACAATCATTTTAGACAAATACACAAACACACCTAGTTATCGTATTGGTTTAGAAATTACTGAATCATTTATTACATCCAATGATGATGCTTCTTTAAATGATAATGCTCAAGGTGTTTCAAACACAAACGCTCCAGGTGCTCACAGATTTAAAATTAACTTAACTTTAGCAAAAAGAAGTTTAACAAGTACCGAAGATAGTAACTTTGTAGAATTAATTAGATTAAAAAATGGAGTTATTCAAAACCAGGTAAGAACAACTGATTATGCTGTTTTAGAAGATACACTTGCTCGAAGAACATTTGACGAATCTGGTGATTATTCTGTTAGAGATTTTGAGTTAGAAATTAGAGAACATTTAGATGACGGTGCTGGTAATAGAGGTGTATATACATCTGCTGATGATGGAGATGAAGCTAAATTAGCTGCTGGTTTTTCTCCAGGAAAAGCATATGTCAAAGGTTATGAAATTGAAACTATTGGAACAACTTACGTTGACATTGATAAAGCTAGAGAGTTTGAAACAAAAAATAATTTTAACACACGTTACGATATTCGAAACTATGTAAACGTAACAGACATTTACGGTGCTCCAGATGTTGGTCAAGTTTCAGGATCGACTGAAGCATTTAAATTAGTAAATTTGTATGATGTAGAAAAAACAGGTGCTTCAACACCTCCTTCTGCATCAGGTTCAAGTGTTCCTACTATTGGTAGAGCAAAAACTAGAGGATTTGAAAAAGTTTCAGGAACGGCATCTGCTGCTATATTAGCAACTTCTTCGATCTATCGTCATTATCTATTTGATATTAATATGTTCACACACTTGAACATTACAACTGCTCAATCATTTACACCTGCTGGAGAAGTTATTACAGGTGGTACTTCAGGTGCTACTGCTACATTTGAATCAATTTCAACAACAGAAAGTGGAACTATATCTGGTCCTTCAGGTGTCACACAAGCAAATCCTGGAGTAGTCACAGTCACAGGACACAACTTTAAAGAAGGTCAACAAGTTACAATTACTGGCGTTTCAGGTATGACAGAATTAAACGGTAACGTTTATACAGTAAGAAATCCAGGCACAAATAGCTTTGAATTATATGATACAGACGGTACGACTTCGATAGATACTTCAGGCTTTTCAGCATGGAGTTCTGGTGGTACAGTCGCTCACGGTGTTGTTGTTGTATCAAGTGTTATTGGAGAGTTTTCACCAGGAGAAACAATTACAGGCGGAACATCTAGTAATACAGCAACTGTACAAGCTGATGCTGTAGGATTTAAAGGTGTTACTACTTTTGATTTCTCATTTGTTAAATCTTTACATATGGCAGGTTCGCCAATCTATGCTGCTAACGCTGATACGACTGCTACATACGGCTCTAATTTAGAATTATTAGGAACAATATCAGTAGCAAATAGTGGAACAACAGTTACAGGTTTTGGTACTTTATTTAATGAAGAATTAAGAATAGGCGACTCTATTCAATTTACAACTGATGCTGGAAACTCAGTTACCAGATTAGTTGAATCTATTATATCCAATACACAATTAGAATTATCGACTGCTGTTGGTGGTAGTGATGTATCAACAAAAACAGTTGTTACAAGACAAAGAGGTAAAATACAAGATCCTGCTAGAAATACAGCCATCTTTAGACTGCCATTTTCAAATGTTAAAACTTTAAAAACAACTGCTAATTCTGGTTTAACAGATACAAATTATGAAATACGAAGACAGTTTGTTGGAACATTAGTATCTGGACAAGTTACATTTAATACAGGAGCTAATGAAAACTTTGTTGGACAAAGTGATGTTGACTATATTGTTTCAGTTATATCAGGTGGTGGTTCACTTACTAACGGTGATGTATTAACAACATCAGGTAATAATGATGACGGAAATCCTATATTTGCTTTAGTTAGTGGAGATACAACATTAACACTTGATTACGGTTCTACTTATGGTGCTGGTGCTGAAATTAAAGTAATTGCTACAATTAACAGACAATTAGCTGGTTCAAAAACAAAAACACCTACGACAACAACTGTACAAAAAACAGATCAAACTGAAATTGAATCAGGTGTTATTGGATTAGGTAAAGCTGACGTTTATCAAATTAATAACGTTTATATGTCAGCAGATTTTTCTACCAATGCGACAACATCAGACACCGATATTACAAACAGATTTGATTTAGACACAGGTCAAAGAGATAACTTCTATGACATTGGTCGATTAAAATTAAAAACAGGCGAATTGGCACCAACAGGTAGAGTATTAGTTAGTTTTGCTTATTATACACACGGTGCTGGTGATTATTTTGATGTTGATTCATATGCTTCTATCAATTACGCTGATATACCAGATTATTTTTCAGATACTACAGGCGGTCGTTTTAGATTAAGAGATTGTTTAGACTTTAGACCAAGAGTAGATGATGCTTCTACAATTAATTCAGGTGGACAAGATAGAAGTTTTGATGGCACAGGTGCTTCACTTGTTGACGTTGTTAAATTTGACACAAGTTTAACTTGTGATTTAGAATATTACTTACCAAGAATAGATAAAATTTTCTTAGACAAAGACGGCAACTTTAAAATTTCAAAAGGTTCAGCGGCGTTAAACCCACCGTATCCAAAAGCATTAGAAAATGCTATGCATTTATACACACTGTATATTAAAGCATACACTTTAGATCCAGATGAAATAGAAATTGAAACAGTTGATAATCGAAGATATACAATGAGAGATATTGGTAAATTGGAAAGAAGAATTGACAATATCGAATATTATACTCAATTATCTTTATTAGAAACTCAGGCTTCATCATTACAAATACAAGACGCAAACGGTTTTGATAGATTTAAAAATGGATTTATTGTTGATGACTTTACAGGTCACGGAGTTGGTGATGTAGGTAATCCAGATTATAAAGTTTCTATGGATATGTCAAAAGGTGAATTACACCCAACTTTTGATTCTGAGAGTATTCAATTTATTGAAGCTAATTCAACAGGAACTAAAACAACTGACGGAAGTGCTAGTGATGATACTTTGATTACAGACACAGATCGAACATCACAAAATTATAAAAAAACAGGTGATTTAATTACTTTACCTTATACGGAAGTCACAGCTGTTGAACAACAATATGCTAGTAAGTTTGTTAACGTTAATCCATTTAACGTATTTACTTGGGTAGGTACAATTGATTTAAATCCATCTACAGACGAATGGAAAGAAACAAGAAGAAGACCAGATTTAGTTATTAACCAACAAGGTTCATTTGATACTATGTTGGCAGAAAGAGGATTGCCTGCTAACTCTACAAGTATTTCACAAGGAACTGTATGGAATGAATGGCAAGATTTTTGGGTAGGCGCTCCTAATGAAACTTCAACACAAGCTGGTAATAGAATACGAGAACAATTTTGGAGAGCTGAAAATCCTAGAAGAGGAACAGGTACACACGGTGGTAAGGGTGTTAGAGCTATTACACAAAGAGTAGTTACAACAACATCACAAGTTGTTGGACAATCCAGAACAGGTGTGAGAACAACTGTTGTTCCAAGAGTTGTTAGACGTTCACTTGGTGATAGAGTTTTAAACGTTGCGTTTATTCCATTTATTAGAAGTAGAACAATTACATTTACAGCAAAAAGATTAAAACCAAATACAAGAGTGTTTCCTTTCTTTGATGATATAGCAATTTCAGATTATTGTACAAAAACAGGTGATGCTTCAGCAGGTGGTCCGTTTATTTCAAACTCTAAAGGTGAGTTAACAGGAACATTTACAATACCAGATGCTTCAAATAGAAATGCTAGAAGATTTCCTCAAGGATCTGCTCCTACTGTCCCAAGATGGCGAACAGGTAAAAGAGTCTTTAGGTTAACAAGTTCATCAACAGATGATAGAAATTCTGAGGTTGCTACATCAGCAGAAGCAGATTATACGGCACAAGGAAGTTTAGAAACTGTACAAAACACCGTTGTTTCTACAAGAGAAGCACAAGTTGTTAGACAAAACGTTACAGAAAGAAGACGAGTTACAAGAACATCAACACAAGAAAGTGATGCTGTTGTTGGTTGGTGGGATCCTTTAGCACAAACATTTTTACTTGATGATCCTGGTGGATTATTTTTAACATCTATTGATATTTACTTTCAATCAAAAGATGATAATGTGCCTATTACGTTACAGATAAGAGAAACTGCTAATGGTTATCCTGCTCCTAGAATATTGCCATTTGCTGAAGTTATATTAAATCCTGAAGATGTCAATGTAAGTTCAGATAGTAGCGTAGCAACAAGATTTACATTTCCAAGTCCTGTGTACATACAACAAAACGTTGAATATTCTTTTGTGTTATTAGCAAACTCACAAGATTATAATTGTTGGGTGGCACGAATAGGACAAAATCAAGTTGGTTCTGATCGAACAATATCACAACAACCATACGCTGGTGTGATGTTTAAATCACAAAACGGTTCAACTTGGACGGCAGAACAAAACGAAGATATTAAATTTAAAATTAATCGTGCTGAATTTAGTAATGTTACAGGTAATGTTACTTTTGTGAATAAAGAATTACCAACCGTGCCATTACGATATAATGCTTTACGAACAACAAATACTTCAAATGTGATTAGAGTGTTCCATCCAAATCATGGAATGCACGGTACTGATAACAATGTTACAATTTCTGGTGTTACTTCAGGAACATTAAACGGAATTCCAAGTTCTGAAATTAATGCTACACACACAAGTATTTCAAATATAACTTTAGATAGTTATGATATTACCGTTTCATCTAGTGCGACTGCTACAGGTGATACAGGCGGTTCAGATATTCGAGCTACAGAAAACAGAATGATAGATGTAATGAACGTTAACATTCAAACATTAACTGTTCCTGAAACAGGTATTACTTACACAATGAGACCAACATCAGGAAAATCTATACATTCTACATCACAATCAGAATTTAGTTTAACAACTGCCGCTAATCAAATACCTATTTCAGTTGGTGATAATATTTACTTTGACGCACCTCAAATGGTCGCAAGTGGTATAAATGAAACAAATGAAATGTCAGGTAGTAAATCTTTATTTGTTAATGCTTCATTAACAACAACAAATACAAAATTATCGCCTGTAATTGATGTTCAAAGAATAAGTGGTATTGCTGTTCAAAATAGATTAAACAGTCCAACATCAGGAAACACACCTGATTTTGTTGACGATACGGCAGCTACAGGTACATCAACGGCTGCTGTGTATTGTACAAGACCTATTACTTTAGAAAACACATCTGAGTCAATTGATTTAAGATTGACTGCTAATGTTCAATCAACAGCAAGTATTCGTGTATTCTATCGTTTAACTTCTTCGGAAGAAGTAAGAGATATTAACACACTTGGTTGGATACCTTTTAATACTGCCGGTGAAGAAGATATTGCTGTAACGCCTGCTGAAGATGAAGATGAATTTAGAGAATACAAATATACTGCTGATAATTTAACAGAATATTCAACTTTTCAATTTAAAATTGTTTTAAAAGGAACTAACTCGGCAACACCTCCAATTGTAAAAGATATGAGAGGAATTGCTTTAGCTGTATAAGATGACAATATTAAAAGTAAAAGGACATGATAATTTAGTTAGAGATACACGATCTAACGCTATTATTAATACAAATAAAAGTGAATATCAAATTTATATGGCAAGAGTAAGAGCTAGAGAAAAACAAGGTGATGAGATAAGAAACACCGTAAAAGAAATAAATAATTTAAAGGCAGAATTAAGAGAAATAAAGAATTTAATAAAAGAGGTAGTTAAAAAATAATGGCCGCTAGAACCGTAGCATTATCAGATACTTTAGAAACGTTTAGAACGACCTTTAACAGTCTTTCTTCAACGGATATAGGTGATCCATCATCATTAACTACTACAGCGACAAGTGTGGTTGGTGCGATCAATGAAGTTAATAGTGCTGTCACTACTGCTTTTACAATTGCTGATGATAGTTCAACAACTCAAAAAATTAGTTCAGGTGACGTATTTAGAATTTCAGGTGGTTCTAATTTAAATGCGACTGTAACAGCGACAGATACGCTAACAGTTGATTTAAGTAGTACGATTACAGGATTAACAAGTTTAGATTCTGCTTCATTAACTATTAATGGCGTAGCAGTATCTACTGAAACTTTTGCTGTTGCTCAGGCAATTGCTTTAGGATAATATTATAAATAGTGTATAAATATTAAAAGGAAACAAAATGGCTAACGATTTTAAAAGATTTACAGTTGCAAGTGTCAATACATCCGCAGGTGCTTCAGCAAGTGCTGTTTACACAGTACCTTCAACAAGTGGCACAGCGATGGAATCAATCGTTATCGGTATCACTCTTGCCAACAAATCAACATCAGGTGTCACAGCGAGTGTCTTTTTAGACAACTATGACGGTTCAAATGATGTTTATATTGTAAAAGACGCTGCTATTCCTGCTGGTTCTTCTTTAGAAGTCATGTCAGGAAATAAAATCGTTGTTCAAGGTGATGGTACAGATAATGACGCAATACGAGTTTCATCAAGTACAGGAAGTGCTATTGACGCTACGGTATCTGTACTCGAAGACGTATAATAATATAGGAAAAAAATGGCATACTTAGGTAAAAGTCCAACAGAAATTTTTAGATCATTTTCAGTTAAAGACACCTTTACTGGAGATGGATCGACACTTGTCTTTACACTTTCTCGTGCTGCTTTTGTAGGTAGTCCAAATGATGTACAAGTCTTTGTTGATAACGTAAGACAAGAGCCAGGTTCGGGCAAAGCTTATACCATAGAATTAGATGGAAGTAGTAACGCTACTCAATTAACTTTTACTGCTGCTCCACCAGCTGCTTCAGAAATTTATGTCATTATTTCAGCAGAGCCAACCACTGTGGTTGTTCCTGCTGATAATTCAGTTTCAACTGCTAAAGTACAAGACGGTGCCATTACTTCAGCAAAGATTGCCGACGGTACTGTAATTGCCGCTGATGTTGGTGACGGTACAATTACAGGCGCTAAACTAGCCAGTGATATTGATATTACTTCTACAGGTAGTTTATCATTTGATGGTGGCACAATCAAACTAGATGGTTATTATCCAACAGGTACAGGTAATGTTGCTTTAGGTGGTGCTGCATTAGATGATGGAAGTTTAACTGGTGTTAATAATACTGCTATTGGTGGAAGTGCCTTAAGTAATAATGAATCAGGTAATTGTAATACAGGAATCGGTAGTGCATCTTTATTGGCTAATACAACAGGTTTTAATAACACAGGATTAGGTAGAGGTTCTTTACAATGTAATACAACAGGTTCTAATAACGTAGCATTAGGAGTACGGTCATTATTTTCTAACACCACAGCTTCAAGCAATACAGCAGTTGGTTCGTCATCTTTATGTGCTAATACGACAGGTTTTGATAATACTGCTGTAGGTTTGTCTTCATTACAAGTAAATACAACAGGAACATCATTAACTGCTATTGGAAAAGATGCTTTACAATGTAACACAACAGGTTCAAATAATGTTGCTGTAGGTATGAGAGCATTAGAAGCTAATACTACAGCAAATGATAATGTTGCTTTTGGTCAATTAGCTTTATTGTCAAATCAAACTGGTGCTAATAATACAGCTTTGGGAAATCAAGCCTTAGAAGCAAACACAGCATCCGACAACACAGCCGTAGGTTTTCAATCTTTAACTACTAATACGACAGGAATAGCAAATGTAACTTTAGGTGCATATTCTTTAGCAAGTAATACCACTGGTAACTATAGCACTGCCGTTGGTTATCAAGCATTAACAAATAATACAACTGCTTCTAATGTAGCTGTAGGTTATGCTTCTTTATTTTCTAATACAACAGGAAGTAGTAACACAGCTATTGGCAGAGAGTCATTATGCTCTAATGTAACAGGAAACTTTAACACTTCTTTTGGTTCAGATTCTCTAAGTTCTAACACAGCCTCAAGCAATACAGCAGTAGGTTTTCAATCTTTAACTGATAATACGACAGGTGCAGATAATGTTTCGGTAGGAAAAAATACATTACAAAGTAATACAACAGCAAGTAACAATACAGGATTAGGAACTGGTGCATTACAATATAACACTACTGGAACTGCTAATGTCGGAATTGGTTTAGGTGCTTTATCACAAAACACCACAGCATCAACTAACACAGCAGTTGGATTTTGTTCTTTAAGAAATAATACAACAGGTTCAGACAATACAGCAGTAGGTGGAGAAGCTTTAATAGCTAACACTATAGGAGCAAATAATACTTCAATTGGTAAAAACTCTATGTTGGGAAATACTGAAGGAGCAAGTAATACTGCTTTAGGAAATAATGCCTTACAATGTAACACCACAGCAGATAACAACACAGCAGTAGGTAGATGTGCCTTAAGGTCTAATACGACAGCATCAAGAGGAACTGCTGTTGGAAGATGTGCTTTAGCATCAAACACTACTGGAGATGCAAATACCGCAGTAGGTGATCTTGCATTGGAAGATTGTACAACAGGAGATTTAAATACTGCTATAGGTACAGAATCATTAAAAAATTTAACAACAGGTTGTTACAATGTCGCTTTGGGTAGATCATCAGCTGAATCATTAACAACAGCTAATAATAATACAGCAGTTGGTTATCAATCTTTAAGAGCTAATACGACAGGAACTCAAAACGTAGCAGTAGGTACTAATGCTTTAGATGCTTTAACAACAAGTGGACAGACCACAGCAGTAGGTTATCAAGCTTTAACAGCTACTACTACAGGTACAGGAAACACAGGATTAGGTACAAATGCTTTTCAGGCTAATACAACAGGAAATTATGGTACAGCTACAGGTTATCTTGCACTTGCTTGTAACACAACAGGTCATTGTAATACAGCGGCAGGCCTTCAAGCACTTTTTTTAAATACAACAGGTAGTCAAAATACTGCTGTAGGAGAATGTGCTTTATATTCTAATACAACTGCTACAGAAAATACGGCAATAGGTTTTTGTGCTTTAAAATGTAACACAACTGGTTTTAAAAATCATGCTTTTGGTGGTGCTGCACTTCAATCTGTTACAACAGGTCAAAAAAATACAGCAGTTGGACAAGGAGCAGGTATATCTGTAACAACTGGTAGTAATAACCTTTTATTAGGTAATGATTCTGGTAGAGCAACCTCTCCATCTGGATTAATTACTACTGATTCTAATAATGTTGTTCTTGGTGATAATAATACAAATGATTTATATTGTGCAGATACAACAATTTCTTCATCAGATAAAAGAGATAAAACAGATATAGAAGATTTTACTCATGGTTTAGATTTTGTAACAAAATTAAACCCTAAGACTTACAAATGGGATAGAAGAAGTTGGTATGTTTCAAAAGATGCAACATCAGAAGATGTATTAAATGCAGTTCCTGATGGAAGTAAAAAAAGACCAAAACTTCATATTGGTTTTATGGCACAAGACGTATTAGCATTAGAGAATGAAATTGGTTTTGGCAATAACAAAAACGATATGTTATTTGCTAATATAAATGCTGATGAAACAGCTTATGGTTTAAAATATGAAAGATTAGTTCCTGTATTAGTCAATGCAATAAAAGAATTAAAAACTGAAAATGATGAATTAAAATCTGAAAATGAATCAATTAAAGCAAGATTAGATGCTTTAGAGGGAAGTAATTAATGGCTTATCTCGGAAGAACACCCGCTTGGGGCGCCTATGAGAAACAAAACATCACTCCTGATGGTAGTACCACTACGTTCTCATTGGACTATGCGGTTGGTTCTGAATCTGCTATTTTAGTATCCGTTGCTGGCGTTCCACAAGAGCCTGTGACTGCTTACACTCTTTCAGGTGGTGGATCTTCTATTGTCTTTTCTGAAGCACCAGATGCTGGCGCTTCTACGTTTGTTATCTTTTTAGGTATTGCGTTAGACGTACCTACGATTGGAACGAACTCAATTACCAATCAAACAGAATTAGCTGAAACAGCAAACGATGGCGACTTTTTACTTTTATATGATACATCAACGACATCATTAAAAAAGATTACAAGACAAAATTTAATCGGTGCTGCTACCACAAGAACAGCCACAGGTGATGGCTCGACAACAGGATTTACAGTGACCGATGGCGTAACGGTTGATACAGTATTAGTAACAGAAAACGGTGTATTGCAAACACCAACAACCGATTATACGATTTCAGGTACAACATTAACGTTTGGCACAGCGCCTGCTTCTGGTGTTGCCATACAAATAAGGGAATTATTTAATTAAGATAAATAGTAATAAGAGAGAACAATGACAACTAAAATTTCAGGAGATAATTTAAAAGCCGATATAGCCATTTCTACGACAGGTAATACTGTTTTAGATGGTGCGATTAAGTTAGACGGTAATTTTCCAACTGGTGCGTCAAACGTTGCGATTGGTAACAATGCGTTATCTAACGTTTCAGGAGACAATAACACTGCCGTTGGTTCAGACGCTCTTTGTGCCAATACGACAGGAACTCAAAATATTGGTATTGGAGTAAGTGCTTTAAGAGTCAATACAACTGGAAATAATAACATTGCTATAGGATATTCGTCACTAAGTAGTAATATAGCTAATGATAATACGGCAGTAGGTAGAATTGCTTTAGCAAATAATACAACTGGAGTTAATAATACTGCTCTTGGGCTAAATGCTCTATATCTAAATACTACCGCAAGTTACAATGTAGGTTTAGGTGGTTCTGCTCTTTCAAACAATACTACAGGTGGTTGTAATACTGCTGTAGGTTTTCAATCTAATGTAACCAACACAACAGGTCATAGTAATACATCTATCGGACATCACACACTTAAATGTAATACAACAGGTGTTCAAAATACAGCATTAGGTCGTTGTTCATTATTTTGTAACACAACAGCAGATAACAATACAGCTGTAGGAATTGAATCATTAAATAAAAATACAACTGGAACTAACAATGTCGGAATTGGTAGAGCTGCTTTAGGTTGTAATATAACAGCAAATGATAATACAGCAGTAGGTTCTTTAACTTTATTAAATAACACAACAGGTACAGCTAATACATCATTAGGTAAATCAGCTTTACAAAACAACACAACAGCTGATAACAACACAGCTGTAGGTTATCTATCTTTATGTTCTAACACAACAGGAACATCACTTACAGCAGTAGGTACTTGTGCTTTAAGATATAACACAGCAGATAACAATACAGCTATAGGTGCTTATGCTTCATATGAAAATACGACTGGAATATGTAATGTATCTTTAGGAAGATCAGCACTTCAGCAAACTACAACAGGTTCATGTAACACAGCTATTGGTACAAGAGCATTAACTTGTAACACCACAGCCTCAAATAACACCGCAGTTGGTCATCTATCTTTATGTCTTAATACGACAGGTTATTCAAACACAGCAGTTGGTAAATCAGCACTCCAAAATCTTACAACAGGAGCAAACAATGTAGCTGTCGGACTTGCTGCATTTTGTTCAGGTACAACTGCTTATGATTCAGTTGCAATGGGTGTAGAAGCACTAACATTAAACAATACAGGACACACTAATACTGCTATCGGTAGACAGGCGATGTGTAAAAATACTACAGGTACAAATAATACATCACTAGGTGCTTTTGCTTTATGTGCTAACACAACAGCAACAAGTAATACAGCTGTTGGTGATAGTGCTTTAAGAAGTAACACAACAGGAACTCAAAATACTGCTATTGGAAAAGATACTATGTATTATAACACATCAGGCGGCTATTCTGTTGCAGTGGGTAATAACGCTTTACAAACTCAAACTACTGGAGCAAATAACGTAGCAATAGGAAGAACTGCTCTTTCATCATTAACCACTGGAACTCGAAATACTGTTGTAGGTGGCTCTTACGCTTTAGGCGCTGGTGCTGCAACTACTACTGGTTATCATAATGTTTATATTGGTAATGATACTGGTGGTACAAACACAACAGGTTCAGGTAATACAGCAGTTGGAACAGAAGCTTTTAGATTATCTACAACTGGTTCACACAATACAGCGATTGGAGATAAGGCTTTATGTTCAGCAACCAATTCAAATTCTAATACAGCAGTTGGTAGAAATGCATTATATACAACTACAACAGGTGCAAGTAATACAGGAATTGGTGAACAGGCTTTACAAGCAAACACAACAGGAACTGGTAATACTGCTGTTGGTACTTCTTCTTTATGTGCTAATATCTCACCTAATAACAACACCGCAGTTGGCTATGAAGCTGGTCTTCGTGTAACTACAGGTGGTTTTAACGCAATATTAGGTTATTTAGCTGGATGTACAATAACTACTGGTCAATATAATGTAGCAATACTTAGACAGTCAGCATCAAATTTAACTACAGGTTCGTTTAATACTTATGTAGGATATTTATCGGCAGCAGGAAGTTCTGGTGCTACAGGTGAAATAGTAATAGCTGCTGGTAATAATACAGCTACAGGTAAAGGTAATAATACAGGATTTATAGCTCCTTCTTCTGGTGGTGTCTATCAAGGAAACAACTCATCATCTTGGTCAACTACATCTGATCGAAGAATTAAAAAGAACATTGTAGATAACACAACTGGCTTAGATAAGATTAATCAATTACAAGTTAAAAACTTTGAATATAGAACACCTGAAGAAATTACAGAACTGCCATCTCACGCTGCTATTGATAAACCAGGCGTTCAAGTTGGTGTAATTGCTCAAGAGGTAGAAGACATTTTACCAGATATAGTTAAAACAGAATCTACTGGCGTTAAGTCAGTTAATCCTGATAATGTCACTTGGTATCTAGTCAATGCAATAAAAGAATTAAACACAAAAATTGAAACTTTACAAAACGAAATTAAGACTCTTAAAGGAGAATAAATAGTAGTATGCCATTAACAAAAATAGACACAGGCGCAATAAAAGATGACGCTATTAATTCAGCAAAGATAGCTGATGGCACTGTTGTTGCCTCAGACGTATTAGATAACACGATTACAGGCGCTAAATTAGCCAGTGATATTGCTATTAGTACAACTGGCGCCGTTGTTTTAGATGGCACAATCAAACTAGATGGTAATTATCCTGTAGGAACTTCTAACGTTGCTTTAGGAAACCAAGCGTTAGATGATGGAAGTTTAACAGGTGGTAATAACACTGCTATTGGATCAGCTTCTTTATCTAATAATACTACTGGAGTTGATAATACTTCTATAGGTCATGTGTCTTTATCAGCTAATACCTCTGGTGTTCGTAACACAGCAGTAGGTCGTTGTTCTTTGGCTACTAACTCAACAGGCGATCAAAATACAGCAGTTGGAAAAGATGCTTTAAAAGTAAATACCACAGCTGCCAACAACACAGCAGTTGGTATTCAATCTTTATTTAGTAATACGACAGGAACATCAAACGTAGGGTTAGGTGGTTGTAGTTTATATTCTAATACAACAGCTTCAGGAGTTACAGCAGTAGGTTTTCAATCTTTAAATGCTAATACGACAAATGGTGGACATAGTGCTTTAGGTTATCAATCTTTAAAAAATAATACTACAGGCTTACATAATACAGCAGTAGGTTATGACAGTTTAACTACTAATACTACTGGTAGCAATAATGTTGCTATGGGTAGATGCTCTTTAAATGCTAACACCACAGCCTCAAATAACACAGCAGTTGGTTATCATTCTTTATGTTCTAATACGACAGGTGTTAATAATACAGCAGTAGGTTATTTTTCTTTATGTGCTAACACTACAGGTGGAAATAGCACAGCTGTAGGTTTATTTTCTTTAACTAGTAATACTACTGGTGATGAAAATACTGCTGTTGGAAGAGGTTCTTTATACGCTAATACAACAGGTACACAAAATACAGCATTAGGTTTTGCTTCACTTCAATGTAACACAACAGCTTCCAACAACATAGCAGCAGGTTGGGAAACACTTTTTCTTAACACAACAGGTGCAAATAATTCAGCTTTTGGTACTTGTGCATTAAGAGCCAACACCACAGCTTCTAACAACACAGCAGTAGGTTTCTGTTCTTTAAATGCTAATACGACAGGTGGTTCTAATGTCGGAATAGGTTATCAAGCACTAAGTGCTAATACAACTGCATCAGAAAACACAGCAGTTGGAAGAGAAGCTATGAAAGATAACACTACAGGTTATGCTAATGTTGCTATGGGAAGACAGGCATTGTGCACTAATACAAGTGGATATTCTAACACTGCAATAGGAAAAGAATCTTTAAAAGTTAATACGACAGGTGTTCTAAATACTGCTGTCGGTTTTAGTGCTGGTATATCAAATACTACAGGAAGTAAAAATGCTTTCTTTGGAAACTCTGCTGGTCAAAATAATACAGAGGGTGAAGAAAATACTGCTTTAGGAAGTTTAGCTGGAAAAACATTAACTACAGGTTCTGGAAACGTAGCTGTAGGTAGAGAATCTTTAGAAAACAACACATCAGGATCTGATAATGTTGCTGTAGGAAAATTATCAATATATACTCTTACAACTGGTCAAAGAAATACAGGAATTGGCTTTCAAGCATTACGACTATCTACAACAGCAACAGAATCAGTAGCTGTAGGATCATGTGCCGGTCGTGCACAAACTACAGGTTTTAGAAACGTATATATAGGAGCAGATTCAGGTCTTAATAATACAACAACAGATAATCAAACCCTAATAGGTTATCAAGCTGGTTGTGGTATTAACGGAGGCAGTGGTGGTAATGTAATTGTAGGAACACGTGCAGGATCTTATAATAATATTTTAACAACCGGTTCAAGGAATATTTTAATAGGTGGATTTGCTAAAACAAGTGGTGCTACAATTAATGATGAAAATGTTATAGGTTATAACGCTACAGGAAAAGGCACAGCAACATTTTTTGCTTTAGGAAGTTCTGGTGCTTTTAATGGAAAAAATATAACAACTTGGGACACTACGTCTGATAGAAGAATTAAAAAGAATATTGTTGATAATAATGATGGTTTAGAAAAAATATCAAAAATTAGAATTAGAAATTTTGAATATAGACCAAAAGATGAAGTAGTAGATTTTGAAAATCCAGATGCAGCCGTAGTAAATAAAAAAGGTGTACAATTAGGTGTTATAGCACAAGAATTACAAGAAATTATGCCTGAGATGGTAAAAGAACAATCTACAGGAGTTTTAACTGTAGATAACGATAATTTTATTTGGTATTTAATAAATTCAGTCAAACAATTAAAAACTGAAAATGACGACTTAAAAGTTAGATTAGAGGCATTAGAAAACGCATCATAAAAAACTTTTATATATACATTATAAATTAAAACTGAAAGTGAGTAATTATTATGTTTATTTTAGATGATGAAGAATTGGATGAAAATAAATTATCCAAAAAAGGCAAAATTGCTTTAGAGCAAATTCAAAGAACCCAACTTAAAAATAAAGAACTTCAAATAGATATATCTAATCTTCAAATAGTTGAAAACTATTATACAGATGTTTTACGAGAAGAAGTAAAAAATTTAAAAGAAGATACAAAAGATTAGTTATGAAAAAAGTTTTTTTTCTCTCTGGATTGCCCAGAGCAGGAAATACGTTGTTAGGTTCTATATTAAATCAAAATCCAAATATAGCAACAACGGCAAACAGTATTGTATTTGATATGATACATGATATTTGTTCTAATAAAAAAACTTCAAATACTTTTTTAAATTTTCCAGATCATAAATCGTTGAATAACGTGATAAAAAATATTATACCTAATTATTTTAAAGACTGGAAACAAAAATATATTATCAATAGAGATTTAATTGATGAGGGTCGTATAATTTTATTAAAAAAATATTATTCATACGATATAAAAATTTTATTTTTGTGGAGAGATTTATTTGAAGTTTTAGCTTCTTTTATTAAATGGTCTGAAGAAGGTAATGAAAAAGATATGTTTAAAAATTGTTTAACAAGAGAAGATAAGATTAATTATTTGTTAGGTGAAAACAACTCAAATATAATTACAGGTATTCATTGTGTAAGACAAATGTCTAAACTAGAAAATATGAAATATGTTCATTTTGTAAGTTATGAACATTTAGTAAGTCAAACAGAAATAGAAATAAAGAAAATTTATCAATTTTTAAAAATACCATATTATAAACACTATTTTACAGATTTAGATACTTTTTCTGTAAACGGTATTCAGTATGTGGATAAAGGAATACATGGTGAAAATTTACATACTATTAAAACAAAAGAGATTAAAAAAGAAGAATATGATTATATGAGTTATATTCCACAATCTTGTATTAAAAAAATTAGAAAATTAAACTATAAACCAGAAATAATATAGGACATCACTTGAAAACGCATAATAAAAGTCTTATATATATTATAAACTAAAAAATGATAATGAGGAAATATTATGTTAAACACTTATGTAATTGAAGGTGGCATTGGAAAATGTACGGCATTTACTGCCTTAATACCCAAATTAGCAAAAAAAGCTGGTGAGCCAATACAGATTTGGACACCTTACGTTGATTGTTACGCTGGCAATCCAGAAGTCGCTATGGCTTTTGAACAACAAACAATACCATTAAACGATCCACGTTTATTAAAATCAGATAATATTCATTACTGTGAACCTTATAAATCAAACTTTGTGTTTGGTAAAGAACACATTATAGAATCTTATTGTAGATTATTTGATATAGAATATGATGAGTCTATGAAGCCAAAACTTTATACGGACCAACATCAAAAAAAGGCAGACGAATGGTTGACACAAAATGGTGTTACAGGCGATTACGTATTAGTTCAGTTTACAGGTGGTCAATCTCCTGTTATGTTTAATCCTCAAAATCAATATGTTAGTTCTAATCCTGGTCGTAACTATTCGCCTTATTTGGCTCAACAAGTTATTGACAAGATTAAAATGAGATATAAAGATTTAACAATCATTGATACGACACTGCCAAATGAACCTGGTTATCAAAACACAATTAAGTGTACAGAACATTGGGCTGTGATACATCAAATGTTAAAAAAGTCAAAAGGGTTTATCTCTATTGACACTAGTATTAATCATTTTTCAGCATCAACAAAGACAAAAGGTGTTGTTTTATGGGGAAATACACGATTTAATCAGTTTGGTTACGACCAAAATATCAATCTTCATTATCATATGAAACAAAATGAATGGAACGAAAGTAAGTTTAAAGAAAACGATCCTCGAAATATCATGGTGGATCCTGATGAAGTCTTTAAGGCTTATGTGTCCATTCGAGGTAAAAAGTAATATAAATAGTTACAACTTTAATTATAATTAAAAGGAGTTAATAATGTCAGAAGAAACAAGAGATGCAGAACAGTTAGCACAAGACTACACTGCTATGGGTCATTCTGTTGACTTAATCAATGGTATCATTGGTGGTACACAAATGGCTGATGAGTCTGCTGAAGACAAACAAGCTACTGTAGATAGAAATGTTGAACACTTAGAACTAATGGTTGCTAAAAGCGATTGGGGAAGTGAAGACATGACTGCTGCTAACGCTGCTATTACAGCAGGTAAAGCTTACACTGCGTAATTAAATTAATATATTAGTGTTGTTAGATTTTTCTTTCAACACTAATATAACTATATTCAAATAATAAGGAGTGAATAAACAATGGCTAAAATAACAATTGATGGCAAAGAATACGAATCAGAAAATTTACCAGCAGATTTGGTAAATGCTGTCGTAGCAAAAAATGAGATTCTTCAAAATAGAGTAAGACACGTTATTGAAATTGAAAAAATTGATGTGTTATCAAATTATTACGATCAAAAAGTAAAAAAATTACTTGAAGAACACGAAAAAAAAGACGAACCTAAAGAAGAAAAAAAAGAAGAAACTAAAAAATAAAAATGGCTGCTGTAGCAAATCTTAGAATTGAACAAGGTGCCACTTTTACCAGTGATGTTACGGTCAAAGATAGTAACGGAGATGTCTTTGACCTGACTGGATATACGGCATCTGCTAAGATGGCTCTCGGCTATGCTTCTACACGTACACGAGTTTCTTTTACAACAGCAATCGGAACACCAACCACAGGTGTTATTACACTATCCCTTACAGCAGATCAGACCAATGCCTTAGAGGCACCAGCACGATATGTCTATGATGTTGAAATTTTAAGAACATCTGACAGCACAATTACACGAGTTATCGAAGGAATTATTACAGTTTCTCCAAGTGTTACTACATAATTAATATTCTTTTCAACATCATTTTATTATAAATATTATCACAGGAGAGATAAATTGGCTAACGTAACAGCAACTATTAATAGTACAGCATCATCAGGACCGAAACAAGTATCTGTTTCAGTTCCAAGTGCGACAAGTTCGAACAGATTACGAGCTTTAAATGATGTAAACGCAACATCTCTACAAGATGGCGCTCTTCTACAATATGATGCAAACACTGACAAATTTGTAACAAAAACAGAAATATCCACAGAAACAGGAACAATAACGTTCAACGGTGGAAGTTTTTAAAAAACAGGAGAAGTTTTAAATGGCAACAATAATTCAGATTAAACGTTCATCTGGAACTACGGCGCCATCAACACTTAAATTAGGTGAATTAGCCTATACTTATGGTACAGGTACACAAGGTAATAATGGAGATAGACTCTTTGTAGGAGAGGGTGGAGTTGATGGAAATGGTGACGCTAATAACGTAACCGTAATAGGTGGACAATATTTTACAGACAAATTAGACCATGTAGATGGTACTTTAACGGCAAGTTCAGCAATACTTGTTGATTCAAACAAAGCAATTGATGAATTGCTTGTAGGAAATTCATCAACTATCGGTGGCACAATTAAATTTAATGAAGGTACTAATAACGGTACTAACTTTATAGGATTAAAATCACCAAACAGTGTAAGTTCAACAGTTACTTTTACGTTGCCAGGAAGTGACGGATCAAACGGTCAAGTTCTTCAAACAGATGGATCAGGAAACTTAACATTTGGTGACGCTGCTTCTACTTTAACTTTAGTAGATGATAGTTCAACTTCAGTATCTATTAGTTTAACAACTGATACACTTTCACTTTTAGGTGGTACTGGTATTAGTTCAACAGCATCAGGCGACACAGTTACTTTTGCGATTGATAATACTGTTGCGACACTAACAGGTACACAAACACTTACAAACAAAACAATTGATACTGCTAATAACACCATTACAATTGTTGAGGCAGACATTTCTGATTTACAATCTTATATCACTGCTTCAAGTACAGCCACTTTAACAAATAAAACATTTGACGCAAACGGCACAGGTAACTCAATATCAAACATTGAAGTTGCTGATTTTGCTTCAGGTGTTATTGATACAGATTTAGCATCTGTTTCTGCTAGTGATGATACACTTGCTTCTGCTAAGGCAATCAAAGCTTACATAGACTCTGAAAATGCCAACCAGATGACAACTATTACAATTGCTGATGATAGTTCGACTACATCATCAATTACTGAGGCAGACACTTTACAATTCTTAGGTGGTACAGGTATCAGTTCAACTGTTTCTGGCGATAGTGTAACTTTTGCTATTGACAACACCGTTGCTACTTTATCAGGTACACAAACACTTACAAACAAAACAATTGATAGTGCGAATAACACGTTAACATTAGATTTATCGGAAGGTACTTTAACTGGTACTACTGCTGAATTTAACACTGCGTTAAGTGATGGTTCATTTGCTACTTTAGCTGGTACAGAAACACTAACCAATAAAACAATTAGTGGTTCTTCAAACACACTATCAAACATTGGTAATTCATCATTAACAAACTCAACAATTACAGTAACCGATGGCTCAACATCAACTAACGTTGCTTTAGGTGGTACACTGACTGTACAAGGTACTTCTAACGAAATCGAAGTTGGTGAAAGTTCTGGTACACTTACAATTGGGTTGCCTAGTGATGTTACTATTGGTAATGACTTAACCATTACTGGAAACTTAACAGTTAATGGTACAACAACAACAATATCAACAACTAACACAGTTGCTTCAGACACACTCTTTGAATTAGGTAACGGTACGACTGGTTCTCCTGCCAACGATACTGGTATCGTAATGGAAAGAGGTGATGCTGATAACGCATTTATCGGATTTGATGAAAGTGCTGATAAGTTTATCGTTGGAACAGGAACGTTCACTGGTGCTTCAACAGGTAACTTAACAATCACTACTGGTACTTTAGTTGCGAATTTAGAAGCCACAACTGCTACATTGGGTGGAAGTGATGTAATATCAACAGATAATACAAAAACTTTAACCAATAAAACAATTGATGCTTCTAGTAATACATTATCAAACATTGGTAATTCTTCATTATCCAATAGTTCAATTACTATTACAGGAAGTGACGCTTCTTCAGATGCCGTTGCTCTTGGTGAAACATTAACTATTGTAAATGGTGAAGGTATTGTCACAGCGATTGCTTCAAATTCATTGACAATCACTGGAGAAGACGCAACAGCATCAAACAAGGGTATTGCTTCATTTAGTTCTGATAACTTTACAGTATCAAGTGGAGCTGTTACAGTTACAACTATCGACGGCGGAACATTTTAATTAGTCGTCAGGAGTTTAGATTATGGCGACGGTTATAAAACTCAAACGAGGGACGTCAACACCTACAACAGGCAATTTATCGTCTGGTGAGGTAGGTGTTGATACATCTGCTCAAAAGTTTTACATCAACGACAGTGGCTCTATTAAAGCTATTGGCGTTGGAAATGATGCTACGGCCTCTATTAAAGGTATTGCGTCATTTGATTCAGGTGATTTTTCTGTATCCTCTGGAGCCGTTTCTTTAGCCAGTAATATTTCTGGCTTATCTAGTCTATCTTCTACAAGTATAACTGTTGGTTCAAGTGGAATTACGTTTGATGATGGTTCCACCCAAACATCAGCAGGAGCTAGCACAGCATTTGCTATTGCTCAAGCGATTGCTTTAGGATAGTATAAATATGGTAAAAAGGTAATTTATGGCAAATCCAAGTACAAGAGAAACATTAAAACAATATGCTCTAAGAACATTAGGTAAGCCTGTTATTGAAATTAATGTGGACGATGACCAACTTGAAGATAGAATAGATGAAGCTATCCAATATTTTCAACAATATCATTATGATGGTATTAGACGTACTTATCTTAAATATCAATTAACAGCCGCTGATAAAACAAGACTATCAGCAATTAATCCAACGTCAGAAACAGCAACTAAAAATAGTGTTTCTACGACTTGGTATGAAGATAATAATTTTTTAGTTGTTCCAGAATCTGTTATATCTGTAATTAATATATTCCCTTTTTCAGACAAAGGTAATTTAAACTTATTTGATGTAAGATACCAATTAAGATTAAATGACCTCTATGATTTTTCATCAACGTCTGTAATCAATTATGATATTGTATTAAGACATTTAGATTTTTTAGATCACGTACTTGTTGGTGAAAAACCAATACGATTTAATCAACACGACAACAGATTATACATTGATATGGATTGGACCAATGATTTAACAACCAATGAATATTTGGTTATTGAGTGCTATCGTAAACTAGATCCTGCTTCATACACAGATGTATGGAATGACATTTACTTAAAAAGATATACGACTGCCTTATTTAAAAAACAATGGGGTGCCAACTTATCAAAATTTAATGGCGTAACTATGATCGGTGGTGTTTCATTAAATGGTCAACAAATTTATAGTGAGGCTCTTGCTGATATAGAAAAATTAGAACAAGAGATACGAAGTTCATACGAATTAAATCCAGCTATGATGATAGGATAATGTTATGTCGGTTAACCACTATTTTCAAAATGGAAACGGCATTGGCAATCAATCTGAAAAAAGGCTACACGAAGACTTAATAATTGAAGGCTTAAAAATTTTTGGGTTCGATTGTTATTATCTTCCGAGAACGCTGGTCAATAGAGATTTAATACTTGGTGAAGATACATTAAGTAAGTTTGATGATTCATATCTCATAGAGATGTACATGGAAACCACTGAAGGCTTTGCTGGTCAACAGGAACTCATCAATAAATTCGGTTTAGAAATACGAGAAGATACTACGTTTACCGTAGCAAAAAGAAGATGGCAAGATGCTGTTGATAGTCAACATACTTTAATTGTTGATGGTCGACCTAACGAAGGCGACATTATCTATATGCCATTGATGAATAGTTTTTTTGAAATTCAATTTGTTGAAGATCAGGAGCCATTCTTTCAACTCGGTAATTTACCAGTTTATAAACTTAGAGTTACACGTTGGGAATATAGTTCAGAAAGAATTGATACAGGTATTTCAGAAATTGATAGTGCGGAAGATCAATATACGTTAGATCAATTAGCACATCAAGTATCTTTAGAAAATGAAACTGGTTCTCTTGTTTTAGAAAATGATAGTGCGAGTGGCGAAGTTAATTATATGTT
>Ga0222718_10000306_pt1 | contig 53581 bp, 74 predicted proteins | sample C33_27DmetaG_FD_165045 | JGI IMG/M metagenome (GOLD analysis project Ga0222718, IMG submission 165045) | Estuarine water microbial communities from San Francisco Bay, California, United States - C33_27D | ecosystem: Environmental > Aquatic > Marine > Unclassified | place: USA: California... | reverse complement strand
TAAAGACAGGAACAAGTTTAGGATATGCAATAATAAAGAATACTGCAGTTAATGCAATTATTCTTCTTGTCCATTGAAATCCTTTATTGTCAAACTCTCTAGCTTTACCAACTTCTGCCATTTGAAATTTATCTCTAGCAAGAAGCATCTTTTGTTGGTCTTGTTTATTTTTAGTTGCTTGACTCCACATTGACATGACTCCACCTAAAAGGCTAGAGCCAAGCATTGTAATCATTTCAACTGGTAAACCACCTAACATATATTACTCTTTTCGTAAACTTTTTAAAAAATTTATAATCTTATTTAATATTTTATTTCTCATTTTTTAATCTTTCCACCATACATTTTTTGTACTAAGTTTTGACCTGAGTTATCTACTTTGTAGACTTTACCACCCATAGGTCGTTTAGTAAATTTTATACCTTTAAGTGGATCTTTCATTCTTTCTTTATAATCATCATCCATTTTTTTATATGAGTCTTTTATTTTATTTTTTAATTTACCACCACCTTTTTTCTTCATTGGTTTACCATACATCATTGTTTCTTCCTTTTTAAATTTTTTATAAACATCTGGCTCATTAATAGCTAGATAAGTTTTTTGTTTCTTAGACTTAAAAGGCACTACCTAGCACCAATAATAGGTGAACTTTTAACACCACCTATGTCAAATGATTCTCCTTGAGGATAGTCTGCATCAGATACAGCTTCAATAGGTCCTTTAACTGCAGGTCCTTTACGAGCTGCACCAAATCCTTGACCTGTAGGTTTACCACTTGTTACGCTAGAATCTTTAGGTTCTACGCTAGATTGAAATCTACCTTGTCCTCCAATAATAAATTCTTTACTCATTTTTTTCTCCCTTTAGTTTTTTTCTTTTTTTTCTTTTTAGTATTTGGTTTAAGTATTTGTTGCATTATCTTAGCTCTAGTTAATGCCATTAGTTAGCTCCTTGTATAACTGGATTAGGTCCACCTGTAGGACTATTAGCTGATTGCATATCATCTTGTCTAGTACGTCTTGCTTGATTACGAAGAGCATCTATAGAATTTTTATATTTAGCTTCCCATGATTGAACGACTTGAAAATCTTTTATAAAATAGTTAGCTTCAATCATACATGCATTAAATAAAGCATTATAACAATTTTCACTAAAGTAATTAGAAGTTGTAGCACTTGTACCTGTAGCACTAGCTAAACCTAAAGGTTGTTTTGTATATTGTATTTCACCTGCTAATGTAGAAGTAGGTGTAGGTACTACGTAAATTTGTGTATTTGTTTTACGTGCATAATATCGTGGAGTTCCTACAGATGTAGGTTTATTCCAATAGTCTATTGCATATTCATATGTTCTTTGTAATAAAGGTATAATACCAGTTGGTTCACCAAGTACAGTTGCACTTGTTGTAAAGTTTACATTACGTACAACTAATGCACCATCAGGTAAACTTACTACTGGATTATTTGCTGTAAAAGTAACAGAAGAATATGTATCTAAAGCTACATCATCTAATTCTTTTATTAAACGATCTTCAGCTTTCTGTACAAAAAAAGGAATTTGAGTAGCAAACTCATTTGAATCATTCTCTATTGTATTTATAATATCATCTTTTAAATAAGAATAGTTAGGCATTTATTTATCCTAATATTAAAGTTACTGAACTTCCATCTGAAGGTGTAGAAACTGAAACAGTTCCATCAAATCTAATACCCATATCTCCTATATGAATATCTGCTGTTCCACTTGCAGGAACTTGAAATTTTATTTTATCTCCAGTAGAATCAGAAAGAGCAAAAGTTCCTGTTGCTGTAACTGCTGCTGCATGTATTGCTGTAACTCTTGTTATATCAGAAGTTGTTACAATAACACCATTTGTTGCTCCACTAAAAAATTTACTTGTATAATTATTTGCCATTTATTTTCCTTAGGATATAAAGGAGGAGAATATTTCTACTCTCCTCCAATATTTATAATTAGGCTCCTTGATTTCCAAACCAACTTCTCCAATCAGAAACACCAAAAGAATATCTTTCACGTGCTTTGAATCGTAAGTTGCCAGTATCAAAATCTGGTTCCATTTTAGTTTGTAATGGAGTTCTAGTAAACATTTTAGTACCATTTGGTACGTCTGTTTTAATGAACCATGCATTTACATCTGTAAATCTTCTGTTCACATAGAATCCATCAGGTAACACACCTAAGTGTCTAACAGCATTAATATCATTATTATTACTATTAGTTATACCTGGAGTATTTAATAATACATCTGCTGTAAACATTAGATCTGTTGGTACGTGTAATGAAACACCTGAAGCACCTATAAGAATGCCACGATCATCAGTAGTTTTTTGTATCTGAATGATTGCTGCTTCTAAAGTACCTTCAGCTATAGCTGCTGCTGTAGTAATGTTTGTTACTGTACCTGAGCCTGTTACAGGGTGTGCTGCACTAAACATTGGTACACCATCACCTTGGTTTGTTGAAAAGCCATTGTTATACAAGTCAGCAGCTTTTTGCTGTTTTGTACTTCCCATAGCTCTTGCTAATCCTTTTGCTCTTAGTTTTGCAAAAGTGTCGTATAGATTATCTTCCATAGCTTCTTCAGTTACTGCAAATGCTAATGCTACAGTTTCGTTAGTATACCTTGAAGTATAACTTTCTGATGCATCATCATAAACTACAGCAGCACCCTCACCTTTAACAGGTGCAGCACCAAAGCCTGTGAAGAGTACTTCTTCTTCAAATGCTCTGTCTGAGTTTTCTATTTCGTATAATGGTTTGTGTTCTTCATCTACGCTGCCATATTCTATTCCAAAAACTGCATTTAGTCCAGGAAGTAGCTCTTTGGCAATACTTGCTCTATTAATAGCCATTTAATTATTCCTTTCTAAATTAAGCTGTTGAAACAGTTGCTGTTGTATAATTATCAATATGATTATTAATACGTACTTCATACCATGGATAATCGTCAGTTTCACCTGCTGATGAACTTGTCGCTGTATCCCATGGAGCTCTACGTATAACTCTCAAATTAACATCTGTTAGCACAGGTCCAGATGCGTCTAACTCATAGCCACTATTACCTGTTTTTGTTGAACCTGCTCCTGCTGTCCATACACCATTATAAGTACCAGCACCAAAACCTGCTGCTGCTGTTACAGGACCATCTGCCTGTATAAAGTATGTTTGAGCTGGATCAGTACAAACATGTAATTTAATGTCTGTTGCTGTTGAACCACCTGTCCAATATCTACTGAATTGTTGATCACCATTACTGTCTACATAGCTACATCCTTGGAAAACTCCTGCAGTTTTTATAGTTGTATTAGCACCTGTAGGTATAATTGTGCCAGAACTAAAAATTGCTATAGGATCTCCTGTGAACATGCTTGTAGGCAATGCTGCTGAAGGAACTATTGGGCTTATATTATCACCAACAGGAATTGTAGTAACACCAGTAGAGTTAGAACCTGAGCCATTTTTTCTTGCCAGTACCAGTCCTCTAGGACTATCAACTGAAGCCATATTCTTTCTCCTTTGTTAATTAATAATAAGCAATAAAAGGATTAATCCTGAAAGTTAGGTTGTCTTCCTGTTATCACTTTTGATTTACTGTTATTAGAAATAGGCATACGAGAATTATTAGAACTCATAAGTTGAGCTTCAATAGCTTCATTCATGGCTTTACTTTTATCTCTGTAATACTTACTTCTAGCTTCATAGATACCAGTTGGGATTTTTGCTAATCCTACGTCAGCACGACAGACTACTCCTGCGTATCTACCTTCCTCTCTCACGAAAGAGGTTGCACTCATTTCAGGAACTTCAGCTAAGTCAACAAATACCCATCCTTCTTGCAGTTTCTTGCCTAAATGTTTTACGTCATCTTCACCTTTAAGTGTCATTCTTACCCACCCAAGTGTCATACCTTCGTTGGCGAAACGATTTTGAACTGCATCAGGAATATGAAGAACATCTTGCTCTTCAAATGTATATTCAATTTCTTCTCTAGCTTTATTTTCTCTTAAATTAGAACTACGTGTATTATTAATTCGTGTCATTATTTTCCTCCACGCTGCATATTAATTGTTGTATACTCACCATCAGCTTTATCAGCTTTTAGTTTTTCTTGAGCATACTGTTCAAGTGTTATATTCCATTTGTTAGCTAGTCTAATATCTTCTTTTGACAGCTTAACCTTTTTACTGGAACCTGGAGAGCTGCGAGATGCTCCAGCAACCACTTGAGCAGGTGTTGACGCTTCTACCTGCTGGCGAACTTCCCCACCTGTAGCAGCTTGTGCTGCAAACTTATGAGGAAATGTTTCTTGTAACCTACGATCTATTTCAGTATAATACTCTGGATCTGTAGGATTATAACCTTCTTCTTTTAACTGACCATCTATTGCTAAAGATGCTGCAGTCATAACTTGATCTGAACCAAACCACTCATTCTTTTGTGCCCATTCTGCTGCTCTTGGATCAGGAGTAGGTTGGGGTTGATATTGTGGTTGCTGTACTTGTTGTTGTTGTACAGGTTGTTGTTCAAATTGTTGTTTTGTAGCAGTCAATGATTTTAAATCATTTTGTGCTTCGTTCAAAAACTCTTGAGCTTGTAGTATTTTAGCTGAGTCACCTTCTTCGTGAGCAGACTTATAAGCATTTCTTGCAAGTTCTAACTTATCTGTTATTTGTTTTTCACTTGCATTTAAATTTAATTTACTAACAGTATTAAATTGATGCTCTGTATTTTGTAATTTACTACTTAACTCTTCATTTTGTCTCATTAGTTCAGCAAGTTTTTCATCTCTTTCTTTACGTTGCTTAACTAATTGACGTATTCTTTTTTGTGCTCCTTTAGTATCTACACCTTCAAGCTCTGGTGGAGAGTCTTCTTTGGGAGCTTCCTCTGATTTAACTTCCTCTTTTGCTTCAATAGGCGAAGGAGTTTCAACTTTTTCATCTTCTTCACCTTCTATTTCATATTCTACTTTTGGTTCTTCTGAAGCTTTAATTTCTACTTTACTCCATTCTTGATTGTCCATTTTATTACCTTTCGTTGTTTACGAGACATACGACTTACGTATCTTATATTATATATTATACACTAAAAAATTTTATAGTGCAACTTAACTACTATATTTAGTTAAATTAAAAGTAGGATCTAAAAACTTTGGATCTTGTACTTTCATTATAACTTGATCATCATACAATAAAATCATCTTAACATTTTTATATTGTATCTTTTGACCAGCATGTTTAGCATAGCAAATATAATCTCCTAATTGACACCAAGGTCCTTTAGGAAATTTTTCATTATCATTATAAGCAAGATCACCTATTTTAATAACTTGACCTATAGTTGTTAAATACGACATATCGTCTTTAGTTGAATTTGGTAGTAATATACCACCCTTAGTTTTCTCTTTTATTGAGACAGGTCTTACGAGTACATGAAAACCTGGAAGTTCAGGTAAGACATCTGGAGTACTTTCATCTTCTTCTTCTGTAATCCACATATCGTTCTTTATAGATTTACCTAAATGTGCCTGTTGCATTAGTCATCCTCTTCTTCGTATAGTCTTTTCTTAACTATTTCAGTTAATTTATTACGAGACCATTCAATACCTTGAACAAGTCCTACGAGTTGTCTATAGTGAGCAAAAGAATCTGCTTGCCCACTAGAGACATTTAATCTTAGTTTATTGAGTTCGTCATTATATTCTTTAACAACCTCATCCCATACATCCATATTTAGAAATTAAATTTCTGCACATGCATAACAGTTAATCTCTAGTCCTACAGATATTTCTTTTACGACTGGTGATTTCCACATATTATTTTCTCCCTTTAGTTGGTTCTGGATACTTCCAAGTACTTTGATCATAATCATTTAAAGCTCCTCTTAGTTGCCTTTCACCTGCAACAGGATAACTATCTTTAGTATAATCTCCATACATGCCACCATCTCCATTTGGAACATGGGTTGGGTATCCATTAGTTACACCCTTTTTGACAGGGTAAGCTTTATTCCCTATTGGCATTCTGATCATCTCCTTTCATTTCTTCTTTTAATAGATCCATCATAACATCAATAAGTTTAAAACTTCTTTGTCTGTCATCCAGATCATCCATACCAGCTACTTTGGTTAAAGCAGCTATACGAATTTTTTCCATGTCTATAGCATTCTTTTCTTCTGCTATAGTTGTCTTAGCTAATAAGTCTAAAGACTTCATTGTTTCTTTTGAAGCTCTATCAAGATCTGCTTTCTCTTTTTTCAATATAGCATCTTGACCAGATTTACCTGCAGCAACCATTAACTTAGCTTCTTCTAATTCTAATTTCTGTGCATCTAATGCAGAGTCTGCAGAATATTTAGCCATAGTAGATTGTAGTTTTTGTTTTTCTAATTCTACTTTAGCTTGTTCAAGAGCTACCATTTGTTGTTCAGGTGATTGAGCTTGTCCCATTTGATTTGCATTTAATACTTGTTGTGCTGCAGTAGCCATAGCCATTTCAGCAACTTGAGGATTTTGTTGTTGATCTGGTGGTAGTTGTTCCATTGTAGCTCTTGCCATACCATTCATTTGTTCTTGGTATTTTAACACAGAATGTTCTTGTATGTTTGCTTCTAGTATTGGTTTTAATCTAGCCATTATAGGATTAGCACCATTCTGTGGATCTTGTAGGTACATCATCTTCACTTGTATATGTGAGTCATGGTTCTGTCCTGGAAATGCTGCAATAGGTATACCCTTTGTTGCAGCCATTATATCAGATACAGGATCTAATTTTTGTGGTTCTTTTTTAGGTGGAAGTATTTCTTCTATGTTAGGCAAATTAGCAGCAGTTAATATTGTTCTATTCAATGCTTCAAGGTTAAACATACCAGGAGGTGATTGCTGTGCCATTTGTAATGCCATCTGCGAAATCATCATTCTATGTGCGTTTGATGGAATGTTAGGATCTGATACTGGTATCACATCTACTCTACCATCAAAGTCTTGTTTAAGAACATTCTTATCAGCAAAAGGTACTTCATATGGATACTCAGAAGGTAGATAATCATAGTTTATCTGGGCAAGTATTTTAAATTCATCTCTTTGAGATTTGTGTAATCTCTTGTGAATAGCAGAGAAGAACTTACTTGATGCTTCTAGTAATGCCATTGTTGTACCCACAGGTCCATAAGATGCTGCGTCAGAAACTATTTGTTCTGTACTATCAGCAAACTTTTGACCTGCTTGAGTAATGAAGCCAAGCATATTGAACAGAGTTGAGGAAGGCTCTTTATATGGGAGAGAGATTATAGCCTTATTAAGATCTTGCCCTGTTGCTTCAACTTCTTTAAACTCACCTGGTGATATAGGATCGTTATCTCCAACAATTCTTACACCCTTTGCTTTGAATCCTCCTGGTAAGTTTGCGAACTGACCTGCATCCACTAAACTTCTCATGGCTGCAGTAGCAGTCATAGTTAAGTTTCCTAAGAAGTGCATGAGACCAAATCCATAGAAACTAAAGCCTGGTACGAACCTGTAGTGAACAAAGTGAGACACTTTTTCTTGATTCTTATCATCCTTCTTATAGTTTCTACGAATACTTAAAATTTGTTGTGACTTCTCTTCTACTGTAACAATATAAGGAAGAGCATAGTCTTCTTCTATTTCTAAATAACAATGTTGTTCTAGTAATGTATATTGTGGATCATTTGTTCCTGTAGGAGACAAACCAATAATTGTATCCATCTTTTCTGAAAAAGAAGTAGGTTGTGGATTAGTTGCTTCTGGTAATTCTACATCTCTATATATTCCTGTACGTATATCTTTTGCAAGATCAACAGGACTTCTATATATTACATGTGTGTATCTATCTGCTTTACGTAGATTAGATGCATAGTAAGAAACATAGAATTGATCAATAGGAACAAATTCAGATACTGGTCTTTTTAAATTAGCATCATAATAAACTTTTTTAAATGCTGATCCTATTAATGGTAAATGAAATAACATTCTTTCCATCTCATCAAAGTATTCAGGCATCTGATCTGTTGTTTGATAATTCATAAACTCTTGAACACGATTAGCTTGATCTTCTCTTTCAGGAGTAGACTTACCTATGATCTGAGCTTTAACTGGACCTGATGGTGGAAATAATTCTTGTATTGCTTTTGATTGAAACTTAACAGCAGATTCTATTAACATAGGGTGTACTGCTGTACATGCACCTTCAAATGGTTCTGATGTTTCTTGTATTTTTAAACCTAATAGATCAAAACCTTTTTCAAACATTGCTTCCCATTCAGCACGAGATTCTTTATCTGATGTATAGTTATCTACTACATCTGCTGCAATGTTTTCTTTTTCTTCATCTTCTAATGTATCTGTAAGATCACCATACCATTCTTGTATAGATTCTTCAGCTTCCATTTCTACAACACCTGTAAAATCTACAGTAACACCACCATCATCTTCAATCTCAAATGTTGGTGCACCTTCCATCATCTCTTCAGGTGTAGGCATTTGTACTACATTAGTTATTTCTTCACTAATTCTTTCAAATGGATTTTTTTCTGTAGCCATTGATTTTCTCTCTCTCTATAATAATCTACGTTAGGATCGTATTTATTAGTGATAGTTATAGTATGCTTTTTATTTTGCTTTGCATACTTTTTTTCCATACACTTATTATAACACTAAACTCTCCAGTATGCAACTTTTTTTTCTTTTGGTTCATCATTCCAATCTGGATCTTCTGGATGTGTTAAATGCCAGGACTCTTTTACATAGTGTATAGCCATTGTCATTGCGTCAACTTGGTCATCATGTGCAGCATTTGGAAACCTTAACATTTCTTCTAATAAATCTTCTGACCACTTTTTATTTTTAGGAAACCATACTTTACCAGACTCCATCATAGGAGTAGATGCATATACTCTGGATACTTTATCTCTATCAGGTAAATATTCTAGTACAGGTATACCAGCTCTACGCATATCTTGTATTAATGATTGTCCTGATGCTTTCTTTTCTACCATACATACATCAGGTCTATGTTCTTGATACAACATTTGTGACATACGTCTAAGTTCTGGATATTCAAATCTCCCTTTAATATTTCCTAACAAAATAAGATTACCTTGAAAAGATTCTATACCATCTTCATTTTCATCATACATAGAAAAGATTCCCCATGTCTGAATAACACTATAATCTGCTGTAGTTTTTGTAGAGAATGCTGTATCATATGTTTGTATTATAAAATCACATGGAGGAGGTTCACCATATTCCCACCACTTTAACCATCTCTTCTTTATAAGTCCACCTTCATCTGGTGTGGGATCTTGCATATACAATGCATTCCAATATCTGCTACCATTTGAAGCTTTGATTTCATGTTCATCTACTTTTAATACTTCATCTGGTTTCCATTCAGGAAAATAACTAGAACCTACTGGTAGTTGTAACAATTCTGCAGCTTCTTCGTCTAACCATGCAGGAATACGTACAACTTCCCATGGAATAACTTCATAATCTCCTACATTCTCTTCTTGTTTTAATAACCATCCACAAAGATCATCATAATGATACCTTGTATTAATAATTAATATGGAACCATTAGGCATAATACGTGTTCTTAGTCCTGCTGGGTACCATTCCTTAACGTATCTTCTACCTGCTTCAGAGTATGAGTCCTCTTCTGACATGACATCATCAAGGATTGCAATGTGTGCACCTCTTCCTGCAATCTGGGATCTAACTCCTGCAGCATAATACTGTCCTCCTTTGTTTGTTTTCCATTTACCAGCAGCTCTAACGTCTGATCGTAAAGATACACCTTTAAATACATCTTGAAACTCTTCAGTATTGACAATATCCCTGACAGAACGACCAAAGTCGCTTGATAACTGGTCACTATGGGAAACAGTAAGTATCTCATGTTCTGGATTCCTTCCTATATACCAGGCAGGAAACAATTTAGAACAGATAACAGACTTAGATGAACGTGGTGGTAGAAAAACCATGAGACGTTTTATTTCACCAGACTCTAATTGACGTAATTTATCTGATATTACTTCAATATGTTTACCCATCTTAAAGTCTGAAACAAGTGTTGGAGCCATTTGCCTAACAAAAGTAAGGAAATCATCTTTAGATTCCTGGGTAACTTTAAGATTTAACAAGTTATTTAGTAATAGAAGGGTGTTTGTGTCTTGATTAGTCTCTATAGACTCTATAGTTTCTATAATATTGTATCCTTATAGTATATTGTTGTATATTATTATATTTATTTATAAGAAAAAAACAAAAGAAAAACAAATATACTAAGTACTTAGTACTTTTGTTTATATATATTATATATAATTATACATACTCCCCACTTAAATGTCAAGTACTTTTTTTATTATTTTTATTTTGATGAGAAATGCTGTTATTTTTGTTGCATATATGGCACACCTTATATATATATACTACGCACGCAGGATTTTTGGGGTGGGGTGTAGACTATAGAGTCTACAAATTATGATGAACCCTTAAGGGTTACCTTAGTCTGCACAAATTTTAAGCAATCTAAGTAGATTGCCTAGTTTTTAAGCACTTGGTCTGCCTAAATATTGAGCAATCTAAGTAGATTGCCTAAGAATTAAGCAGATGAGGGTAGAATATTTCATCTCAAGAGAGTCTTCTGAGCAAGTATTCTTGCACCAAGTAAGACTTGAAAGGTAGGTGAAGTCGTTGCTGACCTTTACTATTTTACCTTAATACTTAGCTTTCTATGAAAGCATTAAGGTTAAATAGATTAGGAAGATTTGATGAGATGTTTGAGGTTGATGATGAGCCTTGAAGATGAAGATTTCTTTCAATCGAGACCTTGACATTTTGGAAAACTTAATATATATACTACTTAGCTTTCTATGAAAGCAGTATATATAATAACTTAACTTGGAGATTGAACATGACAATACATGAAAATGAATTTGGAGTTAACAAAGTTACCATGACATCAGAAGAGTTTCTAAGAAATACTTCAACTTACCAATGTAACTTTGGTGAAGGAACAAAAAACTACTATGTAGTTGATGACCAATCTGTTGAAGTAGAAATTGTAAATAATTAAAAATACTACTTGACATACTTATGAAAGTAGTATTTATTAATTAATATATTAACCAAAAAGGAGAACTTGCTTATGTCTAAAGTTACTAACGTAAACCTTAACCCAAAAGGTAGCATTCTTGCTACAATGTCAACTACTGTTGATGTTGTTTGGGCAGTTTATAATGAGGGAACTCATATAAATGGCTACGACTTAGAAGACTTCATTAAATTTCTTAATGAAGGTGAGTTTGATGCTGACTTTAGAGTTAGTAAAACTCACGATTATACTTTCTTTACTGATAAAGCTAAAGCCTTAGCTTTTATGCAAGAAAGTGCTGATAAGCTTTTAGCTTAACAAAGAAGGTGAGTGAGATTTACGACCTTGCTCACCTTAATTTAATAAATTAAATTGGAGAATAAAAATGAGAAACATTTTTAATGAAGAAGATTTACCAATAACACTTATGGTGTTAGGATTTGCATTGCTTATCCTACCCATACCAGCATTTGTGTTAACAATATCTGCTGGTATTGTTTGGCTTTCCTATCTCATGGTACTTACCATGTCGATTGGATTGCTAATGATAGCAGTTGGAACAATAGTTTAATATATATACTTACTTGAACGATAGTGAAAGTAATATATATAATAACATAACAATTTGGAGATTGTATTATGATTTACGACTTATCAAAGTTACCTAAAGAAACTCAAGAAGAGATACAGAATAATTATTCTGAATTGTTTTCTAAGTTTCCAGAAAATTTATTTTCTATTGGTCAAGATACTAAGACTGTCAAAGGTAAAAAACTAAAAGTTTTGACAGGTATTATGTACCTTGCACCATATAAACTAAGTGGTGTTAATGTATGTCCTATGGCTGATGTGGCTAAGTGTCATGAAGGTTGTTTAAATACAGCAGGTCGAGGACAATTTACATCTAATCAGATGTCAAGGTTAAGAAAAACTTTGTTTTATCAACAATATCCTATTGAATTTAAACAGTTAATTCGTAAAGAAATAAACAGATTGATTAGACAATCTGATAGATTAAACTTCACACCTATGGTGCGATTGAATGGCACATCAGATGTGAGGTGGGAATTGTTTATGCCAGAAATATTTAAAGAATATTCTCACATACAATTCTATGATTACACAAAAATACCTAACAGAAAGTTAGGTAATATACAGAATTATGATGAAACATTTAGTTATTCTGGAGTGAAAGAGTATCAACCTATGGTTGCTAAAGCACTCAAGAAAAAAATGAGAATGGCTGTGGTGTTTAGAAGTAAAGAGAATCAACCTCGCACATTCATGGGAATGGATTGTGTGAATGGTGATGATACAGATGTACGACCATACGATAAGCAAGGTGTGGTTGTTACTCTGTATGCTAAAGGCAAAGCTAGAAAAGATACTTCTGGTTTTGTAGTAGATTAATGGTGACAATAATGTTACCATTTAACTTACCAATTTGGTACAACTTAATATATATAATGCTTGAGCTTTCTGTGAAAGCATTATATATAATAATATGGAGAAAAAAATATGAATAACTTATTTGGAAATATTAAATACAGAATTAGACCTAATAGAATGTTTAAACGTGGCAGATGTCATGTATGGTATGGCATCAAAGGTGCTGGCAAAGATACTCTTTGCTCTATATACTTTGGTAGTCTTGCCTTATACTTCTATAAGTTTAACACCTTCTGGAGTATGGATAGACGTAACCTAGAAGGTTAGGAGAACTTCTCCAAGACTGATTTGGTAGTTTGCAGTATAACTAAACTACTGTTTTTTAATAATAACCTATAAGGAAATATACAATGACAAAACTAATGAACTCTAACGAGTTATTAAATATAATTAAATCACAAGTAACTACAGATGCGAACCTAAAAAATCAAGATAGGAAAGCATACATATACCTAGCTAAAGGTGGGTATAGTACCTACAAGATAGGTTTTAGTGTGAACCCTGAACAAAGAGTAAGGTCTTTCAATACTGCTAGTTACCATAATAATATTTTGTTAGAAAAAATTGATGTGTCTGGACTCGTTCAACACTTAGAAAGCAGTACCATAAATGTTATGGGTATAGTTTATAAGAAAAGAAATCGTGAGTGGGTAAAGATACCTTCAATAGATTCTAAAATAGTGAAGGCTCAATTTAGATTTATCGTAAAGAATTTGGTAAATCAAATACGTAAGAACGTAAGAGCAAAAGTTAAAATGGAGAATAAAGTATTGGAGAAATACAATATTAAACCAAAAGTAATTAATGCACAAACAACTGTTGCATTAGCTAAATAATATGATATAGTGTGTATGCTATTGGAGTGTACACACTATAAATATTGGAGATAATAACATGGATAATGAATTAATTTATTGGATATGTATAATAATTTTATGTATTGTTTGACACTTAATTAAAAATAATATATGAATACTATATGAATATATTATTATTTAATTATTAACTCTCTTGAAAGGAGAACAACATGACTGAACTACAACAATTTATAACAGACTTCCAAGAACGTGCTATGGTGCATGGTTCTAAACATGCTGTGAGTGGTGAGCATATGCCTAGAGGTTGGCATAGTGATACTATTATCCAAGCATGTGTTGATAAGTTTGGTGAGCATGTAGCCAAAGATGCTAAAGCATTTATGGTTGAACAAATAGAAAGGAAATGATATGACTAAAGAAGATATACTAGACATACTAAATCAAGCAAGAGATTATGCAGATAGGTCAGTACAAGAATGTAAAGATGCACAAGAACTTATAAGTGTAGCTGAGACACAATCAATAGAAGCATATCATTTAGTAGAGAAAGCTATTGATATGTTAGAGGAGTTAGAAGATGAAACCTTCTAAATATTATATAGATGCTTCTAGTTTTGTAGAAGTAACAGGTGAACTTGCAGACTTTATGATGCAAGAAAAATTAGGTGAAAAGTATTATGAAGATTGCATCTATGTAGATGAAGATGATGTATATAATTTTACTGACGAGGGACAAGAGATGTTTAATAATTATGTTGATCAGATGACAAGAATACTTGGTGAAGTAAATATAGTACATGAAGATCAACTGCAAGAAGGAGAATGAAAATGAGTAGAAATATAAACACAATACCTTCGACACGAAGGCACATAGTAAGCTATACAATCCAAGTAGAGTGGTCAGACAATCCTAAACTCGTAGAGTTAGAACATGATATGCCTAACCATGTAGCCAATGCTATTGATGAATGGTTTGGAGATATAGAAGATGAGGAAGATTTAAAATGAGTGAGTACATAATTAATATTACAGAAGAAGAAACAATACAATGTCATGTATGTAATGAAGTTTTTAATACAAATGAAATTACTACTGATGATTATTATTTTGCATGGGATAAAATGGTAGATGTGGATTGTTGTGCAGAATGTGCAGTAAAGGAGAATGATAATGAAAGTAACTTGTGAACATTGTAAAGTTAATAAAGGTGAAGAAGAAGATATGACATATAAATTTGTTCCTATATTATTGTGTGATGATTGCTACACAGGAATACGATATTGGATTGCAGATGAATTAGATATTCATGTACAAGGAGTAGACATATGAAAATAACTGAAGAAGAATTAGCAGAATTAGAAGTATGGGATATTACTTTTTATACAGAAGATGAAGAAGGTAATAAAAAGTTTTGGAAAACTACACATCATGTAGACCATTCTAGTTTAAGTGAAGGTTGGGAAGCTGATGATTTATATTATGCAGAGGAGAATGAAGAATGAACATATTTGTATTAGACGAAGATCCTATCATATCTGCACAGATGCAATGTGATAAGCACATAGTAAAGATGCCATTGGAAACTGCACAGATGTTGTGTTCTGTATGGCATAGGTATGGACAAGGTATGAATGTACCATACAAAGAAGCACACAAGAACCACCCATGCACACTATGGGCAGGAGATGATGCAGGAAATTATGATTGGCTATGGCAACATGGTATGGAGTTATGTTTTGAATATACCAGAAGGTATAACAAGATACATAAATGTCAGCAAGTTATCATGGATTTAGTAATAGATAATTGTGAATTTGAATTTGATAATATAGGTAGGCATGGAACACCACACCCACAATGTATGCCAGAAGAATACAAGTGTGCATTTGATGATCCTGTACAAGCATACAGAAAGTACTATATCAATGATAAGAAAGACATAGCCAAATGGGAGAAGAGTAGAGTCGCACCAGATTGGTATGTAAGTGGTACATATAAGATAGGATATGACTACCATCAAATGCGAGACATAATGGCAGACTTAAAGTTTAAAAGATAATAACACTTGACATATAAAATTAAGTAGTGTAAGGTACGAACATGGATAATAATTATATAATAGCATTTATATCTGAAGACAAAGAGATTATATTAGAACCATTAGCAAAGTTTAATGGTGATGTAATGTATTTTAAATCTGAGATAGATGCACAAGATTATATAGAAAAACTATATATAAAAAGTGGAGTAGACATAGAGCCTATGTCAGATGATGATGGACTATCAATAATAAGAGTACAATAGAAAGGAAATACAATGAACAAATCACATATAAGAAAAGAGTTATACGATCTACCTAAGAATGCTACGTTCCAAGTAGATAAAGTATTGGAATGGATTAAACATAACCAAGAAGTATCTAGGTCTATGAATAGAGAGGTGCGTATGAATGTATCAGGTGCTATAGCTAAAAGATCTATGCGTGATGGATACATAAAAGACATGCGTCATTACCTACGTACTGGAGATTGGATTAGTTTATTCTATGGTAAGGATATGCAGAACTTAACTAAATATAAAACAGTAGCACATGGAGTAGGTATATGGGAATGACAGAGAAAGAATTACTACGTAAGAATGTAAAAGAATTACAACTACAATTACGTGATGCACATATAAGAATAAAAGAATTGAATGAGAAGTGTGATGAGTTACGTAAGAGATTAGGTTTAGAAAAAGAATTTAAAACAGCAGATGGGTGGGCTATGCCTGTAGAAAACCCAGATGCAACACATATAAAAGAAAGGAAATAATATGACAGCATTACAAAATAGTATAATACTAGATGAGGAATATGAATACGAAGTATCTGTACTAGATTTATGGAAAACTTCTGGAGAAGAAGATCCATACTCTGCTATATATCTAGCTATGAATACATTAAGATACCCTAATCCTAATGTTCCAGATGAAGAGATAGAAGAACATCTATCAGAACTATGGGAAGAAAGATGGCATGAGTATTATGTATAATGAACTAAGAACATACACTAACATACCTGAATTTATTCAGGCACATGAAGGACTATGGCATATGTTAGGTTCTAAATATAAAAAACTTGACAAAGAAACTGTCTTGATAGATAATACTAAATGGAAATTAATTAAGGGAAACATGACATGTCTGAAAAAATAAAAGATAGAGATACACTCGTATCAGTAGATGATGCAGGTGATGTAGCTAAAAAAGAATATGAAAGTTATATTAAACAACAACAGAAAGATGTCTCAGATGATTTAGACAATCAATACTATAGTGAAGGAGAACAATATGACTGAGAATAGATTTACTAATTGGTTACAAAAAGAATTAAAACAACATCAAAAAGAAAAGGAAACTATGATGGCTAAAGCAGTAAAGAAAAATGGTGCTATGATTTTAGATGAAGCACAAAAGAAACACTTATTAGATTTATTTAATGCAGGTAATGACTTTAATCAAAGTTACAGAGAGACAGGTATCAAGTATATAACTGCATGGGACATAGAAAAACTTTTAGATTTACTAGATGATATGAAAGATATGTATGGTATCGCAGTTAAAAGATCTCCTGAACCAGACAACGAAGGAAACTATTACCCTTGTCATTGGGCTGACCATGTATGGTCTGATGATCCAAGAGCATGGAAGAGAAAGGACTAAAATGCCTAAGAACTTATGGGATAAAGAGTACGAAAGAGTTCTTGAAGAAATCTATCGTGCTTATCTTGAAGAAGGATATGATAAAGTTGAAGCTAGAACTTTAGCTAGAACAGATGCTAAAGAAATAATGAAAGATCAGCTTGACTTTGTTGAAGAACTGTATGATAATACGTTAAACAATTTGGATTAATGATATGGATAAACAATGGTTAGACAGAGGAGCATGTCCTAAGTGTGGCTCTAGTGATGGTAATGTAAACCATTCTGAAGGATATAGCTTTTGTTTTTCTTGTAACACTAGGTTTGGAGATAATATGGAAGTAGAAAAAGTAATACCAATGAGAACAGAAAGTGTTATGAAAACTGTGGGTACACTAGGTGCGTTGAGTGAACGTAGTATATCTAAAGAAACTGCACAGAAATATAATACTGATGTAAAAGTAAATGGCAATATGAATACACACCACATCTATAAATACTTTGATGAAGGTGGAAATAATATTGCAAACAAAGTACGAGACGTACAAACAAAGAACATGTGGACTGAAGGTAACATGACTAATGCAGGATTGTTTGGTCAGAATATCTTTGCACCAAAGGGAAAGTATATTACTATTACTGAAGGTGAGGTAGATGCCATGTCTGCTTATGAATTACTTGGTAGTAAGTGGGCATGTGTATCTATTAAAACTGGTGCAGGTTCTGCATTACGTGACTGTAAGAAAGCATTTGAATATCTTGATAGCTTTGATCAGATAGTTATATCATTTGATATGGACAAGCAAGGCAGAGAAGCTGCTGAAAAAGTAGCACAACTCTTTGCTCCTAACAAATGCAAGGTCATGCATATGGAACATAAAGATGCTAACGAATATCTCAAGATGAATAAACGTGAGCAGTTCTCAAGAGCGTGGTGGAATGCACAACCATATACTCCTGCAGGAATAATAAATCTAAAAGATTTAAAGACTTCTCTGTTTGAAGAAGAGTATTGTGAGACATGTTTATACCCTTGGCAAAAACTAAATGATAAGACATATGGTATGCGTACTGGTGAGTTGATTACATTCACATCAGGTGCAGGTATGGGTAAGAGTTCTATTATGCGTGAGTTAATGCACCATATGTTAAAGAATACAAATGATAATGTAGGTATACTTGCATTGGAAGAGAGTACAAAGAACACAGCATTTAATATCATGTCTGTTGAAGCTAGTGCTAGACTATATATTAATGAGATACGTAAGAAGTATAGCCAAGAAGAATTAGATACATGGTTTGATAACACTATGGGTACAGGCAGGTTCTTTGCCTTTGATCACTTTGGTTCTATATCTAATGATGAAATACTTTCAAGAGTTAGATTCATGGCACAAGCATTGGATTGTAAATGGATATTCCTTGATCACTTATCTATACTTGTATCAGGTCAGGAAGAAGGAGATGAGAGAAAGTCTATTGATGTATTGATGACTAAGTTACGTTCATTAGTAGAACAAACTGGTGTTGGTTTACTATTAGTATCACACCTACGTAGACCTGCAGGTGATTCAGGACATGAGAATGGTAGAGAAGTTACTCTCTCACATTTACGTGGCTCTGCATCTATTGCACACCTATCTGATGGAGTGATTGCTTTAGAAAGAAATCAACAAGCAGAAGATGATGTAGCATCTAACACTACAACCATACGTATTCTAAAGAATAGATATACTGGTGATACTGGTATAGCTACGCATCTTTATTATGATAAAGAGACTGGTCGTATGAAAGAGATTGACAATCCATACGAAGTAGAAGATAATAGTAACGAAGAGGAGATACCATTCTAATGTGGAAACATTATTGTAGAGTAGAAGAAACTGAAATGGAAGTAGGTGATGGTGAAGAGTGTAACTGGTGTGGACTAGATGCTGAAGCTATGACCATAGATGGTTTTGATGATGCTATTATAGGTATAGGAGAACAATATGGAAAAAAACCTTTACATGTTTATTCATATAGTGTAATATGTAAAATACTAAGAGAACGAGATGGTATGACATGGGAAGAAGCAGATGATTTTGCTCAGTTTAATATCTTAAATGTGTGGGTAGGTGAGAGAACTCCCATGATATTATATAATGAGTATTGGTATGATTGGAAAACAGATGAGAGCGATAGTTGATATAGAAACAGATAGCTTAAATGCAACAAAGGTTCATTGTATAGTGGCTAAAGATGTAGACTCAGGGAGGGTTTATTCTTTCCCTCCTGATATGATACATGGGTTTAGAGATTGGTCACTTGGTGTCAAGCAGTTTATTATGCATAATGGTTTATCATTTGATGCACCTGTGTGTAATAGATTGCTAGGTACTGATATAAAACCTAGTCAGATTGTAGATACACTTGTCTTATCACAGCTATTTAATCCTATACGTGAAGGTCATAGTTTAAAAGCATGGGGAGAAAGATTAGGATTTCCTAAAGGAGATGTAGAAACATTTGAAGTATACACACCAGACATGTTGGAGTATTGTAAACAAGATGTCAATATAACACATAAGTTATTCAATATATTACAGAAAGAAGGTAAAGGTTTCTCTCGTAGTTCAATTAGATTAGAACATAATGTAAGAGTTATCATAGACCAACAAGAAAAGAATGGCTTTGCTATGGACATGAGAAAAGCTATGAGTCTATATAATAAATTAAAAGATGAAGCTAATGGTTTAGAAAAGTGGGCAGTAACTACCTTTGATCCTACAGTTGTTGAGTTGAAAACAAAAACAAAATACATACCATTTAATATAGGATCAAGGCAACAGATTGCAGATAGATTAATGGAACTAGGTTGGAAACCAAAACAACATACAGACAAAGGTAACATTATTATTAATGAAGCTGTCTTAGATAAGATAGATATGCCTGAAGCAAAAAAGTTTTCTCGTTTCTTTTTATTACAGAAACGTATAGCACAGATTAAGTCATGGATAGAAGCATGTGATGATAGAGATGGTAGAGTACATGGTAGAGTTATGACTCTTAAAACTATTACTGGTCGTATGTCTCACCATTCTCCTAACATGGCACAGATACCTGCAGTTCGTTCTCCATATGGAAAAGAGTGTAGAGATTGTTGGACAGTTGATAATCCTTACACTCATTCCATAGTAGGAACTGATGCAAGTGGATTAGAGTTAAGATGTTTAGCACATCTAATGAATGATACTACATTTACAGATATACTATTGACTGGAGATATACATACACACAATATGCAAATGGCAGGATTAACTGATAGAGACCAGGCAAAGACATTTATATATGCATTTATGTATGGTGCAGGTCCTGCTAAGATAGGTCAGATAGTAGGTGCAGGTGCTAAAGAAGGACAGATATTAATCAATAAGTTTTTAAATAGTATGCCAGCTTTGAAAAGAGTACGTGACTCTGTAACAAAAGCTGCATCTAAAAAATTAATTAGAGGTATTGATGGTAGACTATTACATATACGTAGTCCACATAGTGCATTGAATACTCTAATACAAGGAGCAGGAGCAATCGTATGTAAGCTATGGCTTATCAATATGATTAAACGTATTAACAGAACAGGTGTTGATGCTAAACTTGTAGCTAGTATACATGACGAGTATCAGTTTGAAGTTCTTAACAAAGATATAAATAAGTTTGGACAGATAACTAAAGATGCTATGAAAGATACAGAGAAACAGTTACAAATGAAGTGTCCTCTTGATAGTGAATGGAAGGTAGGTAAGACATGGGCAGAGACACATTAGAACAATTTACTTTGTTTGAGATAGATGATAAAGTTCTCATTAAAAAAGGAGAACATACACAAATTTGTAGAAGTTGTAAGATAGAAAAACCTCTTCACCTTTTTAATACTAAAGGTAAATTTTATGATGGTTATTCTTATCTTGCTTTTGACTGTACAAAATGTGATAGTCAAAGAAAATACGAAGGAGTAAAAAGAGTAGAAAAATATGGATACCCTCCAAAAGATTATTGCTGTCCTATATGTGAGAGAAATGAAGAGCAAATAAAAAATCATTTACTAAAGGTTGATAAAGATTATAATATAATAGAAAGAACTTTTAGATTTTCTGTGTGGGTGATAGACCATGATCACGATACAGAAGAATTTAGAGGATGGTTGTGTAGTAAATGTAATACAGCTTTAGGAATATTTGGAGATACTATAGAAGGTCTTAAAAAAGCTATAAGATATTTAGAAGGAGATTCTAATGATAGTAAAAGAATTTAAAGGAAGAAAAGATCACGTTGATTATATTAAGCGAGGTATAAAAGTAGAGAATGAATTTATACATACAGCTAAGTCACGTGGTTATACAGTTGAGATAGCTAGTGAAGAAGATAATATAAATAAACATATAGATTTATATTTAACCTACAAAGGATTAACAATTAGTGTAGATGTAAAGGCTAGAAGAACTGGAAATAAAAACAAATCTTTGGATGACGCATGGATTGTTGTTGAGTTTTTAAATACAATGGGTAATAAAGGTTGGCTGTATGGTGACTGTGATTACTTTGCATTTGAAAGAGAGCATGATTATGTAGTGTGTGAAGCAAAAGAGTTAGTAGAATTAACTGACAAAGTTGTAGATAAAAACACAAGAGTACAGAATTATAGTGATGCTGAATACAAAACATGGGGTAGAAGTTATCAAGGAAAACAAGACCTTATCTCAAGAATAGAGATGAGTTTAATACTTAATTTAAATAAAACATTTATTATGAAAAAATCTCTTGACATTAATTCAGAGGTATGTCATAATTCATTTATTAATAACAACGAAAGGAAAACACAAATGAGTGTACTAAAAGGAAACGCATATTGGGCTAGTATAGTTAGTCCAAATACTACATTTGATTCAGATGGAGTATGGTCTATAGATGTATCTAATCTTGACGAGAAGAATATTAATCAAGCTAAAGCTGATGGATTAGATGTAAAGAATAAAGGTGATGATCGTGGTAGCTTCGTTACTATCAAAAGAAAAGTGAGACGTAAAGATGGTAACATGAATAAACAACCTGAAGTGGTTGATGCTGCGAAAAGAAACATTGCTAACACTATGATTGGTAATGGTTCAGAAGTCAATGTACTTTATAGTACATATGAGTGGGAGTTCAAAGGTCGTTCTGGAGTCTCTGCTGATTTACGTGCTGTGCAGGTAACTAATTTAATACCTTATAACGTAGATGCTGATGCAGATGAAGCTTTTGAAGTAGTTCCTGATGGATTTGTAACTGAAGATTCAGATGAGGAACTTTCCTTCGCTTCTTAACCAACCATGAAAGGATGGAGAGGTGCTACTGAACGAGTATCTCTCCATTATTTATTATGAAATCCATTGATACTTTAGTAAAAGATATATACGATTTGTTTGATCCTCTTGTAGAGGTAGATTTAAATGAGAAAGAAGTTGATACTCATTTAGACTCTTTTACAGAGAGCCTCAAAGAAACACTAAGAAACTTTTTAAATGAGGTGCCTGTTAAGAGACGTAACCTAAGACTCTCTGCAATAGGTAAACCTGCTAGACAATTATGGTATGACAAAAATTCTAAAGAAGAACCTAAACCTTTAGAACCTAGTACAAGAGTTAAGTTTTTATATGGTCATATGTTAGAAGACTTATTGATTCTTTTCTCAAGACTTGCAGGACATACAGTAACTGACCTACAAAAAACAGTAAGTGTTAATGGAATAAAAGGACATCAAGATTGTGTTATAGATGGAGTGTTAGTTGATTGTAAGAGTGCATCAGGTAGAAGCTTTGAAAAGTTTTCTAAGAATAAGTTATACTCTGATGATCCCTTTGGTTATATAGCACAGATCTCTGCTTATGCTGAAGGTAATGGAGTAGATGAAGCTGCTTTTCTTGCAATAGATAAACAGAATGGGAACATATGTTTAACTCCTGTTCATTCTTTGGAGATGATTAATGCTAAAGAAAGGATTGACTATCTTAAAGGAGCAATGGATAAAGCTAACCCACCTGATAGGTGTTATGATGATGTGCCTGATGGTGCTAGTGGCAATCGCAAGCTCGCTTTTGGTTGCTTTTATTGTGAACATAAGCGTACTTGTTGGAGTGATGCGAATGAAGGTAAAGGGTTACGTGTATTCAATTATGCAAATGGAAACAGGTATCTTACGAAAGTTAAGAAAGCTCCTAATGTAGAAGAGGTTACAACATGGTAAGTCATTGGATTAGATATGGTACTGAAGAACCTTTCGTACCTAACCTAGATAAGTTTGGGTTTGTTTATCTTATAACGAATACTAAAACTACTAAAGCATATGTAGGTTGTAAACAATATTTTTCTATGGGTAAGAAAAAAAGAAAACATAAATGGGAAATATATACAGGATCATCTAAATATTTAAATGCAGATATAGAAAAGATAGGTAAAGAACATTTTACATTTGAAGTAATTGCAGAGTATAAAAACAAAAGAAGTTTACGTTATTATGAAATGTATTATCAAGTAAAATGGAATGTTCTTACTTCTACTATAGAAGGTAGCGATGAACCTGCATTTTATAATTCATATGTGGGTGGTAAATTTTTTCCTCCTGTTGAATTGTATAAAGATCCAGATCATATTAAAAAAATGAGAGAAAGAAACCATGATAATCCTGAAGTTCAAAAAAGAAAAAGTAAATCTCTTAAAAAAAGAGAAAATGATTTAGAATATAAAGAAAGAATGAGAAAAAATAATTATGATAATAAAGAAGTTAAAGCAAAAATTAGAGAACAAATGATTGGAGATAAAAATTCTAATGCTTTAGGTGCACATAAATTAGAATTTAAATGTGGTAAAGTTATTATTGTTGATAATTTATCTAGGTTTGCTATAGATAATAATTATGATTGGGCAGCTTTAAGACATTTAAAAATAGGATATAAAATACAGCAAGGTAAAAAAATAAATATGTATAAACATAAAGATATAGTTAAAGTAAAATTAATAGGAAAGGAGGAAAATAAATGTCAGTAAAGGAAGCAATGTACAACACAGCACTAGCTGAGTTTCATTCTCAAAGAGATAAAGCTATAGCTACTGCACGTATATACTTGGAACATCCTGTTGGTATAGGAGAACATCCCCAAGTTATTGATGAATTTATTAAACAAATTAAACTAGCTGCTGAAGCAGAAGAAGCTGCATCTATGTTAGTTGATACATTTAGAGATGAAATAACTCAAGAAGACTAATGAATGAAGAATATATTGAGATATTAACAGAGATACAAGAGCATGAGAACAGTAGTCCTGAACGCATGTTATTTTTATCTGTTATATTTCAAGCATTGTTAGATGCAACAAAAGAAAAGACTAAAGTAGAATCACCACGTACAAGTGTTGAAAGAGCTAATGCTCGTGCATGGTTCTTCTGTAGTGTAGGTGTAACATGTGATAACTTTGAGTATGTCTGTGAGAATGCAGGTATGGATGCACAGTATACAAGAAGTTTTGCAATTAAAGTAATTAACTCAAAGGAAATAAAATATGTCAGACAAAGAATCAGAAGAGTCTTGGATAAATCCTGAACAAGATAGAGGGTGGTCAAGAGAAAGTCACGAACAATATATGGCTAGACGTAGTGCAGAAGAAAGTTTAATTAATAAAGAAAGGTTTAAGAAAACTAAACCTAGTGATAAACAAATAGGTGGCAATCATTATAAAGACTGTGCTATACAACCTGTAGATTATATTGTTAAAAATAATCTTGACTTCTTAGAGGGTAATGTGGTAAAATATATAACTCGTCACAAAACAAAAAATGGTATAGAAGATATTAGAAAAGTAATACACTATGCAGAGTTAATATTAGAAAAGAAGTATGGAAAGGAAAAATAAATGGCATCATTAATGGGAAGTAATTATTTACCTACAGAGTATCAATCATTTATACATATGTCTAGGTATTCAAGATGGTTAGAAGAAGAAGGTAGAAGAGAGAGTTGGAGTGAAACTGTAAATAGACTTATATCTTTCTTTAAAAAACATATTGATAATAATTATGATGGAGTAATTAAAAAGAAAGAATGGAATGATTTAGAAGAAGCTATACTTTCTTTACAAGTTATGCCATCTATGAGAGCTTTGATGACATCAGGTGATGCATTAGATAGAGAGAATGTTGCAGGTTATAACTGTTCTTATATTCCTATTGATAGTCCAAGAGCATTTGATGAAGTGTTATATATACTTATGAATGGTACAGGTGTAGGTTTCTCTGTTGAAAGACAGTATGCTGATAAGTTACCTACTGTTCCTGATGTAGAGTTTGAACATACAGAAGATGTAGTATCTGTTGTTGATTCTAAAGAAGGTTGGGCAAAAGCATTTAGAGATTTAATATCTTATCTTTACACAGGTAGAGTTCCTAAGATAGATGTAAATAAAGTTAGACCTGCAGGTAAAAGATTAAAAACATTTGGTGGTAGAGCTAGTGGACCTCAACCTCTTGTAGATTTATTTGACTTTACTATTCTTAAATTTAAAAGTGCAAGAGGTAGAAAGCTTTCCTCTATGGAATGCCATGACATTGTATGTAAGACAGGTGAGGTTGTAGTTGTAGGTGGTGTACGTAGATCAGCACTTATATCTTTATCTAACTTATCTGATCAAAGAATACGTGGTGCTAAGATGGGTGAATGGTGGAATGAAAATCCACAAAGAGCATTAGCTAATAACTCTGTTGCTTACACAGAGAAACCAGATCCAGGTATCTTTATGAAAGAATGGTTGTCATTATATGAAAGTAAATCAGGTGAGAGAGGTATGTTCAATAGAGCATCAGCTCAAGCTAAGGCTGCTGAGAATGGTAGACGTAATCCTGATTGGGACTTTGGTACTAATCCTTGTAGTGAAATTATTCTTAGACCTAATCAATTCTGTAACTTAACTGAAGTTGTGTGTCGTTCTACTGATACTATGACTACACTAGTAAAGAAAGTTAAGCTTGCTACTATATTAGGTACAATACAATCTACCTTTACAAACTTTGGTTATCTTCGTAAGAGATGGCAGAACAATACAGAAGAAGAAAGATTACTTGGTGTGTCTCTTACAGGTATCATGGATTGTATTGAGTTAAATACTATTGATGGACTTGCACCTAGATTAGAAACATTAAAGAAACATGCAGTAGATACTAACAAAGCTTTAGCAGATAAGTTAGGCATACCACAATCAACAGCTATCACTTGTGTTAAACCTTCAGGTACTGTAAGTCAGTTAGTAGATAGTGCTAGTGGTATACATGCTAGACATAATCCTTACTACATTAGAACAGTAAGAGGTGATAACAAAGATCCATTGACTGAGTTTATGAAAGCATCTGGTATACCTAATGAACCTGATGTAATGAAACCAGAACATACAACTGTATTTTCTTTTCCTATGATGTCACCTAAAGGTTCAGTATGCAGAACAGACATGACTGCTATTGAACAATTAGAGATCTGGAAAGTTTATGCACAGTCTTGGTGTGAACATAAACCTTCTGTAACTATAAGTGTTAAGGAAGAAGAGTGGGTTCCTGTTGGTGCATGGTGTTGGGAAAACTTTGAGTATCTAAGTGGTGTATCTTTCTTACCATTCTCTGATCATACATATCAACAAGCACCTTATCAAGATATAGATGAGAAGACTTATAAGAAGTTAGCTAAAGCTATGCCAACTAATATTGATTGGAATAAGTTACAAGACTTTGAAAAAGAAGATAACACGAAAGGATCACAAGAACTTGCTTGTACTGCAGGTGTATGTGAGTTGGTGGACATATAGTTCGTTCACCTTGTATTGGTGTATGTACACTAGAGAATGAAGTTTGTATTGGTTGTTTTAGAACAAGTAAACAAATAGCTGAGTGGGCTTTTTATAATGATGAAGAGAGAGAAAAGATAATGAAAGAAAGTAAACCAGTATTTTCAACAGCAGATGCAGAGTTGATAAGAGATTTAATATTATTTACTTTGAAGACGCAAGATGATTTTGCTATACCATCTGATAAGAAGAAACAGTTAGAAGCATTGTTTCATAGACTAGGTAGGTTCAAAAAAAGTTCTTGACATTTTTTGTAAACTATGCCATAATTACATTATAGAATGCCATAATGGGTTCTATTAATCGCTTAATGAAAGGATAAAAAATGAGTGTATTTCATAATATAAATAGATATGCTATAGGGTTTGATCATTTGATGGATCACTTAGTATCTCTACACAGCAACAATAACTTAACTACTAACGAATATCCACCTTATGATATCATAAAGGAAGGAGAAAGTAACTACAAAATAGAACTTGCAGTTGCAGGTTTTAAGAAAGACGAGTTAAGTATACAGTTAAAAGACAACACCTTAACTATAAAAGGTGAGTCTAACTCTAAAAATTCTAATGGAGATTATCTTCATAAGAATATAGCACGAAGATCTTTCTCTAAAGATTTTACTCTTGCAGAGAATATAGAGGTTGGAGGTGCTGAGTTTGAGGATGGTGTATTGAGTGTTAGTTTAACACATAACATACCTGAAGAACAAAGACCAAAAGAAATATCAATACACTAACCTAAGAGTGAGGGAGTGTTTTATATTTCCTTTCACTCCCTCATAACATGGAGATAAAATGAATACAGTTTACATAGGATATGATCCAAAAGAAGATACAGCATACGAAGTTTTAAAGTTTACTATAGAAAGAATATCAGGTAAGAACATACGTATCGTACCATTAAAGAGAGATATACTAGAACACATGGGTATATATACACGTAAGTCTGAGTTAATACATGGTCAACCATATGATGTTATAGATGGTAAACCTTTCTCTACAGAGTTTAGTTTCAGTAGATTCTTAGTACCTGCTTTAAATATGTATCAAGGTAAAGCTTTGTTTATGGATTCAGATATGTACTTACGTGCAGACGTTAATGAACTATTTGATTTATGTGATATGGATTATTATCCTGTATATTGTGTTCATCATAAATATGAACCAGAAAAAACTACAAAGATGGATGGTAAAGAACAACATCCTTATCGTAGAAAGAACTGGTCAAGTCTTATGATGTTTAATTGTGAACATGCTTTAAATAAACAACTTACTCCTAAAGTAGTTAATACACAAACAGGTAGATGGTTACATGGATTTGGTTGGTTGCCAGATAAAGAAGCAGACATAGGTAGAATACCTGAAGAATGGAATTGGTTAGATGGTCATTCACCAGAAGACATGGATGCAAAGAATGTACATTTTACAACAGGTGGTCCTTGGTTTAAAGATTGGAAACCAAGAGGAGCAATAGAAGGTAAGTATGCAGTTGAATGGTGTAGTGATGCTGATTGGTTGAAGATGAAAGGTATTATTGAATTTGATAGGGATTATATGATATGACAAAAATAAATTTTGTTACGTCTTTTAATGAGACTATATATACAGATGTGGGACATCATTTATTTAAATCTATCAAAAATAATTGGGAACCTTCTATAAATTTTACAGCTTATCACCATGACTTTGATCCTAAAAATTATTCTATAAAAGATATAAAGTTAAAATCTTTAGAAGATGTAGAAGAATACAGAGATTTTTTAAAAGTTAATCAAGAACATAATGGCACAGAGAATAATACTATACCTTATAATTGGCATCTTGATTCTCTTAGATGGTCACATAAAGTTTTTGCATTAACTGAAAAAGCTTTTGAATTAGCAGAAGAATCTAAAGATGCAGGTTGGTTGATATGGATTGATGCTGACTCTCTTGCATCTAAAAGATTAGTTGTTAATGATATACTAGGTATGCTACCTGAAGCTTGTGATATAGCTTACAGAGGTGTTAGACATTATCCAGATAAAACATTTTATCTTGATACTTCTTTCATAGCTTTTAATTTAAATAAAAGACCTGCTCTTGATTTACTTGGAGACTTACGTGGTGCTTATATATCAGGAGAACTTTTACAGTATAGAGAGTGGCATGACTCTTTCTTAATTGAAAGACTATTAAATATTTATAAAGCTCATGGTATGAAGATACAAGATCTTCCACAAATTAATGATTACATTACCCACTTTGAAGGTATAGATAATATAAAGAACCTAGCTATTAGGGATGATCAAGGTAATAGATTAGTAGCTTTATCAGAAGATACAGTCTCTCAAGATATTGTACCTAATAGATATAAACAATTAGCTGATGTTATAAGAGAGTACAAACCTAAATCTATTATAGAAGTAGGTACTTGGAATGGTGGTCGTGCTATTGAGATGGCTCTTGCTGCATTTGAAAATCAAGATGAAATATTATATAGAGGTTTTGATTTATTTGAAGATGGTACACCTGAAACAGACGCTGAAGAATTTAATTTGAAAGCTCACAATACTAAGTCTGCAGTTATAAAAAGATTGCAAGAGTTTAGAAAGAAGATGATGGAGAAAAAGAAAGTCTTTACATTTGAGTTAGGTAAAGGTAACTCCAGAGATATACTAAAAGATTGTGATGATTTAAATGCTGACTTTGTTTTGATAGGTGGTGGTAATAGTATAGCTACAACTAAAAGTGATTATGATAATTTAAAACATAATCCTGTTGTTGTTATAGATAATTATTTTAGAGAAGATGAAGATAAAAATAATGCACCAGAAAAATATCATGGTACAAATAAAATTGTAGAAAGTTTACCTAAAGGAAAGAAAGATGGTATACGTAGATGGGTAATACCTTCACAAGATTTAGTACGTGGTGGTGGACATACACATTTAGTAGTTGTATTAAGTGATAAAAAACTTCCTGATCTACCTAAAAAATTATTAAACGTACCTATAGTTGTACATCCTAGAGACTGTGTACCTAAAGATTTTATTAGAGATAATATTAAAAAGAATTTAAAACTTATTGATAGATGGTTAGGTAAGTTTCCATTACATAATGGTAATGTTATTCTTGTATCAGGTGGTCCTTACTTAAATATTAATAAATTAAAAACACATATAAAAAACAATCCTGATAGTAAAATTGTATGTGTTAAACATTCTTATCCTAAACTTGTAGATAATGGTATACTACCTTGGGCATGTATTGTTCTTGATCCTAGACCTATTACAGGTGTAAGTACACATGGTGTAGTAAGAAAAGAATTATTTAAAAAGATAGAAAAGAAAACAAAGTTCTTTGTAGCATCTATGACTGATCCTTCTGTTACTGAATACTTAATAGATAAAGGTGCAGAGATACATGGATGGCACGCATTTACAGAATCATTGCGTGATCCTGCAGAACAAAATAAAAAGATGGTTAATAATTCTGTTACTCTTAATCCTGATATAGGTATACCTCAAGGAGCTACTCTTATTACAGGTGGTACGTGTGCTGCTATGCGAGCTCTAGGTATCATGCATACTATGGGATTTAGAAACTTTGATCTCTTTGGTTTTGATTCTTGTATGGAAGAACCTACTGAAGAACAAAAGAAAGAAACTACAGGTGCTGAAGATGAAGAACCTAAACCTAAATACTTTAAGGTAGGTGTAGGTGAGCAGTACTTCTGGACTACTGGTGAGTTATTAGCTATGGCACAAGATTGTGAAAGAACTTTTAATGATCCACCTATGGAAATGAATTTAAATTTATATGGTGAAGATACTTTAGTTACTGCTCTATGGAATGTATCACCTAAAAAACCAACCTTTGAGGAAACATTTGATGGATGATTATGTAATGCCTAAGAAACCTAAACCTTCTGAAAAATATTTAGAGCTTATAGAAGCTTATAAACATTTACATGAAGAAGAGGGTAAGTTTCAAGGTATAAGTTTAATACCTTTTGCTATAGATATATATGATATAATAAGACATAATAATTGTAAATCTATTTTAGATTATGGTTGTGGTAAAGGTTATCCTTATAAAGAACAATATAAATATATGAATAGTAAAAAGAGAATACCTAACTTTGACAAACCTTTACATCTATGGTGGGGAGTGGAAGATTTATTTTTATATGATCCAGGTGTACCAGAACATAATAAATTACCTACTAAAAAATCTGATCTAGTAATATGTACTGATGTACTTGAACATATACCTGAAGAAGATTTAGATTGGATTATCAGAGAGATATGTAGTTTGGCTAACAAAACAGTATTTATAAATGTATCTTGTGAACCTGCTATAAAAACATTTACTACAGGTAAATATAAAGGAGAGAATGTACATGTATCTTTATTTGACCATGAGTGGTGGGTAGATAAAGCAAAACATGTATGGGAAGACTATAAAGATTTAAAAATATACTTGACTTCTACATCAAAAAAAGGTATAATAGGAACATGTATAAAAGGAGAATAAGCACACATGTTTCCATATAATGAATCAGAATGGGAGTGGATCTCATCTGCTAAAACTCTACAAGGAGAAATAACATGGCTAAGAAGATTAAGACTGAAGCTACCACAGATAAAACTAAGAAGATTGCGTATATTATTGCAGCAATACTCGTAGGTATTATTATAATAGGTTCTATATTTGGACCTTCTACTAAAGAAGCTGAAGCAAATGATTCTATACAGACAGGTCAATGGTCTGCAGGGTATAGGTATTACTTTGATATGGATGAAGATCAAAAAAGTAAACTTAGATTATTTGGTAAATATAAACAATCAGATGGTGACTCATTTAAAATAGGTTGGACTAGACAAACTGGTAAAGATATGAATCAGTTTGAAACTAACATAGATGATGATGGAGTTATATTTTTTGAACAGGAGTTTAAATTCTAATGAAAAAATATATAATAGCAGGAATAGTTGTAGGAATAATTGCCTTTGGTGGGTGGTATTTTTCTCAAGACGATACACCTGAATTGCCTATGCCTAAACCACCAACTACTACTCAAGCAGAATAATGGAAATATTTCACGTAGCTATGCTCCTCATTTGTTTTCGTGGGGAGTGTACTACATTTGAAAGTGCACCTTACTCTAAAGATCTAAGTTTAGAGAACTGCGAAAGAATGTTATCTTATACATTCCAAACTAAAGTAGGTCCTTACTATGATGATCTCATAGATTTTGATATAGATTCTCCAGAAGATATAAAGATTGTTGATGCAAAGTGTGATGCTACAACTCGCAGAGATAGCGATTGGAAGATCACACCTCATGTAGATTCAGATCGTTTTGAAAAGAAAGAGGATGGTACTATTGAATGGAGATTAGAAAGTGATCAAGAAATATAATGGCACTTAACGATAAACAAGAGAAGTTTGCACAGGCTTATATCCTGCATAGAAATGCAACAGAAGCTGCAAAGACTGCAGGATATGCTGCTTCATCTGCTTACAATCAAGGCTATAGAAATCTACAAAATGGAGAGATTAAAGAACGTATTGAAGAACTAGAGAATACGTTAGAGACTTCAGTAGATGTGATAACTGAAATAGAAAAACAGTATGAGTTTGCTAAAGCTAATGGTCATACTAATAGTGCTATCAAAGCATTAGAATTATTGTCTCGTATTAGAGGTGCTAAGAGTGAGAAAGAAGTAGATGTATCACCTGAAGGACTAGATGCTAGTATAGTAGACACACTAAAGATACTAGGTAAAAAGAAAGTAAATGAACTTATAAAAAAATGTGGGTTCTAATTACTGTCCTGCTAAAGGATTATCTAAAGCTCGTTGTAGCATCTCCCTTAACTTTGTTTCTAATGCTGCTAGTTTACTATCTATTAGTTCTATTCTTCGTTGAGCATCAGACTCAATGGCTGTCCTTTTAGAATCAAACCTATCATTTGCATGATCAATCATAGTTCTAAGATCTGTCTCTGTTTGTCTAAGAGAAGTTCTTATATCTTGTTCAGTAGCTCTTGATCTCTTGTCTACATTAGCTATTTGATCATGTGCTTCATGTACATCATTCCTTATATCAGTACGTATAGTACGTGCATCATCTTGTGCTGCACCTACTAGTTCTTTTAATGTACTGGTTTCTATATCAACATTCTCTTGTAATGATACTATTCTTTCCTCTAATACTTCTAGTCTTAAAGTAAAACCAGAAAGATCAGGAGCCACATATTCATTTATCTTTTCCTCCATAGCAACCCATCTAGCATAGCCTTCAAATCCTGCCCATATTGCACCAGCTAAAGTTCCTAGTAATGGGAAAATTAAAAATAATCTACCACCTTTTACTTTAATACCTTGATATTCTACTTCACTCATATTGTTGCTGAATCATCCTTTCCATTTGTAAGTTAGATCTAACAGAGATATAATCTCCTAGAGGATCAGACATTATTACATCATTATATATTTCTTCTGCTTCATACCATTGCATCTGTTGCATTATATCTTGTTGCTGATACTGTTGTATATCAGGACCAAGAGCAGTAACTAATGCTATGGTTGTTAGTTGTGCTACAGGATCATACTGTGATTGTATTGTATCTAATACTTGATTAGCTTTATCTTGTTTCTTTTGTTGTTGTTTAGTAACTTCTAATTTCTTTGGCTCATTCTGATCCACTTCTTCTGTTTCCATATCCTTATTCGCAACTTCCTTCTCTTGTGGTTCAGACTCTTCTTTAACTTCTTCTTTAATCTCTTCCATGTTATTGTCTTCAGAAACATCAGCAACCTCCTTTGTAGGTTCTTCGTTAGTTTCTTCTACAATTTTAACAGGCTCTTCAGTAACTTCTTCTATAACTTCTACAACAGGTTCAACTTCTACTGATTCTTCTATAACAACCTCTTTAACTTCTTCTAATGTAGGCATTGATACTTCAACATCCATACCTATATCTTGTATCTCTTGTACAATTTCTTGAACTTCTGTTATAACTTCTTCATATGATATAGTACCTTCATTATATTCTTCCATCATAGTACCTATAGTATCAACTTCTATTGGCATCTCTATAGCTATCTCTTCCATTGGATAGTCCATAGTAGGCATATCAAAGGTCATAACCATATCAAACTCTTCCATCATTTCATCCATTTGATATTGTTCTTCTGGTGTAGCAACATCATATTGCTCTATTAATTCTACTGTTATCTGATCTTCCATCAATCCAGGCTGAACAATCTCTATCCATGTCTCTACTGATGTAGTTATATGATTGTAATTAACTGTGTATTCTACATTATCAAAGAAATAATTATTAGATCCACCCACTCTTATAAATACTTTATCTAAATCTCCTGCAAAATCATACGTTCCTGTGTATGTTGTAGGTGTTTGATTATTCTCTAATGTAATCTGTCCTGTGTCCCATTGTAGAACATTATTATTATATCCTTTTGTTTGAAAATATCCTGTAGTGTTTGCTTGTGAATGATGCATTTGTAGTTCCCATTCTAAAGCACCACCATCTGATATATAAAATTCACTTATGTCTATGTATTGATCAAATGTTGAATGTGAAGTAGACGTTCCTTTACCACATGTACCTGTACCAAAGTATGCATCACAATTAAGCATACTAGCTGAACCAATCCCTCCCCAATCTTGATCCATATCTCCCTCGTACCTACTGGTTACGACACCTGTATCTTTATGTAGTATATCACCTGTTGTTTTATGTTCAACAGTTGTAGTTGTTTCTGTTATTGTATCTATATGTCCTTCACCTAAGTGCTCAGTCTCTATCTCTTGTGTAACTGTGTCACCTTCTGGCAACATCTGTGCATTAGATAAAGAGCAACATAAGAATAACAGAGAAGATACCAAGAGCACCTTCATCATTAACAATTTCTTCTTCTTTAACAGCATTATCTTTTACCCATTTATCATAGTCAGGTCTTTTATCAGGATTCTCTGCCCATTCTTTTGCAGCATCTAAACCAATTTTGCCCATGTATGGACAAGGTGTACCTGCCATTTCCATTGCTTGAAAGACTCTTTCGTCTTGACATAGTAAAGCAACTGCACCAACCTTCATACCCATTCTATATAAAGATCTGGATAGTTTAAGTCTTTCACAGTTCATATCACGTACTGAAGTACCACCTGCTATACCTAGTATCTGTGACTGTATTGCAACACTAGCTGCAAAACTACAGACATCTTGATTACTATTCATAATAGATGGAGCACTAGCTGTAGAGGGAGTTCTATCTACAGATGTAGTACCAGATACAGTAGATGAGGTAGATGTTACTGTATTAGTTTGTGCATAGGTTTGTAATGTAAATAAAAAACAAACACTAATCAGTATCAGTATCTTTTTCATGGCAATCACAATCACATTGGTTGAGTTCAATACATAGACAAGTCTCTCCAGTACAATCTGGATTATTACATTTACATTCTGACATATTAAATACTCCTTGGTTCATAGTCGTAGTAGTTACGCATAACCATACCACCTTTATTTCTTGAGTAAATAGAATTTTCCATTGCTCTTCTTTCTACTAATCCTTTTAATATGTTATCACCACTTTTAATAAAACCATCTTCAGGATTAAATAAATGATAACCAAAGCTTTCTTTATCTCCTTTTCTTAAAGATTTAAAAGCATTAATACCTTGATCTTTAAGTTTAGTATAACCTACATTTTGTGCTATAGGAAGTAAACCTTCTATTTCGTCTTTGGTAAATTCTACTCCTTCAGGTAATTCATTTTGTAACTTTATTACATCATTCATTGCAGATCTAATTTGATTATCAAAATCAATCTCTGTTTCTTCAGGTGTCATAGTATATTTTTCTTTTAATTCGTCTTTAGTTAATCCTAATTTTTTTCTTTGCTTATCACTCATTATTGTTCTACCAAAACCTACTGTCCATCTATCACCATCTTTGTCATAATAAGGAATAAGATGTGGTTTACCTGATTGATTTACTGATTCATATTTACGAATTATAGCACTAGCATCAGGATATAATTCAGAAATTCTCATAGGTTTTTGACCTGACATATCAGCCATTAACATACTCCCACAAAATAATAATAAACATAATACTATTGTTTCTCCATCCAACGATCTAGTTTCTCTTCTAACTTATCAAATCTTGTTAGTAGTTTATTTATTTCATTAAACACTTCTTTACGTGTAGAATAATTAGTAGCCATAAACTCTCTAGTCTTTGCATCATTCAATGCATGATCTTTTAAATCTTCACGTATTTTATTTATATCATTATTAATACTACGTATCCACCATAAAAATGCACCTACAGCAAGTGTAAGTATAGCATTCCATAACATTATATCTTGCATTGTTGTCTCCTAGTCTATCTCTGTATTATATAATAGTTGTTGTATTCTTTCAATTTCTTTTCTAGGTATATCAGCTTGTGTATCCATAGCTTTTTTTAAAGTTTGTTTAGGAATTTGATCTGGCATAAATATATTTCTATCAGCAAGATTTATATCTTTATAACTTCTAGTTGATCCTAAACCACCTCTTGATAAAGATTTAATAATATCTTGATCATCAAAACCTAATTTTCTATAAGACTTTAATATAGTACGTAATCTTTGTGCATGTTTAATTTTATTACGTTGAGATTTTTTATAAGCATCTATAATATCTTCTTTAGATTTACTAGGATAACTTTCTATTGTATTAACAAATACTTCTTTAGATTTATTCATATCACTAATAGGTTTATTTACATTAAAACTAAAACCTTGTGATAAATTTGCTGTTGATTGTTTAACACCTAAGAAAGCTGCTAAGTTTACAGTACCTGGTCCAATATCAAAACCTTTTTTAGTTCTTTCTTCACCTTCACCATACTCTTTTTGTGAATCTAAAAATTGTTTTCTTTTCATAAAGAAATCTATAGTACCTGGTGTAAAACTTTTAAGTGCAATTCTTCCTAATTTATTATAAATAGGTTCATCTGCAACAGCTCCTTCTCCTTTATACTCTTTTAATATTGCTCCTATAGTCATAGCTGGATCAACATAAGGTTGAATAATACTATATAATGCTTGATTTTGCATATCATCTATAGCTGTTTCATTATAATCTTCATTATTAATTATAGAACTTGTTAGTAATTTAACAGGAACTTTTAAGTAAGAATAAGGATCAAGTTGTCCCATGTTAATATAATTTACTTTTATATCACCATTAACATTTTCTATATTACTTAAAAATATTTTATTTGTACCTCTTTCCCATTCAGGAACTACTTGATTAAGAGCTGCTTCTTGTTCATCTGTTATTCCAAATATAGCTTTAGATCTTTCAACAGCTTCATCACCTGCTAAAGCAACAGTTGTCATACCTGCTAATCTTTTTAATCCTATCTTTCTTAATTCTGCTATAGCTTTAGGATCTGTAATACCCATATCTCTAGCTGTTTTACCACTAATATCTTGCCATGCATACTTAGCTAAATTTTTTGAATTACGTGCCATTTCTGCAGGAAATGCTACAAAATTACCTATAGGTAAAGCACGAGTAAGTTTTAATGCTTTAGGAACAAGATTATAATTAGGCATCATATCTCTTGTACGTTGAGCAACAAAATTTTCTAATGCTTCTTCAGACATATTTGAATTAGCAAAAGCTTTACGATAATTTTTTAATAAATTTTCATAGTTAGCTATTTTAAATAAATTATCTTCTGCTTCATATGCTTGTAATGTTTTTCTATTTAAAAATTTAAGACCAGATTTTGTTACTGCTTTATCAATTAAACCATTAGGACCTACTTTAAATCCTTCGCTTGCTGATTGCTTTAAAGATTCTGCAGTTACAGAACTATCTACAATACCTAGTCTTTGATACTTTGCTAATTGTTTATAATCTTCTGGAGTTAATTTACCTGTAAATCTTTTCCAAGATTGTTTTGTTGCTCTACCTAAATCCATAGGATTAACTGTACCATTAGCTGCCATAATAAAAAAATTACCTATAACATTTCTTGCATGTGTAGGTACAGAATAAATAGTTTTAGCTGCTTGTGATCCTGCTTTTAAAGACATCCAACCTTTTAAAGCTTTTCCTATAGGTCCATCACCTAAATTTAAATCTCCATCAGTACCTTGTTCTATAGCTTTTTTCCAAGTAGGATCTAAAAAAATATCTTTTAAAGGATTATTAAGATTTGTTTTTATTCCTCCTAAACCTATGCTTGAAGATTTTAAAAATGTTTCTTCTCCTTCAGCATTTTCAGCTATTTTTTTAAAACCTGGAATAGATTCTCTTGTAGCTTTTTTTGCATCAATAGCTTCTTCTACTATTTCTTTTTTAAATTTTTGTTCTGCTACTACATTAGCTAACTTAGTATAAGTATTAACAAAATTTTTATATGGATCTTTTACTTCTCCCCAAAGATTACGTATTTGAACAGGTATATCTTTTCTTTTTGTTAATATTTTATTAGCTCTTGCTGATATACCTTTTATATGTGCACCTCTTTCACCTTGAGTCATACCTTCTGTATAGTGTTTATATACTGTTTCAATTTCTTCATCTGTTAAAAGTCTTTTATTATTCTTACTTTTTAATCCTCTAAAATATTTTAATGCTTCTTCTTTTACATCATCAGGAATATTTTTTAAATAGTTAGGATCATCAAATATTTGAAAACTTCTATTTAAATAAGTTTCAAGATTATTTCCAATAGTTATATTTAACTTACCTATTGCATCATCTTTAACATCTTTAGAAAGTTTATCTATAGCATTACGCATTCCTTGTATTGCTTTTACAGTTTCAGGAGCATTACCATATCTTTCAAAATCTTTTAATACTTTTTTATCACCTGCAAGTCCAGCATTAAGCATCTTCATAGTTTGTTCAGTTCTAATAGATTTAGGAAGTTCTTTGTTAATAGCTTGTTTTAATGCTAAAGCCATTCCTTGTGCTTCTGATATAGCTTCTTTAGCTGAATTTTTTTTCTTTACTATAAGTCCTAATGCTTTATTATTTAAACCCATACGAGAAGTACCATACTCTAATGTTTTACTTTTAGTTTTTCTAGCAGCTTCTTTAGCAACTTCTCTTAATTCTGCAGGTGTAATACGTTCATAAATTTTTTTAACACCTGTTGTTACATACTTTATAAAATCTTTCATAGGAAGTTTAGATGCAGCTTTAATAGCTCCAGCTCCTGCTCCTATAAAAGCTCCCTCTAACACAAGATTATTTACAAAAGCTTTTAAATATTGTGCTGATGCTGTATCATCAGGATTAACTTTTAATTTTTCTACAATTTGTCCTACAGTACCTATAGGTTTTCCTTCTTCATTAGGTATTACTTCATCTGCTATCATGTTTACAAAATTATTTTCAGGCTTTTCTATAAAAGTAGTTGCTCCAGCAAAAGATAAAACACCTTTACCTATCTTAGCTTTTTTAGAAGCATTAGCTAATTTTAAACCTTTAGCTCCTAAACTTAATCCTTTAAAAGCTGCTGTTCCTGGAATAATATAAGAACCTATTTCAGTTGCAGATTGTTCTATAAATCCACCTTGTGAAGGAAAGAATAACTCTTGACGTTTACGTTCTACAGACTCAGGTAAGTTAATAAATTTTTTAATTCTTTCTGTAGTTTCTGGTGCAAAAGTTTCTCCTACACTTTCAACTGCTTCACCTACTTTACCTAAAGCACCTAGACCTACACGCACAGCAGCAGTATAAGGTAAATCTACTGTATCACCTTTACCTTCATCTTGTAATGTATAATACTCATCTTGAGCTTTTGTAAAAGCTTTTATATCTAAACCTTTACTTTTAACAAAATCTATTTTTTCTTGATTAGATTGTAACTGACCTGATTCAACTAGATTTTCAAGTTCTGTATTAACATTAGAAAATATACGACTATATGGAGATAATACTTCTGCCATTTATTTATTATCTTCTTCTAATATAATCTTTGCTTTATTTATATTTCTTTGAGTTCGTGGATCATTCGTATCTAATTCATCTTCATCTTGATCTTCATCTTCATTAACATTACTAGCAGTAAGTACAGCATTAATTTCTTGAGAAATTTGTGGTGCATATACTCTATTAAATTCATTTAGATTTTTTAGTTCTGCAAGTATACTATATGCCTTACCCATAATGTTATTAATTTCTTGTTGCATACCAGGTTTTAAAGCTATACCATCTACTCTAACAAAATTACCATCTGCATCTAATTCAAAATCTGAACCAGTTTGAGATACAATAAATCCTTTAACACTATTAAAATCTGAAGATGTTAATTCATTACTCTTAATAGCATCTCTAATAGAATCTTGAATACTAGCTTGTAATTCAGAATATTTAAAGTTTAAAGATTTTTCAAATTGTTCTTCTTCTCTTTCTACTTTTTCTTTTGCTATTTTTCTTTCATTACGACTAAGTTTAATTCCAAGATCTTCTTTTAATCTAATTCTTTCTAAGTCTGTTTGTTTATCTTCTAATGATCTAGCAGCTTCTCTAGCTTTAATATTAGTAGCTTCCATCTTTTCTAAAGTTTCTGGAGCTACTTGTAATCCTGCATCTATTAAACCCATAATGCCTTCTTTACGTGGAGTTGCTGTACCTAAACGTGCAAAGAACTGAGCTACATTACTAAATTGAGATTCTTTTCTTTGCTTTTCTATTTCAGCAGCTCTATCTGCAGCTCTTTGTTCACTCATTTTTATAGAATTTATATAAGCTTCTTCTGCTGCTTTAAGATCTGAAGCAGTAGTATCTGGATTAGATTTAACTAATTCTAAATTTTCTTTAGCACTATTAACAATTTGTTGTTCTTGTGGAGCTGGAACATTTAGTTCAGACTTTGGAAATAATTGTGCAAGACCTGTACCTGCATTATTAACTTCTTCACTTGCTCCTATTTGAGCCATATTAGGAGTAACTGAAACAGCTTCTATTTGTCTTAATCTATTTCTTTTTTCATCTTCAGTAAGCTGTTCTTCACCTGGACCCATTTCTGTTTCTATTTCTCCAGCTTTATTTACTGGAAAATAACTAACATCACTTGATCCTAAAACTTCTTCTTTTATATTTTTAGATACATCTCTTGCATCTATTCTTTCTGGATAATATGTTTTTTCACCTGCTTTTAAATCTCTAAGTCTTTGTCTATATGCAGAATCAGTTTCACCTGGTAGTCTTGGATAAAAATCAGGTGAAGTTAATCCTTGAAACATTCCTGATCCTGCATTAGTTACTGAATAATCTTCACCACTACCCATTTCAGGAACAAATATTTGTCTACCTTCTTGTCTACGAACAACAGGAAGATCATTTAATCCACCTCCTTTTTTCATAAACATTGTAGCTGCAGGTTTACCAGTAAACTGACCATAAGCATTTGCTAATGTACCTATACCACCTATTAAAGTTTGTGCTGTAGAAGGAACAGGAGCTTGTGCAGGAGCAAATGTTGTAGGTGTTACAGGAGCACCAGTTACAATAGCTTGATATTTACCCATAGTATCATAAGGATAATTTCTTTCTAATTGATATTGTCTAAAGGCTTCATCTAATGCTGTTTGTTGCTGCCTTTGTCTTTCTTCACCTACAGTTTGTAATGCACCTAGTTCACCTAGTTGTGCTTTAAATTGATTAGGAGCCATAGTAGCAAGTTGTGCACCTGCTTGACCTGCTGCAGTACGATCTGCTTGAAATCTTTTTACAGCATCTTGATAAGCTTGTTGAGAACCTTTAGCTTGTATATCACTTAATAATCTTTGTTGTGTATCTGCAGCCATACCTTCTAATATAGCTTGTCTACTACCACCAAAACCACCTGTAGTTGCAGCTTTAGCAGCTAATGCAGGTACTACTTGTGATTCATATTGTTTAGTAGCTTCTCTTTTTTCTATATCAGTTACTGCTTGTTGATAAGGAGACATGTATTGTGTCATCTGTTCTGATGTCATAGGTGTTGCAGCAGATCTTGTTAAGTCCATAGCTTCTTGAAACACAGGAGCTTGTTGTCCTACAAGTCCTGATATACCTGTAAAAGCTTGTTGTTGTTCAGGTGTAAAGTCTGCAATCGTAGGACCTTGATAAGGTTGAAAACCTTCAGCAGTTCTTTCATTATAAAGTGCTTGAGCTTTACCAAGTATATCTTTATAATATGGAGCTAACTCTTCAGGTAACTTTGAAGTTGCCATTGCAGGACCTGCTACTTGTTGTACAGGTGCTCCTGTTTGAAATAATGATGATAATATTCCCATCTCTTTATACCCTTTCCATCATGGGTTTTAAAGCTTCTAACCCACTTATTTCATTTGGTTGTTCTGTATCTCCATAAGCTTTCTTACGTACATGCTTAACAACTCTGTCCATTACTTTAGCACCTGCATCTGCATTGCCATTACCAAGTGCTGCCATTGTATAACTATCTACTACATATTCTGAAGGTGATACAGCTAATGTTCCTACTTGACTACCATTTTCTTTTTCTACTATAGGCATATAAACATTATCTTCCATACCATGTCCATTACCTGGAACCATACCACTAAATTCACCACCATTTTTTAAACTTATTAATCCACCTTGTTTAGCAGTAGCATAATCTGTACGTGCTACTAAGTTAGTACGTGGTGCTCTTCCTAATGCTCTATCTAATATCATAGATGCTGTTAAGTTTCTTGGTAAAGTTACACCAGAAGAATCTTTTATAACAACTTGACCATCAAAACCAGTATCAACTGTATAACCTGCATCTTTTAATTGTTGTTCTTTTGCTCTAGCTTCATTAGCATACATAACATCATAATCAGGTGTTGATAAATCCATAGCCACAAGTTTAGCTATACCTTTTGGATTAGCATAATCTTTATATATATCTTGTCCTATTCTTTTTAAATTAGCACTACTTAATCCACCTTTATCAAAAATACCTATTGATTGTTGAGGAGCTACTTTTGCTACAGGTTGTTGACTTTGAACATATTGATTTAAAGAATCTCCTCTTATTGTCATATTTGTAGGTATATCAGGATTAAATGTTGGTTGTACTGGTTGTGTTTGTGCTAATTGAAAACTTTGTTTTGGAACATCAATAACTCTATTTGATAAACCTGTTGTTGTTGGTGGTGATGTAAATTCTGATGCTATTGAAGATGGTTGCAATTTATTTATTCCACCATAACCAGTATTTGCAAAACTTGCTTTTGTTAAATTTGTACCTGCAGAACTTGCTCCAGCTATATTAGGAGTTACGCCTTGATTTATTCCACCTAAACCAGTATTTGCAAAACCTTGTGTTCCTACATTTGAAGCACCACTACCACCAAATCCAGAAGGTGCACCACCTAAGTATGATCCAACACCTGCAGTTAATCCTGAGAATAAAGCACCTTTTAATGCATCTTTAGGTTTAGCACCTGCTATAAGATTTCCTAAAAATGCACCACCTCCTGTGGTTAAACCAAATCCTAAAGCTGTTGATGATATAGTTGGAAAAGCATAAGGTGCAGCTATCGCTAATGCAACAGGTGCAAGTTTACGTACAGCTTTAAATATACCTTTAAGACTAAATGCTTCAGGTAATCCTGTTACTGGATTGTATGTTATATTACCAAGGGATGCTAGTCCTTGTAGTTCTTCAGGATTCATATGGACTAATATGTTATCTCCATATCTACCAAAACTTGCTAAACCTTGTGCTGCTTGTGAAGGATCTATTTGACCTCCACCTTCTTTTTTTATAACTTGACCTCCATGTTTTGCTGGTCCATAAGTAATTCTATTAGGATCTTTATATCCAGGTTGATATTTAGCTAGTTGATTAGCTGACATATTAGCCCATCCTGGAGGTAAATTTACACCTGCACTTATATATTTTTCAGGTATTGCATTACTTATAAAAGGTTTAGGACCTCCTACATAATCAGGTAGCAATCCTGGATCTGTTTTTGCTAATTTATCTCCCCACATAAATGTTGGAGAACCTGCTTCTTTAGCTGCTTGATTAGCTTCATAATAACTATTATACTGTCCAGATATATCTCTACTAAAATCTTGTGTTGGTAAATAAGGTGCTTCTGAATAAAATCCTGGATCAGTTGGATCTCCTTGTTTTTTTTGTATTGTATTTAAATTAAATAAATTATCTACTTTTGTAAAAAGATCTGGTCTATCTATTACTTCTTGTTGTAAACCTGCAGGTAATCTATTACTTATAAAAGGATTAATACCACCACCTCTTAAATATCCAGGATCTACTTGCATTAATTTATCACCATACATAAATGTATCTTGACCTGCATCTCTAGCTGCAAAATTTAAATCATAATAATCTTGCATACCTGTAAGATCACCAATAGTATTTCCATATTTATCTTGACCAGTTGATATAGTAAAACCTGAAGGAGCTGTTGTACCACTAGCTAATGTACCTGGTGCATCTGTTCCACCACTAAAACTACTAGGTGCTGATGCTGTTTGTGTTTGACCTTCTAACATACCACCATGTAGAGATCTGTTTAGTATGCCTTCTTCTGTCCTATCAAATACTTGTGTACCATCATCTAACACTTCTACTAAACCACCAGTTCCTACTTCACCACCATATTGTCTAGGAACCATAGGCATAGGAGCTTGTACTTGTGGCATACCCATAAGTCCTTGTGACGAAGGTAAAGCTTGTTCAACAGCTTGTAAAGCTCTTAGTCTATCTAATCCATCAGGACTTTGTACTGCATCCTGAAAGTTATTTAGCTGCTCTATTCTGGTAGGTGGCATCATTATTTTATTCCTTTGACATTCATGTAATTTGACTGTGGCTTTGTATTATCAGCTATAAAATTACTATTACTATTATACACTATTTTTGAAGAGTCTGCTATAGGTTTTACAATTTCTTGTGAATTATACATGTTTGGTGGTATAATTTGTCCTGTATTTATATTACCTACATATGTACTTTCGTTAAGAAACTTAAAAAATTCATCACTTTTCAATTTAAATTTTCCCATGCTTGTGTTGCTGTTGTACTAACATAACCTTTAAACTTACCTGCAGATGCTGCATAAGCTATATCACCTTTACGTGGTCTACCTATATCAGTTATAGTTACAACTGTATATATTTTTGTAGAAGGTGCATTATCTACTTGAGCATCTCTAGTATCTAATTGATTTACTAATGCTGCACCCCATTGTGATATTTCTCTGTGTATTCTATCAGCTTGAGGATTATCTTTTAAATAATCATATATTTTAGGTACTGCTGGATAACGTGCCATTATCTTTTACCATCTGGTTGTATGGCTAATCTAATAGAACCCCATTTCCAGCTAGTACCTGCTGCATTGCAAGATACTCTGACTCTCCCTTGCCTTCCTCTTGCTCTCATATCTATCTTAGCTGTAGAATTTGTTACTATATGTGGTGGATTTGGTTTTTCTCTTGATGTACTACTTTCAGGAAAGTCTTTTGTTTTTATTGAGAATGTTAAACTACCATCACTTAAATCAAAATCAGGAATAACTCTATTTAAAAACATAATCTCATTACCAGAATCTATATCAAAATCTGCTGATTCTATAAATGAAGACATAGGTTGTCCATCTGCTGTATACATATCTTGTACTTCATTATTATATAATTTATTAACTCCATCTACTACACCTGTTGTAATTGTATTTCCAAATACATGTTTATCAGCAAAGGTTGTAAATATACTTTCTCCATAAGACCAATAGTTTTCATCAGGAGACCATACTACATAACTATCACATTCACTAGAATTTGTAGAAGGATACAACCAAATAACTTCTTTAAACTCTGAATTTATTCCACAGAATATTTTATCTTTTTGATCTACATTTAATCTATCAAATATAAATCTTCTTACTGTACAATCTAAACTTCTTACTTGTCCATCAAATACATAGAAGTTATCATATCCCATCCATACTGCTCTACCATCATAATCAACTGCAGCATGTGGTGCTATTAATCCACAGTTAGTACCAAGCTGTGAAAAATTAAATATAAAAGGTGGACCTACAAAAGACATTGCCCATAAAGAATTATCAGTCCATATATTAATAGCATTACGAGATCTTTTTGCTCCTACTATTTTTGTACCATCAGCAATAACAACTTCACCAGAAGTAGAATTTATAGATGGTGTCCAATTAGAATAATCTTCTTGATTAGACCATCTTACAACCATAGGATTATATGTTCCTGATGGACTTGCTGTAGTACCAAATTCATTTGTTCCTAATGCAATAACATGTCTATCATTAGGAGATACTACTATAGAGTTTACTGTAGTAGGTGAATTAGTTACAATAGCTGCTCTTACTGGACTTGTTGATGCATCTGCATCCCAATAATAAATAGCACCTCCTCTTCTATTTGCTAATATATCTTCACCCCAATTATCTAAACTCCATTGTGTTATCTCACTTGAGAAATCACTAGCTCCTGTAGATGTTGGTTGATTCCATCCTCTAGTATCAGAAGCACATACAGTAGCTTGATAAGATGCAGCACCATAACCTAAACCTGCTACAGCATTTGATACACCAGTTTTTAATAGATAATGTATATGACCATTACCAGAAGATGATTGTGCAGCACTTGCTGTAGTTGCTACATTAATAGCAAATGTATTTGCATTATTAACACTTACTTGATAAGTACTTGTTCCTAATAATATATTACCACCTATAGTACCAGTACTTGTAAAGAATACAAAATCACCTGTTGCTCTACCATGTGCTGTAGCTGATACTGTAACAACATTAGCACTAACTGCTACACTAAATGCATTTGTTAAAGATGCACTAGCTGATACAGGTGTAACATCAAATATTTCATCACCATTATGTTCATATAACATTTGAGCTGTACCAAACATAGCTCTTTTAAACTGATCATTATCAGTCCATGCTATAAGATCACGACCTGAACCATTAAAGGCAACAGATACTTTTTGTTCATACCCACCTATATTCTCTGGTTTACCTGCACGAAAACGTACATTATTAGTATCATACCAAGAATTAGTTTCTGCGTATTGTGTGGACTCTCTTCTAATACCAGGTTGAAAGTCCATCTTTACGAGTTTAGAACTTGTAGAAGACATTACCTACCTATCAAAGTTTTTTAATAATACTGCGTCTATTGTTGATGCACTACGTGCCATGTAAACTAACATATCTACATCACCAGCTCCTGTACTTAATGTTGGAACTGCTGCTGATACAAATTGAAAAACTGTATTATAAGATAAAGTTCTTGAGCCTGTACCATCTTGTATAATATAAATAGAACCACTTTGTCCTGCTACTACATTAGAAGGTGCAGCTAATGTCCTATTTCCACCTATAGTAACTAAGAAATTATTTCCTACAGCAAAGTTACTTGTAATACTTGCTGCATCTGTTAGTGTTGTAATAGGATTATATGCTCTAGCAGATGTTCCTACTTTTAATGAACCTGCTTCTACTACAAAGTCTCCTCTTACTGTAGTATTAGCTGTTACAGAAGTTCTTACATATCTTAAATCTGCTAAAGATACATCAGCAACATTAGTAGCACATACTCCTATATCTGCAGAAGCTGCTGTACCTAATCCTAAACCTGCTGCATTAGTTGAATATACACTTCCATCTGTATCTACTACTATTTGTGATATAGCTCCTTGAGGAATAATAAGACCATCACCAGGTGCTGTTTTTATTTTAATTGCATTAGTTGTTGTTGTATATGTTGTTTGATTATTAATAACATAACCTTTTGTTACATTAGGTATAACCATTGTTATAGTAGTATGAGCACCACCTACAGTTCCATTAGCTTCAAGGAATGCAGAACGAGGTACATCAGTACCACCATTTACTGCAGACAATGTTACAGTTGCTGCTGATCCTAAACTTACAGTAGTATATTTTGCTACAGCTTCATCAACTAAACTAATAACACCATTATTTAAAACTGATCCCCAAGAATTAGGATTATCTCCATCTCCTTGTTGATTCAATCTTATTCTAGTTGTATATGTTGATGCCATGTTTTACTCCAATTCTGTCCAACGATTAACTCTAGCTATTACATCTACTACTTGTTGACCATCTACAGTTCTATAAGTATCAGTATGTAATGCTATAAATGCATTCATATCTGCTGCATTAGTTATTGCTGTTTCAATAGCAGTTGCATCAGAACGTATTGCATTTCTCCATGTTTGTATATTAGATGGTATTGCTGTACCTGCGTCTGCTTTACGTATTATATACCAATCTGTTTGTGCTAAAAATCCTGCTTGTTGTGCTTTAACTTTTTGTATAGCATTATATTTTAAACCTCTTGTAATTATTTGATTACCTTCTGCATCTAATTTAGGATCGTTAGCACTTGTACCACCTGGTGCTTGACCATCATCTATTTCATCTTGTGTCCATACTTCATTAACATCTTCTAAAGCTCTATCAGCAGCTTTAACTCCAATAGTTCTTATAACACTATTACCATCTTCTGCTATAGCATCTGAATGATTATGTTCTATATAAAATCTAGTATCAAGATGTGATCCTAAAATAACTATAGGTACAATACCTAAATCTTTACGTTGTGCATCTGTCCATATAGTAAATATTTGAGAAGAATAACGTACATTATTTAATACTATAGATTTTTTTCTATCATAATATTCTACTATATTATTATTTTCTATTCGTGCCCACATATTTTATTCCTATCTTGCTGTTGCGTATTTAAATGGATTTTCTGCAAATGATAAATATACATAAGTTGCTCCACTTGCATTCCAGTTTACTGCATCTCCACCTCTGGCTAACTTAAAACCATTTGAAAGAAAGTCGTTATAATCTGTACCATCTGTATAAGCATCTTCTCCTGCTGTACTATTTGGTGCTAGCATGTGGTATACAGGATTATATGGATCTCTTGCACTATCTTGTAGTCTCCAGTTATTTACAGTTAATTTTTTCACCAGCAAAAATGCAGGTTTAAATCCTGTGTAAACAAATGGACCATTAGAACCATCACCATTGCCAACGTATGATCCTGCTTTTATAAAACCTTCTGTGTTTGCAAAAGCCATAAACATATATTGTTCACTTTTACCAGTTTCATTTGAATCACCTACAGTAAATACACTACTTGTAGGAGAAGTATTAGCCCAATAAACACCAACATCTGTTGCATTAGTATTATTTAATTGTAATGCTTCTGTGTTATCTCCATAATATACTGCCCAATTTCGTGCTGCTCCTATAGATTTAACTATAATATATGTTGGAGCTACCCCAAGACCATGACCAACTGTTCGTGTAGCTGATTCTCCAGTATATTTGCCTACAGACATTCCTGCACCTGAATTATATATATAGCTTGTTACACTTCCATCAGTATTAGTTGCTTGTGAACCACCCATATTAAATAAATAACTTACATACTCCAGACCACTGCCATTTATATAATCAACTGCACCTATAGTCATAGAAGTAGAAGCTGTAGATATAACTCCTTTATATGAACCAGAGTTATAACCATCATAAGCTGTGCTATCAAATTGTTGATAATAAGATGTATCACCTATTCCTTGTGTTTTACTATAATTATTCCATGCTTTAACACCATCTGTTCTTTTAAACCACATTACATCAGGATCAAATCTAGTTGTAATAGAACGTGAATTATTAGCATTACCAGTATAGGTTAAAGCTTGAAACATTTTCTGTGGATAATTGTCATTAGTTTGTGCAGGATCAACTGCATCTGCTGTTGGTAGATTACCTGTGCATAATGCTTTGAAACCAGAAGGCACAGAATATTTAAAATTGCCATAACCTGTGTCATCTGCATTTCCACCTGCTGTAAGATTTCCAGCAAAAGTACCTTCTTGTCCACAGTTCATTATTATTTCTGTAACAGGATTAGCCCAAGCAAGAGTAAAAGGAAATATATGATCTGTATAATCTGCAACAGTCCAAGTATTAGATGCATTTGCACCAGTAGCAGGGTTTCCTGTTCCAGAACCTACATCTCCCCATTCTCCATTAAATCCCCACCAAACTTTACCTGCATCCATATCTATAGCACACATCATAACATCACCAGTAGTAGGTGCATCACCTGCTGAAGTCCACCCAGAATAAGCAACTTGTGGATCTGCTGTAGCAGTACTTCCAAATGCTTTAATATAAACATTACTACCAGTAAAATAACCTACATAAGCAAGATTAGCATTACCAGATTGTGTGCCACCATCAAAAAGTTGTAGTTGACTTCCATGACGCCACCCTACAGACCATGAAGGATAACCTGCAGCTTCAATATACCATTCTATATACCATTTACCAGTTTTAACACCCATAGTTCCTATAATTTGATGATATTTATCATTAGTTGTTGATTCTGCATGAAGATTACCTTCACTTAAACTCATTAATTTTTGTGCACCACCTTGTGGAACTAAAGGATTATATGTAGCAAAATTACCACCATTAGAATCAGAGTTAAAGGTTGGAGTATCTAGCATTTGATCGTGTGTTGCTAAATTATTAGCAGTAAAGTCATTATTATTTCCTGATGAATCATTTCCTAAATCAGAACTAGATTCAAATTTAAGATAGTAACCATTATTACCAAATGTTAATCCACTTGGATCAACAGGTTTCCATACACCATTTTTAAATTCACCAAAAGAATCTGGACCATAACTTTGACCATCACACATTACGATTTCAGCTAGTTGAACATCAACACCTTCTTGACCTGTAGCTACACCAGTAATACCACCCCAAGATTGAACTACTCCACTTTGATTCATAAATGATATATCTTCATTTTGTGATATATCAGTTTGAACAGATGCACTAGAATAAGTTGGTTCTACTCCATTAACGTATAAACGAACTCTATTAGAAGCAGTTGCCTGTGTGCTATCAAATCTTAACACACAATGATACCATGCTGAAGTATCTCTAAACTGCATGTTTGTTGTTAAGCGACTATCTCCAAAATTCCCACCAGTAAAATTAAAATTAGCTTGCATTACAGAACTATTTGTAAATGGCCAAAATACATACGTAGCACCACCAGTTCCAGCAGTAAATACACTACTTCTTTGCGTAGTAGTACTTGTAACATTATATCTTTTCCACCACCAACTATAAGTAAAAGTTTTACGACTTGTAGGAGTTCCTGCTGTAAATTTTAAAGTAGTATTATTATCATAACTCATACGTACAGAGTTTTCTATTTGGTAGTCATAGAAATCACCACCACCTGCACTTGCTGCTGCTGCTGCAGCTCCCATTAAATTATTTTGAAATATACCCATTATGCATACGCCTGTGAAATTATCATTTGAATATCTCCACCTACTCCATCACTTGAAGCAGAAACTATTATGTAATCTAATCTATCTACAGCACCATCATCTGTTGATAAGGTTGGATCTGTACCACCTATAAACTTGAAGTCTGCGTGATATGCCATTGTACCACTTCCTCCACTCTGTGTCAAGAAAATACTTCCTGTTTGTCCTGATCTACAACCTGTTGGTTGAGCTAAAGTATGTGCTGCTGTAACTGTTGTTCTAAAGTTTTGTGCATTACCAAAATTTAATGATACAGATGTTATACCATTAATAGCTGTTGCACATACAACTGCTGCAGCACTTTTAGTTAATTGTAATTGACCTTCTAAACTTGTATTACCTGATACTCTTACAGTTCCTAAGAAACCTGAATTACCTGCAACTGTTGCTGTTGATAATAAATTAACAGCTCCACCTACTGATACTGCACCACCTATAGATGCAGCTCCTACAACAGTAGCTGTTCCACCTATAACAACATTACCTTCTAAACTTGTATCACCACTTACTCTAACTGTTCCTAAGAAACCTGCAGCTCCAGAAACTGTAGCAGTAGATAAAAGATTAACAGCTCCACCTATACTTGCTGTACCACCTATAGAAGCATTACTTGCTACTGTTAATGTACTTGCAAGATTTACTGCACCACCTACTGATAAAGCTCCTCCAACTGACATAGCTCCTACAACTGTAGCAGTTCCACCTATTACTGCATTACTATTTACAGATAATGTACTTTGTAAATGTGTTGCTCCTACTACAGTTAATGTACTACCTACATATAATGTTCCACCAACAGTTGCATTATTAACAGATATGTTACCTGCAATAGACATTGGTACATTTGTAAGATTAGCTCCATCACCATAAAAAGCACTAGCACATACTTTTGCATTAGATGCTTGTAAATTACCACCTACTATTGTTACAGTACCACCTACATTTAATCCACCACTTATAGATGCATTTGTTTTAAAAGTAGCATCACCTGAAACTGTAACAGTAGATGCAAAAGTTCCTGCACCTGTTGTAATTAATGTTCCACCTATTGATGTATTTCCTGCAACGTCTAATGTACTATTAATAGATGTTGCATTTTTAAATGTTGCTGTACCTACTAACGTTGTAGTTCCTGATACTTGTAATGTACCTCCAACGATAGCATTTGATACTGATATGTTACCTGTTATATCTACAGGTACATTTGTTAAGTTAGCTCCATCTCCATAGAAAGCTGATGCACAGACTTTAGCATTAGATGCTTGTACATTAGCTCCAGCGATTGTTACAGTACCTGCAATATTTACATTACCTGATACAGAAACATTATCTTTTATATGTGTTTCTCCAGCTATTGTAACTGTACTATTAAATGTTGCAGCACCTCCAACTGATACTGTACTTTGTAAATGTGTTGCTCCTACTACTGTTGCAGTACTTGCAAAGTTAGCAGCTCCACCTACACCAAGTGTTCCTGTTAATGTTGTATTACCTGCAACTGTTAAAGTAGATCCTAAATGTACAGCACCTCCTACAGATAAAGCACCTCCTATAGATGCAGCACCTGCAATAGTTGTTGTACCACCAATATGAACATTACCACTTACTGATACATCATCTTTAAAATGAGAATAATCTGCTACAGTTAATGTACTATTTAATCCTACAGCACCTACTACAGATAATGTACCACCAATAGATGCATTATGTGTAACTCGTAATGTAGATACAGATACATCTCCTGATGTAGGAACATTAGTTAAATTAGAGCCATCTCCAAAGAATGCTGATGCACATACTTTATCTGCAACAACTCCAGTTGCTGTAACATTAGTAACATTAAAATTTGTAAAAAAAGCTGCAGATGCACATACAGCACCTGCTACAAATAAATCACCAGATACTGAAGCATCTTCTGATACTCCAAATTTACCTGCTACTTGTATTATACTTGTAGATATTTGTAATGCTGAATTAGCACCATCACCTGATTGTACTTGTTGTAAATCACCTGTAACACCAGTATTAGTATCTGCACTTACATTTACTTTTAATAACTGTTTATATGTTTGTGATATTTGTTTGCTTGTTAATGTACTCATGCGTTACTCCAATATCGTATTGTGCTATCATCCC